>Ga0123356_10004538_pt1 | contig 14332 bp, 11 predicted proteins | sample TergutEmb28metaG_2_FD_92546 | JGI IMG/M metagenome (GOLD analysis project Ga0123356, IMG submission 92546) | Embiratermes neotenicus P3 segment gut microbial communities from Petit-Saut dam, French Guiana - Emb289 P3 | ecosystem: Host-associated > Arthropoda: Insects > Digestive system > Gut ...
CTCAAGAAATGGCTCGGCGACAAGAATTACCCGCGCAGACACTTAATCCCATATTATCTTTTGACTTATTATTTTGACTTTATTATTATCTTTTGACTTCTCCCCCCACATTATGTTATTTTATCACCATGTCCGGCATATTTTCAACCCCTCTACGTTTCGAACCCATCTTCAAAGAGAAGATTTGGGGTGGCTCCGCCTTGCGCGAAATTTTGGGCAAGGATGCGCCTGTCGGGCGTAACGTAGGTGAGTCTTGGGAAATTAGCGGCTGGGGCGACAGCCAGACAGTGGTATCGGCGGGAGAGTACGCGGGGCTAACGCTCGGAGAACTGTTCAAACTTTCGCCCGAGGGGCTTGTTGGTACCGAGGCAGCGCGGAAGAACAGTTTTCCTTTGCTCTTCAAGTTCATAGACGCGCGCCAGAATCTCTCCATACAGGTGCATCCCAACAGCGAGCAGTCGCGCACGCACGGTTGGGGCGAGCGCGGGAAGACCGAGGCGTGGTACGTTGTTGATGCCGACGATGGTGCGCAGATCGCGCTGGGGTTCAACCGCAATAACGTGTCGCAGGAAGAGGCCGCGGCCGCCGTCAGAGACGGGAACTTCGAGTCGCTTATGAACTTCGTCCCGGCAAAGCGTGGCGACGCGTTTTTCATACCGGCCGGAACCGTCCACGCTATCCTTGGCGGGGTGCTTATATATGAGGTTCAGGAGGAGTCCAACACCACCCTGCGCCTGTACGACTGGAACCGCCTCTGCCCCGCCGGGAACCTGCGGGAGCTCCACATCGACAACGCTTTAGATATCATCAAATTTGACGAAAATCGCCCCCTGAAGCCGCCCCCGGTTCTAATTGGCAGCAACGATTCTTTCCGGCACGAATCGCTCTGTACAAACAAAAAATTTATAATGAGCAGATACGCCTTTACAAACTCCGCCACCGCAGAATTGGAAACAATCCCCGGCTTCCGCGTAATGTCGGTTACAGCCGGAACCGCCGAAATCTGCGCCAGCGGCAACTGCGTCCCCCTATCCCTAGGCCACAGCGTGTTGATACCGTCGGGCTTAGACGGTGTCAGCATACACGGGGATGCCGGTACCGATGTGCTGGTGACAGCGGTGTAATCCCATATTGATTTTAAAAAAAACATCCTCAATAACTCCCTATCACACCACGGCATAAAGTATATTTTTAAGATTTATTGAAACGATACCAATAAAACGGCTATCTAATCATAATGTAGAGCGTATTATCCCAGGAAATTCCAATGAAAAAGAAGCACGGAATCGTATTAACAGTTTTCGCCATAGTCGGCATAGCCGTCATCGTGGTGATGCAGATGATGTCTGCGCAGTCCAAGTCTGCCGCTGCCGCGGCTCCGGGGCAGGGTGCGCGCGGGCCGGTGGCTGTGGAGGTTGGCGCGGTATCGGTGCGGCCTATGGTCGACATCCGTGAGTTCGCCGGTACAGTCAAGGCCTCTTACACGTACGTGATATCTGCCAAGGTTGGCGGGCGGCTGCTCAGCATCAACAAGCGGATCGGCGACGCGGTGCGGGCCAACGAGCTTGTGGGGCGGATAGATGATACAGAGTATAAGAATGCGTTAGACGAGGCGCAGACGCAGGTGCGGGTCAGCCGGGCGTCGCTGCAGGAGTCTGAGGCGCAGCTGTCGCACACCGAGCGTGAGCTTACGCGGGCGCGGGGGCTTGTCGACAAGGGGATCGCGTCGCAGGCCGAGCTTGACGCGCTGCAGACGCAGGTAAACACGCAGCGGTCGCGGCATGAGCTCGCCAAGGCGCAGTTAGAGCAGCGTCAGGTTTTGTTAGACAGGGCCAAGACCAACTTTGAGCATACGCAGTTGCGCGCGTCGCAGGCCGGGTTTGTCGCCCAGCGGCATGTCGACGGCGGGACGCTTTTGCCGGTGGGCGGGCCGATACTGACCGTTGTGGGGCTTGATACCGTTTTTGTTGAGCTTGCCGTTACCGAGAGGGATTATCAGAGTTTGCAGCCGGGCAAGCCGGCCACTATTACTACTGATGCTATTCCCGGCAAGACGTTTGAGGGGGTTGTTTATCGGAAGGCTCCGTTCTTCCAGTCGGCCTCGCGTACCGCCGCGGTCGAGATCGCGCTGCGTAACATGGATATGGCGCTTAAGCCGGGGATGTTTGCGCGCATCAACATAACGCTGAGCAGTGAGGGCGCCGCGCGGGTTATTCCTGCCGCCGCGCTTGTTGAGAAAGAGGGGAAGTATTCGGTGTTTGTTGTTGGGGATTCGTTGAAGGTCAGGAGCGTTCCCGTGCAGGTTGGCATTAATGACGGCCAGTACGCGCAAGTTTTGTCGCCGGCTGATTTGGACGGGCAGATTGTTACGCTGGGTCAGCATTTGTTGAGGAGCGGGTCTGTGGTGACGATAGCGGGGGAGAGGCAGAGAGAGCAGGCAGCGTCAGAGCAGAGGCAGGGGAAGGGCAGATGATTATTGTTATCAACACATACAATGCAGTATATGATAATGGGGATATTGCATGACCATCGCCATCAGCGCATATCACACCGCACACGATAACGGAGATGTCGCATGAGCGAGCGTCAGGAAGGGCATTCGAGCGGGCATTCGGGGTTAGCGTCGTTCCCTGTGCGCCGGCCTATTATGACCACCGTCATATTTTTGGTGGTGGTGATCATCGGCCTGTTCTCGCTCACGCGCCTGCCTATCGACCTGATGCCCGAGATTACGATGCCCACGGTCACGGTCATCACCACTTATGAGAACGCCGGGCCGCTTGAGGTTGAGGAGCTTGTTACGCGGCCTATTGAATCCGCTCTATCCGCGCTTCAAGGTATTGAGGAGATCACGTCTACATCAACTGAAGGCCGCAGCGTTATCCGCGTTACGTTCCCGTGGGGTACCAATCAGGAGGCTGCAATCAACGATATGCGGGACAGGCTTGACCGCATATTGGGGCGGTTGCCGGATGATGTTGACCGTCCTATGATCCGCAAGTTCGACGTGTCGGCGATGCCTATTCTTATTCTTGGGGTTATGGGGGAGGATAAGGACCTTACGGCGCTGCAGCAGATTTTGGAGGATCAGGTTCAGTACAGGTTGGAGCGTGTTCCGGGTGTTGCTACTGTTGATATTCGGGGCGGCCGCCGCAGACAGATTCAGGTGGCTCTGCGCGCTTCCAGCATGGAGGCTTACGGGTTATCTACGGATATGGTTGTTGCCGCGCTGCGCCGGGAGAACAGGAATATCCCCGCCGGTTCGGTCGTCGCCGGCAACCGCGACATTATGGTGCGCACACTTGCCGAGTACTCCAATGTGAACGATGTCAGCGGCACCGTGATAACCGTGAAGGACGGGGTGCCGGTGCGGATTTCCGATGTGGCCGATGTGTTCGACGGGTTCGAGGAGGTGAGGTCGCTCGAGCGCATCAACCAGCAGCCTGGTATCAGGCTTGCCATCAGCAAGCAGTCGGGCAGCAACACGGTAGCGGTGTCGTCCGGCGTGATGCGCGAGGTGCGGCGGATAAATCAGGACATAGACGGGCTTGAGATCATTACGCTGATTGACAACGCCAAATATGTCGAGCGCGCCATGATGTCCGTTACCCAGGCGCTGCTTATGGGCGGAGCGATAGCGATCCTCGTCATCCTGCTGTTTTTGAGAAACATTTCTTCGACGGCGATCATCAGCGCCGCCATTCCCATATCGATTATCGCCACGTTCGCGCTGGTTTATTTCTGCGGGTTTACGCTCAACATGATGACTTTTGGCGGGCTGGCGCTGGGGATAGGAATGCTTCTTGACAATGCCATTGTAGTACTCGACAATATTTATCACAAGCGCGAGAACGGCGTAGGCGCATACGAGGCCGCAGTTAAGGGAACAAGCGAGGTCTGGTCGGCCGTTACCGTGAGCACCATCAGTACCTTAGTCGTATTTATACCGGTGATATTCATGCGCGGGATGTCGGGCATTATGTATCAGTCCCTGGCCTACGTAGTAGCCTTTTCGCTGACGTGCTCGCTTATCGTTGCGCTGACATTGGTGCCCATGCTGTCGTCCAAGTTCCTCAACCCCAAGAGTTTCAAGCATGAGGGGAATTCCGTTGTCGACAGGATATTTCGCCAAACGGAGAAGTATTATCAGGGCGTCGAGCGTTTGTATCGCCGCATAATTCACTGGTCGCTGCGGAACCGCGTTACGGTGATAGCGTTCATCGTTTTGCTGTTTACGCTCTCGATGTTTATGCTGCCGATGGTGGGTGTCGACCTTATGCCGGCGACCGATGAGAGCGAGGTTCGCGTCAACGTGGAGATGGAAGTAGGCACAAAGTTGGACCGTTTGGATGAAACCGTGAAGAGGATTGAGGCGATTGTCAAGCAGGAGATTCCCGAGGCTGTTTACATGCTGGCGAACGTGGCGTCGAGCGGTGGGTTCCAGGCGGTCGGCAGCAATACCGCGCAGATTCGCGTCTGGTTAGTTCCCGTAGCGCAGCGCAGCAGGTCGTCCTCGCAGGTGGCCAACGATCTGCGCAGGAAGCTTGTGGGCCTGCCGGGGGCGACGGTCCGCGTGCGTGAGGGGCAGGGGCTGTTCATCATGAGGATGGGGACGAACACCGACCAGGCGATAGGCATTGAGATTCGCGGGTACGACCTGCAGATGGGGCAGTCGCTCGCTCGGCAGATAAGCACGGTCGTGGCCGATGTTCCGGGGATAACCGACGTGCAGATCAGCCGCGACGCCGGCATGCCGGAGTACCGCGTCAAGATAGACAGAAACAAGGCCGCGGAGCTTGGGCTCACGGCTACCCAAATAGGCAGCACGGTCCAAACGGCGATGGGCGGCACGACGGCGACTAAGGTGCGTGTGGAGGGCAAGGAGTACGACGTGTTAGTCAGGCTGGCCGAGGAAGACCGCCGCGGGCTCGACAACATCAACAACCTGACGATCCTCAACAGCGCCGGCCGCCCGGTAGCGCTGCAGAGCGCCGCGTGGTTAGAGTCGGGCGAAGGCCCCGTGAGGGTGGAGCGGCGGGACAGAGAGAGGATCATCACCGTCAGCGTCAACTACGTAGGGCGGGACATGGGCAGCGTGGTCGAGGACCTGAGGACTGCGCTCAAGGAGGTATCGGTGCCGCAGGAGTTTGCGGTGCTCATCCGCGGCGACTGGGAAGAGCAGCAAAAAGCGCAGCGCGAGATGATACTGGCCGTACTGATGGCGATAGTGTTGATATTCCTCGTCATGGCCGGACAGTTCGAGTCCTTCAAAGGCCCGTTCATCGTGTTGTTCTCGATCCCCGTGTCGCTTATAGGTGTAGTAACGGTTATGCTCATAACAAAAACGCCGTTCACCATCCAGGCATTTATCGGGTTGATAATATTGGTCGGGATATCGGTCAACAACGCCATCGTACTGGTTGATTTAGTCAACAGGCTCCGCCGCGAAGAGAAGATCGAGCTGTTCAGGGCGCTGGAAATTGCCGGGGAGCGCAGGCTCAGGCCGATATTGATGACATCGTTCTCTACTATACTGGGATTGCTGCCGATGGCCATAGGCCTGGGCGAGGGCAGCGAGGCGCAGGTGCCCATGGCGCGCGTCGTTATTGGGGGATTGATGACGTCAACGTTAATAACGCTGGTGCTGATACCGGTCATCTATTCGCTGGTCGAACAGAGGTCCGAAAAGAGAAAATTGAAGATGGAGTCATTAGCATGAAAATACGTGGATTGACGGCATTGACAATCATCATGGCCGCGGCGTTTGCCGTTATTGCTCAGGAATCAACACCCAAACAAGCGCACAGCCTGTCTTTGGAAGACGCCCTGCAGCGCACGGTGCGCGACAATCCCCTTGTGCAGATCGAGCGCATAAACACCGACATCGCTAAAACAATATTAGACGAAGCCGATTCTCCATACGACACGCGCCTGCGGGCGTCATACACGATAAGCGACAGCGAGCGTCGCCCGTTTGAAAACTCACACGATTTATCCGCATCTGTAATAAAAGATTTTCGGACAGGCACACGGGTAGAAGCCGGCATAGGCGCGTCGCCGCGGAGCACGTCTCAGCTAGACCCCGACGCGAACATTTTTCAGAACAGCATAGGCGTTACCGTCACTCAGGCGCTATTGCAGGGTTTTGGAAAATCCACAAATCTTGTACAGTTGCGTAAGGCGCGGATTGACATGGATATCCGCCAGGAGGAGCTGGCCGCCTACGCCCAGCGCCTTCTCGCCGACACCGAGCGCGCCTACTGGGACCTGCGTTTCAGCGGCGAGCAGATGAATATCTACAAATATTCATTGGAACTGGCCCAGCGCCTGCTCTTCGAATCTGAGGAGCGCTTGAAGCTTGGCGGCATAGCCCCCATAGAGCTCGTGGCGATCCGCGCCGAGGTCGCGTCCCGCGAGCGCCAGCTCTTTGACGCGCAGGTGGCGTACAATCAAAAGGCGCTGCACCTCACGTACCTGATGAACGCGGCGGAGCTTTGGGACAGGGAGCTTACACTGACCGACTCGGTGTCGTCGCTTGGCGCCGCCGATGCGGTCGCCGACCACGTCGAGGCCGCGAAGATGTTCCGCGCCGACTACCTGATCGCCTTCAAGCAGGCGGAGAAGGGCGAGCTCGACCTGGTGCAGACGAAGAACGGTATGATGCCGAAACTGGACGCCTTCGTATCGCTGCAGGGGGTTACCCCGGCGGAAACGTTCCCAGGGGCGCTGATCCCCGGCGACGGGATGTCTGGGGTTATCTCGGCCGGGTTGGTGCTGCAGTACCCCTTCAGAAACCGCTCGGCCGCCGAGAGGCACCGCCGTACGGAGTTCTCGGTTGAGCAGCAGAAACTCTCCATAGAAAACTTTGTGAGGCTGATAGAGTACGACGTAAGGTCGGCGCACATGGAGGTTGAAAGGGCGCGGCGGCAGATAGAAACCGCCGCGACGGTCAGCGCCCTGCAGACGCAGAAGCTGGAAGCGGAAACAGAGAAGATGAACGCCGGCAAATCCACCGGCTACGCGGTTTTGCAGGTGCAGCGGGACGTGGTATCGGCCCATTTGGACGAGGCGCTGGCGAGAACGGCGTATACCAACGCGCTGATATCGCTCTATACCCGGGACGGGACGCTGCTGCAGAGGCGCGGGGTCAAATATTGATCAGGATTGCCTTGCGGCGCGATAAACACGGTTACAGGATTTGCAGGATTTACAGGATGAAAATCAAAAGATTAACACATTTTTAAAATACTAATGGACATTTGCCTGTCCGCCGATATATAATACTATGTATATGCGTAACAAAATTGCGACCGCCACCCTTTGGGGATTTTTTTCGATCTGCGTTTTTGTGCAGTCTGTGTTTGCGCAGGGATTGGCCCCCAGCCAGGAGATAGCAAACCGTTTCAAGTTTGCGGTTCCCTCCCCAGCAGTGATTATAACCCTTGCCCTGTCTGTTGCCGCCGTTATTGGCATACTGATTACCATTCACCTCAATTCCCGCCGCAAGCATAGCCTTACCGAGCAGGAGGTTTCGGTCAAGCTGTTTCGGGAGGGTTGTGTGAAGAGCGAGCTTGGCAAGGAAGAGGTTGAGGCCATGCAGGCGCTTGCCGTGTTTGTCCCCCAGCGGGAGACGGAGGCGCACCACCTGTTCGACAACCACGTGCTGTTCGAGCGGGCTATGGAGGCGCACGTGTCGCGGCTTGTGCGGACCGGGGCCGGCGATAATCAGGACGACATGCTGCACGCGATGCGGCGGAAGCTTGGGTACAGCGTTTTGGCGTCTGATCTGCCACTTGCCTCCACGCGCAACATTGCGGTGGGGCAGGAAGTTTCGGTTTCAGTGCCGAAGCAGGGCTCCCACCCGCGCGGCGGGCAGGTTGTGCGGATGAGCGAATTTTCCATGACGGTGAAGCTGACCGACGGGATGAGCGGGAGTATAGGGGCTGATGCCGGGTCGTCGGTGATGATCACGTTCCTGCGCCACGGCGACGGCGGGTACAGCGTACCGGCGACCGTCTGCGGCGTTGAGGCCGGAAAGTTCAGCGTATACCACACCCTGAAGTTCACGCGGAACCAAAACCGAAAGCACATACGCCTGGAGGCGAGCCTGCCGCTGGCGTACAGGGTCGTACAGTACTCAGACCCCGACAAAAAGCCCACAGCCGACAGTTTTAAGGCACGTACGGTAGATATCAGCGGCGGAGGGCTCTGCTTCATTGCCGATATACCGCTGCAAATGGGCGACGAGGTGCTGATGTCGCTGCAGATACCGGGGTACTCTATGGGCGGGATAAAAGCCAGGATTGTCAAAGAGGTTACCGTAGAGGGCAAGACGGGGACGCAACACAAGCACCTGACGCAGTTTATGGAGATTGAAGCGCAGCAGAGAGAGAAGATTGTGAAGTATATTTTCGAAAAACAGAGAGAAATGCTGCAAATGAGGTAAAAACCTCAAAATCATACCCGGCGGCAATACCATCCCAAAATAAAAAAAAGCCCATTTTTATTTTCTGCTTGCATTTTGCCTGTACAATATATGATAATATATGATATGAGGCGGCACAGAAACTCGAATTCCGGCGGCGTTGTTATGCGTGTCGTCGTTTGTATAGCGTCCCTGGCCTTCCTTGCTTTTGCCATTGTGGTCCTTATGAACACGTTCAGGCAGGGCAAGGAGGACGACCACCGCCGTGCCGTGCAATTGGCCGAAGAGGGGCTGCAGGAGGCCTTTAACAAGATTGGCGAGTCTCGGGATTGGAATACCGGTTTTTCGGATGAGAACGAGGACGGGGGGCGCTTCAGCGTGGAGTTCGCGCGGGAGGAGAGCGGCGATTCGATTTTTATCAGGATAGTGTCGACGGGGGTGAGCGGCTCCATTACCCGAAAGGCGGAGCACACGCTGCGGCTTCATAAATCGGGGGGCGATTCGGACGGTTTGGCGGACGAAGACGCTGTAACAGAAGATATTCAGTAACGGCGAGAACGATGAGGAATTAACGGCAATGGGACTATTCGGAAATAAGAGCGGGCGGAACACGACTGTCGGCCTTGATATCGGCAACCACTCGTTGAAGATCGTCAAGCTGCGGCACCAGAAAGACGGCTATTTTCTGGAAGCCACGGGTATTAAGGAATTGCCCAAAGGGACGATCGAAGGCGGCGAAATCAAAAAGAGGGACGCGCTCATAGACGCGATTACCCACTTAGTCAACCAATGCGACCCGTCTATACGCGAGATCGTCTTCTCGATGAGCGGACACGGTATCATCTCCGACAAAATCACCTTCAAAATAGACAACGACGACAATGCCGACGAACTGATACTGTGGGAAGCCAGCCAGCGCAGCCCGTTCGATGTAGACGACATTACCCTCGATTACAAAATACTGAGGCGCTTCCCCGACACCAACGAGACGGAAGTCCTCCTGGTCGCGGCGAAGAACCAGATTATGCAGAGTTACTTAGACCTGATCTACGACGCGGCGCTGGTGCCGGTAATCGTAGACGTAGACGCGTTCGCCATCACAAACAGCTACGCGCTCGAGTGCGCCGGGTTGCCCGACATGGGAACCGTCGCGCTGCTCAACATCGGGCACAACATGACGAACATCACCTTCATCAAAGACGGTATCTACCACTCCACCCGCGACATATCCACGGCGGGGGAGTTCTTCAACCGCATACTTCAGCGCAATATGGGGCTGTCGAGCGAAGACGCCCTGCAAGCCATCAAGGGCAAGACTACCGGCGCGATAGACATGAGTCAGCTCAAACAAAGCGTCAGCTACGCCGCGGAAGAACTGTCGTCGGGCATAGACCTGGCATTCTCCTACTACAAAACGTCTGAGAACACCGACTCCATAGACAAGATAATACTGTCCGGCGGCGGCGCCTACATCCCCAGCCTGATCCAGTTCCTGGAAGAAAGGCACCAGACGAAGGTTCAGATATCGAATCCGCTGGCCCACGTCCAGTACAACCGGGACCTCTTCGGCGAAACCGACGTTGAGAGCATCTCAGCCCTCCTGACAGTCGCGGTGGGGCTCGCACTCAGAAAGACGGGGGAGTAATGATAGAAAGAATTGAAATTAACCTGCTCCCGGCCGAATACCGGATTCGCAAGCGCGGCGCGGTCCTCCCGCGGTCAATCATCTACCCCGCCGTAGCGTTCGCCGTTTTGGCCGTCGTTGCGGGTATGATTACGCTTTATATGAAGGACGTAGAGTCGCAACTCACCTCCAAGATCGCCGAGATCAACAGGGAGATTGAGGCCAACAAGGGCCTGCACGGAGAGTTGAGGGAACTCAGCGAGACGAAGAAGGTTACCGAGGGCAAGATTGCGGCCCTCAAGCAGATAAGCGTCGACCGTGAGAGGTGGGTGCGCCTTATGGAAATGCTGAGCGCTGCGCTGCCTTCGTACTCCTGGCTGGTTTCGGTAAAGGAAGCGGCGGCGTCTGAGGGACAGCCGGAGCGGCTGGTTATAGAGGCGCGCACGTACTCGTTCCCCGAGGTTGCGCACTACATGAGCCGCCTTGAGATGCACGACCTTGTCGAACAGGTCTACCTGACGAGTGTGGATCAGATACAGGGCCAGCACCGCACAATGTACAGATTCGAACTGAGCTGCGCCTTAGTCACCGGCGCAAAATCCGAGTCGGTCGAGCAGGAAGCCGCAGAGGAAACCACCACCAGACGCGGCAGAAGGGGGAGGTAACCAATGGCCACCGACTCAAAGTCCAAGTCCAAATCCAAATCAAAGTCGAAATTAAACCTAAAAGACCCGGGCGTCAGAAACGTCCTGATGGCAATAGGCGTAATAGCCCTGTTCGGATACCTCTGGTTCGACCAGACGGTCATGCCGCTCAATGAGCAAATCAAGATGCTTGAGGAGGAGAAGGACCGGGTGGAATCCGAACTCCTCAAAATCAACGCGCTGAAGCCGCAGATCCAGCGTCTGAGGCAGGAAGCCGCGGCTCTTGAGTCGGAACTCGATTCGCTGAAAAATATGTTCCCCGACGGCAAGGAACTGCCGAGGCTGATACGCGAACTGACATCGGTCAACCGCAGGAGCAACGTTATGGTTACCCGGTTCACGCCAAAGCCCGATGTGGTAAAGGAGTACTACATAGAGAACAAGTACGACGTGGCGATGAGTGGCGACTACCACAACATAGGCGCGCTGTTCAGCTACATGGCGAACTTCCAGTTGATTATCAACCTCACGAATATGTCGATAAGCGCAAACCCGAACTTTGGGAACGACATAAGAAGGGGCGGTACCGGCCAGGGCGGGGCGCAGTCGGTTGAGCGCCAGCCGTCGGTAAACGTGACGTTCGAAATGACCACATTCTCATCGAAGAAGTGACGGGCGTAGCACTATGAATATGAAGACGAAAAAAATACATATCCTGGCCGCGCTGGCGGCAGTACTGTGCTTTGCGGGCATTGCCGCTGCGCAGGAGTTACGCCCGTCCATCACAGGCATAGAGCTTAACGCCGGCGGACGCGGACTTATCCTTACGCTCAACGCTACGGGGCCCATCACCCTCGGCGCAAACCCCGCCGATCTAGAAAGAACAACCGCCAGCTACCCGGAACTGCGCATGGATATAGCTAACGCAAGATCCGCCCTTGGCGCCACAACATTTGCCGGCCCGGAACAACTGCCCGTAAGGGAGGTTTCGCTCACGGAAAACGCCAGCGGCGTCACACTCACCATAAAAATGCGCGGCCAGACCAGAGGCCCCATAGACGTCAGAAGCGGCAACAACCAGGTGCGCATACTGCTGACAAGAGACCCGCAAACCGAACTTGTATGGTCCCCGCCCCAGGCAGGCAATATCAAGTCCGAGCCGGTCGACATGAAAAAAGTCGAGGAACGCGCCGCCAGAGACGTGCAAGCCAGCGGCGGCGAAATGTTTACGGTAAGGGAAAACCCTGCACAGCGCCAGCAAACAGCCGCCTCAGCCCCGCAGCAGACAGCCGCCGCGCCGGCGCCGGCCCCGCAAGTGGCCCCCAGAACAGAAGCGCCGTCCGTCGAAATAATAGAGTACGCCGTCCAAACGCCGGAACCGCAGCGCACCGACAGACCAGGCGAACTGGTGAGGTACAAAGTGTACGGCCGCGACCCCTTTGCGCCGCTGGTCAAAGACACCACACATACGGAACTGCCAAGAGTAGAAAACCTTCGCCTGGTGGGCGTGCTCGAAGACTACCGCGAGAGAATAGCGCTGGTAGAAGACTTCAAAAATGATAACAGAGCGTTCGCCCTTAGAGCCAACGACGAGGTGGAATTCGGCAAAGTCCTTCGCGTTCAGAGGGACAGAGTGGTATTTTTGATAAGAGACTTTGATATATCACGTTCATACGTATTAACACTAAGCACTCCATAAGGGGCGCAAAGAGGGTATTTATGGCAAAGAAAATAGTATTGGCCCTAACGCTTACGGTCTTTTTGGCCGCGTCCTTCGTATCCGCCCAGCAGCAGCAGCCGGCCCGCACGATCGCGGCCGGACAACGCTACAACGCGGCCGGCGAGAGGATCATCGAAATGTTCGACGTCCACGGCGCGGAACTGCGCTCCGTACTGCGCCAACTGAGCGCCTACGGCGGGGTCGATATCGTCCCGAGCGACGCAACCAAGGCGACGGTTTCCGTTTCCGTTACCAACAAGTCGTGGCGCGAAGTGCTCGGCATCATCTGCATGGTGCACAACCTCGCCTTCTTAGAAGAAAAAGGCTTCGTCTACGTGATGACGGCCGATGAAGCCGCCAAACGCGGCATAGGCGCAACCGCCACCATCTCAGGAGTAGGCCCGCTGTCACCGGTATCATCCGAAGCGCTCGGCCCGCTAACCCGCGAGGTAATACCAATGCGCTACACAACCGCCGCGGAAATGTCCGAAGCCCTAACACCGTTTCTGACCGAACGCGGAAAACTGACCGCCATCAACCACACAAACGCCCTGATCATCGTAGACACAGACGAAAGCCTGAAACAACTCAAAGGCCTCATAAGCCAAATAGACATACAAACACCGCAGGTCTCAATCTCATGCAAGATCATAGAAGTCAGCTCCGGAACCACCCAAAACATGGGCATAAACTGGGGCTTCACAGACGCGAATAATAACGTAACGGTAGGCCAGTTCTGGGACCCCGAAATCGCCGCGCCATTCCCTCCGGGATCCGGCCAAAGACATATTCTCACCTACGGCCTGCTGTCACCTGAACGCTTCGGACTCACGCTCGAATACCTGCTGGAAGACTCAAAAGCAGAAATAGTAGCACAGCCGCAAATCACCACGCTCAACAACAAAGAAGCCAGAATATTCATGGGCCAGCAAGTCCCCATCAACACAAAGGACGACGCCGGCAACACAGTAACGCAAATGATTAACGCCGGCACACAACTCACGGTAACGCCGTACGTCTCTGGCGACGGCAAAATACTGCTCTCGCTCAGCCCAAGCAAAGAATCTTACACCCTGCACCCAATAGACGGAACGCCTATCATAAACCAGCAAAGCGCAACAACAAACGTGCTGGTGAACAACGGCGAAACCGTCGTAATAGCAGGCCTCACATCCAACGAAAAACAAAACGTAGAAACAGGAATCCCGGTACTGAAAAGTATCCCAATTCTCGGAAACCTGTTCAAAAGATCGACGAAGAGCAACAACAAAAAAGACTTGGTGATATTCGTAACACCGCACATCATACACTCAGGAATATAATTAATCTACTGGTATTGGTACCAACGAAAAAGGCGGGGTTATCAACCCCGCCTTTTTTATTTACGAACAAAACAGACACGATCATCACGAGGATAAAATTTCCACCCGTCAGGCAGCAAATGCTCGCCGTGAGATATGGAAACCGCCGACATAACACGCTCTATGTGGTGCCGCGAAGATGATACCCCATACTCATCAAACAACACCAACAACGCCTCCCGCGCAATAACATTATCACCTGTCAACCCAGCTTTCTCTATATGAAAAGCACCATCATTAACACGCAATACATAATCACCAATCCAAGCATCAACCTGCAACCCCACAACCCCCCAAACCCTCGCCGCAGACTCGGCGCAAGCCGCGAAATTCTGCACCGCGGAAGGGTTGATACCGCCCAACAACGGAATTATATTAGAACGAACATAATTCCGCCTAAACACCGTGTCGGCATTGGACGAATCCTCCCGCCAACCCACCCCACGCTCTACCAACCAATCAACCAAATCACGCCGCAAAACACGCAGAAGCGGCCGTATAACCCCATCCCCCCGCACCGGCAACACCCCCCGCAACCCGCGAACCCCCGCCCCACGC
>Ga0123356_10004539_pt1 | contig 14328 bp, 12 predicted proteins | sample TergutEmb28metaG_2_FD_92546 | JGI IMG/M metagenome (GOLD analysis project Ga0123356, IMG submission 92546) | Embiratermes neotenicus P3 segment gut microbial communities from Petit-Saut dam, French Guiana - Emb289 P3 | ecosystem: Host-associated > Arthropoda: Insects > Digestive system > Gut ...
AAGAGTGGGGATCGGGGCGGGTCCGACTCCGCCGCGGACTTTGCCTTTCGGTGCTAGCATAAATTCTTTATGTCAGCGCCCGATTCCCGCTTTGTACGCGCCTGTCAGGCCCTGCCCGTGGACCGCACTCCGGTATGGTTCATGCGACAGGCGGGGCGATACATGCCCGAGTATCGCGCCCTGCGCAAGACACATTCACTCATTGAAATCTGTAAGAGTCCGGAGCTTGCGGCGGAGGTTACGATTACGGCAGCAGAGATTCTGAAGGTCGACGCGGCGATTATCTTTGCCGACCTGCTGCTTCCGCTCGAGGTCATGGGCCTCGCGTTCCATTTTGCCGCAGGCGAGGGCCCGGTGATTGAAAGCCCGGTGCGCACCGCCGCCGACGTCGCCCGGCTAAAGACGGATTCCGCTTCCGAGCTCAATTACGTGGCCGAAGCCGTGCGGCTCGTAGCCGGGCATTTCGGACCGCGATTGCCGGTAATCGGTTTCTGCGGCGCGCCCTTCACTCTCGCCAGCTACATGATCGAAGGCGGCGGCTCGCGCCATTACGTGCACACCAAGAGTCTGATGTACTCCGACCCCGAGGCATGGGATGAACTCCTGCGCAAGTTGGTTTCAGTCACCTCGGCTTATGCGACTCGGCAAGTGCGGGCGGGGGCTGACGTCATTCAAGTTTTCGACAGCTGGGTGGGATGCCTGTCGGTGGCGGATTACCGCCAATACGTTCTGCCCCGAACCACTGATTTGATAAGCCGATTGAAAGCAACCGGCGCCCCGGTAATTTATTTCGGCACGGACACGGCGACGCTGCTCGCTGCGATGAAGGAGACGGGAGCGGACGTGATGGGTCTCGACTGGCGGATTCCCCTCGATGAAGCTTGGACGCGGTTGGGCGATGCGGGCGCCGTGCAGGGGAATCTCGATCCCGTCGTGCTGATGTCTGCCTGGAAGGTGGTGAAGGCGCGGGCCGAAGATGTTCTCGATCGCGCGGGCGGGCGGGCGGGCCATATTTTTAATCTTGGACATGGGATTCTGCCCGAGACGCCGGTAGAAAATGTGAAAAGGCTTGCCCAACTTGTCCAGGAGCATCCCTTGAAACCGGCTGCCGCCCACTGCCACAAATGACCGCATCCGCCAAACCCGCGGTTCTCTTACTCGCCCACGGAAGCCCGGCATCGGTTGACGACGTGCCGGAGTTTTTGCTGCGGGTCACCGGAGGACGAGTCCTCGCGCCCGAAGCCATCGAAGAGGTCAAGCACCGCTACGCCGCCATTGGCCAGTCGCCTTTGACCGGGCTCACGCTGAAACAAGGCGAGCTGCTCGCCGAGCGGAGCGGCCTCGCCGTGTACGTGGGCATGAGAAACTGGCATCCGCTCGTCTCCCAGGCGCTCGCACAAATGCGGGCCGACGACGTTCGCGACGCGGTGGTGATCTGCCTGGCGCCGCAGAATTCGCGCACCAGCGTTGGCTTGTATCGTAAATCGCTGGCTGAAGCCGCGGCTTCCGATATCGCATTCGACTTCGTTGAATCCTGGCATGATCAGCCTCTGCTGGTTCGGGCCTTCGCGGAAAGATTAAGCGCGGCAAGAAAGCACGCGGGAGAGTCGGGCGGCCAACCAGTCGATGCCGGCGAAACTCGGGCCTCCCTGCGCGTCATTTTCACCGCCCACAGCGTTCCCGAACGTACGGTGCGCGAAGGCGACCCCTACGAATTGCAGGCGCGTGAGACGGCGGCGCTGGTGGCCTCTTCCACCGGGCTGAAGCCATCAGAGTGGACATTTGCCTTCCAAAGCCAGGGCATGTCGGGCGGGCCGTGGCTCGGCCCGACGGTGGAGGACACAATTCTTGAAATGAAGCGCGCAGGGCAGCGCAGGGTTTTGATCCAGCCGATTGGTTTTCTCTGCGACCATGTCGAAGTCCTTTACGACATCGATATTCATTTCAAGCAGTTTGCGGAAAGCCAGGGCATGCGGCTGCTGAGAGCTGAGTCCTTGAACGACTCACCGCTGCTCATCTCGGCCTTGCACGAGATCGTGGAGTCGAGAAGGTTGGCGTCGGCGTCCGCGGGCCGGCCATGAAGAGAATCGCTGTCATTGGCGGCGGCGTTTCGGGACTTGCGGCGGCCTACACCTTAGAGAGGAACCGCAGGAAGGGTGCCGAACTTGAGTACGTTTTATTCGAGGCGAGTACCCGCTTCGGCGGGGTGATTCGCACCGAACGCGCGGGCGATTTTGTCATCGAGGCCGGCCCCGATTCTTTTCTCACGGAAAAAGCCTGGGCGGCGGATCTTTGCCGCGAGTTGGGGCTCGAAGACCAGCTGATCCCCTCGAACGACTCGGATCGCAGGACCTACATTCTCCTGAATGGGGCCTTGGTTCCGCTTTCCGAAGGACTGGCGTTCATGGTCCCCACCAGCCTGCGGGCGGCATGGCTCTCTCCGTTATTTTCCTGGCCGACCAAGCTGCGCATGCTCGGGGAATGGTTCTATCGTCCCGCTCATGAGACGCGCGAATGCTCCGTGGCTGAATTCGTCGAGCGTCATTACGGACGGGAGATGGTCGAGCGCGTCGCCGATCCCTTGCTTGCCGGGGTTTATGGCAGCAGCGCCGATGAGCTGAGCGTGACATCCGTCCTTCCGCGGTTTGCGGAAATCGAAGCCAAACAGGGAAGCCTGACGCGCGCCATGGCGCGCACGCGAAAATTGTCCGATGGGCCGCGGCCGGCCATCTTTACGTCCTTGAAGGACGGCATGCAGACGATAACCGACGCGCTGGCGAACGAGATTCCGCAAGCCGCCCGCAGACCGGAGGCGCCCGTAGACGCCGTGAAGCCTGAATCGGGAAAGTGGCTGGTGATCGGCAGAAGCCGCAGCGAAGAGTTCGACGGCGTCATCCCCGCTCTCGGCGCACCCGGCGCCGCCCGCCTGTTTCGCTCTGATCTGCCCCAGCTTGCCACCGAACTCGATCCCATAGCCTACAGCTCCTCGATAACCGCAGCCCTGGCCTACGACCGAAAGGTGCGCGCCTCCCTGCCGAATGGATTTGGATTTCTGGTTCCGCGCAAAGAAGGCAAGCGCACTGTCGCCTGCACCTTCGTCCATCAAAAATTCCCCCATCGCGCCCCGGAGGATTGCGCGCTGCTGCGCTGCTTTTTGGGGGGAAGCCGCGATGCGGCGGCATTGCAGCTATCCCAAGAAGAGATCGAGAACCTCACCCGCCATGAACTGCGAGAGATACTGGGAATTACGGCGGAGCCCTTGCTCGTCAAAGTCTTTCGATGGCCAAGCGCGATGGCGCAATACGGTATGGGTCACAAGGCGAGAGTCGCGAGGGTCGGGCGGCTGGTTTCAAGCATCCGCGGACTGGCGCTCGCGGGAAACGCCTTGGGCGGAATCGGCATCCCGGATTGCATACGCTCCGGTTTCGAAGCGGTGGCCAAGGTCATGGCTGACCTGACCATGTAAAGGACTCCCGGAATCTTGGCGATTCTTTACAAAACCTTTCCCCATGAGGGGGGTTCATTCGATACAAAGACGGATGGAGGTCTTTTGGCATGCGTTCGGCTCTCCTGATCTCTCTGCTGTTGCTCTCACTCCCAACCTTCGCGCAAACCCAGTCCGGCAACACCGGCGGAATGGATATGTCTAACATGGGCTCAGGCAATGGCCCGGGGATGGCGACCGGCGGCAATGCCGAAGCCATGCACTCGATGGAGGGCCGCCACATGGACATGGGCCCTCATATGAAGATGACCGCCTTGCGCCCCACTCAGCCGGGCGACGACCAGAGGGCCGCCCGCGTCGCCGAAGCCGCTCGCGCGGTGGCAGAAAAATACAAAGATTACAGGATCGCACTCGCCGACGGATACCAGATCTTTCTGCCCAACGTGCCGCAGAAGCAATATCACTTTACCAATTACGCAAACGCCTCCCAGGCACGCCACCAGTTCGATCCGTCAAAGCCAACCTCTCTGCTTTATGAAAAAGACGGGGACGGCTACAAGCTGATTGGGGTCATGTACACGGCAAAAAAAGACGCGACCGAGGACGAATTGGACGCGCGTGTTCCCCTCTCGATTGCCCAATGGCACGCGCACGTAAATCTCTGCCTGCCTCCGCATGACACCAACCCGGAAGACGTGCTGCCGGCGGGCACAAAATTCGGCCTGCGGGGCTCGATCGCGACCCGAGAACAGTGCGAGGCGGCCGGCGGCAAGTTCTTCCCCCAGGTCTTCGGCTGGATGGTGCATGTCTATCCGTTTGAGCAGAATCAGGCAGACATCTGGTCCGTCGAACGGCAAACCCCTCCCAAGGACTGATATCCGAGGCTGCCGGCTACACAACGATTACGCCGTCCCTGATGAGGAAATTCACCAGTGAACCGAGTGCAATCCCGAGGAGATTCGCCATAAGACAGCTCATACCCGCGGCTCCCACGAGCAGTCCCATCGCCCCGAGATTTCCCGCTAAGGCGTTTTCCGGGCCCGAGCCCGGTAAGGTGGTCGAGTTGATTCACGCCGGCGCAGGCTCCGCCATCCAGGTCAGGCGGCGATGACCCGATCCTATCTTCCGGGGCCGCTGCGGACTATCTGGCCCGCACTTTGATCCAGATCGGGGTGCCGACAAAACCGAAAGCGCGGCGAATCTGGTTCTCGAGAAATCGCTCGTAGGAAAAGTGAAGCTTCACCTTGCGGTCGGTGAAAAGTACAAACGTGGGCGGGGCGACGGCGGCCTGGGTCAGGTAAAGAATTTTCACCCGTTGCCGGACAGGCACCGGCGCACGCTCGAAGTCCACCTGCTTGAGAAAGCGGTTCATCTCGCCGGTCGGGATGCGCTTGCGCCGCTCCGCCGCTACCTTCTCGAGTGCAGGAAAGATTTTTTCCGTGCCCTTACCGGTGGCCGCGGAAACGAACAGCACCGGAGCATAGTCGAGGAACTTCAGCTCAGCTCGGAGCCGCTGTTCGTACAGGGCGCGGTCGGCGGGCCGCTTGCGTTCCCGAATGCGCGCAGCGCGGGGTTGGCTGACGGGTTTTTTCTCCCCGCTGATAACCAGATCCCATTTGTTCACAACCACGACCATCGACCTGCCGCTCTCGTGCGCGTAGCCTGCGATGGCCGCATCGAGCGCGCTAACGCCTTCGGTGGCATCGATCACCAGCAGGGCAACGTCAGCGGATTCGAGGTGCTTTCGCGCCATCACCACCGAGAGCTTCTCGGCCATGAGACGGGTCTTGCCCTTGCGCCGAATGCCGGCGGTATCGATGAAGCGGAATCTGGTTCCATCGCGCTCGACAATTTCATCGACTGCATCGCGCGTGGTTCCGGGAAGCGGCGAAACGATGGCGCGCTCCCGGCCAGTGAGCCGATTGAGCAGCGTGGACTTGCCCACGTTGGGGTGGCCGATGATGGCAACCTGGACATCCCCGGCGGGGGGTGCGTGGCCCTCGGGTGACTCCAACTCCTCCGTGGCCGGTTGCCGGTCGTCGGCCGTCGGTCCCTTCTCCGTGGCCTCGGCGGTTGGGAAGGTGCTTTCCGGGAGTATGGCAAGCATGCCATCGAGTAAGTCGTCCACTCCGCGCCCGTGCTCGGCGGAAATGGGAAACAGATGGCGAACGCCCAGGCGATGTAAGTCCGCGGCCAGCGATTCCTGCTTCTCCGAGTCCACTTTGTTGGCGGCGAGAAGCAGGGGCTTACCCGTTTTCTGCAGCCGTCGCGCCAGCTCAAGGTCGGGGGCTGCGAGTTCCGCGCGAACATCGGCCACCATAACGATGGCGTCGGCTTCCGCCAGCGCAACCCTGGCCTGGCGGAAGATCTCCGCGGGAATCAGCTCTTTCTCCTCCGGGATGATGCCGCCGGTGTCCACCACGCGAAAGGTTTGTCCCCGCCAATAACCTTCGCCGTATAGCCGATCGCGGGTGATCCCCGGCTCGTCGCCAACAATGGCCCGGCGGGAACCGACCAGCCGATTGAACAAAGTCGACTTCCCGACGTTGGGGCGTCCGACGATGGCAATCAGGGGAATCTTTTCCATGGAGCTGGGTGTGGCAAGCTTCACTCGGCCGGGGCAGGGGTGCCTGTCCCCATGCGGCCTGTGCAGATGCCGAGTGCAGTTATTATATTGATTCTGTGCCTGCCGGTTATCAGCCTGCCGTTTCCGGTTCGAAGAGCGGCGCCTCGCTGGCGCAGTTCTTTGGCCCCGGTGGTTTGCTCTCGCGCATGCATCCGGCTTACGAATTCCGTCGCGGACAACTCGACATGGCGCAGGCCGTCGAGCGTGCGCTCGAAGAGCGGCGGCACCTGATCGTGGAGGCGGGCACGGGCACGGGAAAGACTCTTGCCTATCTCGTGCCCGGGATCCGCTCGGCGAAGCGCGTCATCATTTCAACCGGCACCAAAAACCTGCAGGAGCAGCTTTTTCACAAGGACGTTCCCTTTCTCGAACGGGCGCTCTACCCCGATGGGAAACGCAAGCTCAGCGTCTGCTACATGAAGGGCCGCAACAATTATCTGTGCCGCAAAAAGCTCTACGACCTGACCCGGGCTCCGGTGCTGAACGGCCTGGAGGAAATCGAGCACTATCGCGCGATTGCCGCCTGGGAAGAGGGCACGGCGAGCGGCGATCGCTCGGAGTTGGCTTCTCTGCCGGAGTCGAGCGCGCTGTGGCACAAGCTCGATGCGCGCTCCGATACCTGCCTCGGCCAGCAGTGCAGCGCCTGGGACAAATGCTTCATCACCGAAATGCGCCGGCGGGCGATGGAGAGCGACCTCATCATCGTCAACCATCATCTGTTTTTTGCCGACCTCGCCATCAAGCAGCACACCGACGGCGCGCCCGACGCCGGAATCCTGCCCGATGCCGGGGCGGTCATTTTCGACGAAGCCCACGAACTCGAAACCGTGGCCGGGAGCTACTTCGGGATTTCGGTAAGCACCGCGCGGATCGAGGAGCTTTGCCGGGATGTGGAGGCGTCGCTCGAGCGCAACCGCATGTACACGGCCAGCGTGGCGGGAGCGTTGAAGAGCCTGCGCGATCGCTCGGCACTCTTCTTTTCGCTCCTGCCGGAAGGCGAGGGACGATTTGCCTTCGACACACGCCGCGAATTCCTCGAAGAGAATGGAGAGGAATTTCTCGGGCTCGAGCGCGCCCTGACCTATCTGAGGTCTGCGCTCGAAAGTCTCCCCTCCAAGCCGGAAGAGGTTTTTGCCTTTACCCGCCGCGCGCTCGAACTTGAGGTACAGACCGGTTTCGCCATGGAATCGGAAGACAAGAACACCGTTTTCTGGATCGAGCGCCACCGCGCCGGGCACGAGAAATTCAGGGTGGCCATTCAAGCCACCCCCATTGATGTAGGGCCGGTTCTGCGCGAATGCCTGTGGTCGCAGCTGGATACCGTCATCCTGACTTCCGCCACTCTGGCGGTGGGCGGCGGATTCAGCTACATCCGCCAGCGCCTCGGAATGGATCAGGCGCGCGAGCTGGTGGTGCCGTCGCACTACGATTACGGGAACCAGGCGATTCTGTATGTGCCCCCGGATTTGCCCGACCCCCGCACGCCGCAGTTTCAAAGCAAGGCGGTTCAGCGGATACGACGGTTGCTGGAGATTTCGCGCGGCCGCGCGTTCGTTCTCTTCACCAGCTACGCCCAGATGCGGGAGGTTCACGGGCAGCTTCTCGGTGAAGTCGAATTTCCCTTGCTGCTTCAGGGGGACCGCCCAAAATCCGCATTGCTCGCCGAGTTCCGCCAGACGCCGAATTGCGTGCTGTTTGCCACATCGTCATTCTGGCAGGGAGTGGATGTGCAAGGGGAACAACTGAGCTGCGTGATCATCGACCGGCTTCCGTTCGCAGTCCCCTCGGACCCGGTGGTTGCGGCGCGGGTGAAGGCGATTGACGCCGAGGGCGGAAATGCCTTCTTTCAATATCAGGTGCCGGCTGCCGTCATCACCCTCAAGCAAGGATTCGGAAGGCTGATTCGCTCCCTGCACGATCGGGGGGTGCTGGCGTTGCTCGATAACCGGATTCTGAAGAAGGCCTACGGACGGGTCTTTCTCGAAAGCTTGCCGAATTACCGCCGGACGACTGACATCGCAGAGGTGGAAAAATTCTTTGCCCCCCGCGATTAATTAAGAATCTCTCGCCGGCTTCGACCCTGAACTCCGCGCCTTCCCGGGGCAAAAGACGAAGCGCAGAGTTTCGGAGACACAGCGGGCGGAGGGCAGGCGTAAAGTCAGGCGCGGGTCTTCTTTTTGCCTAACCTAATCTTTTCCCAGGGCCGTTGGGGACGCTCCGCCGCAGGTTTGTCCCGTCCCACAACCCGATCATAGTGATAAGCTTCGCTCACGGTTCCGAGCGACTCGTTATACAGGCTGGGCAGGCACAGGGCTTCCTTCAATTCTTCCGTAAACTGCTGCAAGGCTTTCAGATGGTCGACCGTCGCGCCGATTTCGGTCTTGGAAGTTTTGAGCACCTGCTGATAGCCGCGATTGATGAGTTTCGAGATCTCGCCATTGATCAGGTACCCGGGATAGGCAAATATCTTCACCCCGTCGGCGCCTTCTTTCTGGATCGCCGCCGAGACGTTGTATTTCTTCAGAAACACGCGGACCTGGGTCCCCGGAGCGTCGATCAAATCGAATCCATGATCGCGCAGCCATTGGACCGCTTCCTCATAAGTGCGTTGTTCAACTTTCGTGGGCAAAATCAGCTCCTTTTTGATGATTCCAGAAATCGTGGGTCGTGGTGGTTCGCGCTTGCCGAGCTAGCAGTATGTCACGCCCCGAGGATCGCGACCGTTTCGGGCTCCAGCGGAGGACCTCCCGGCCAGCCACCCACGACTCACAACCAGACTCCTTAGATGCACCTGGCCCGCCGCCGCATCTACATGTTCCCGTGTATCCAGGAGCGTTCCTCTATAATCTAACGACTGGCCCCGAATTCTGTTGGTCGGCGAGATTACGATAGTCCCGATTCCATGAGCCCTTCCACCGTCAGATTTGCACAGCCCGAAGCCGCAGCTCAAGTACGAGCCTCCAACAGGAAGCTCGGCCAGGGCAGCATGGATCGCATCGGGAACACGCCTTTGCTTCGGCTGGAGCGCATGGCGCGCGAATTCCCCAATGTCCAGCTTCTCGGCAAAGCCGAGTGGTACAATCCCGGCGGATCGGTTAAAGACCGCGCCGCCTTCAACATCGTAAAAGAGGCAAGACGCACCGGAAAGTTAAGTTCCGGTAAAACTTTGCTCGATTCGACCAGCGGCAACACCGGCATTGCTTACGCCATGATCGGCGCCGCTCAGGGATTTCGAGTCACGCTGTGCATGCCGGAAAATGTCTCCGCCGAGCGCAAGCGCATCCTTTTCGCCTACGGGGCCGACATCATTTATACCGATGCCGACGACGGCTCTGACGGCGCAATTCGCAAGGCGCGCGAGCTTTCGGCGAGGGAGCCGGAAAAATATTTCTACGCCGACCAATATTCGAACGAGGCAAACTGGCAAGCTCACTACCATGGCACAGCGGAAGAAATCTGGCAACAGACCGAGGGGCGGATCACACACTTTGTCGCCATGCTGGGCACGAGCGGCACGTTCACGGGAACTTCGCGGCGATTGAAAGAGTTGAACCGCGAGATTCGCTGCATCTCGCTGCAGCCGGATTCGCCGTTTCACGGCATCGAAGGCGCCAAGCATATGGCCAGCGCAATGGTACCGAAGATTTACGACCCCGCGCTGGCCGATGACGACATGGGGATCGCGACCGAGGATGCTTATGCGCACGCGATCCGCGCCGCCCGGGAAGAGGGGCTATTGGTGGGCATATCGGCCGGCGCCGCCATCGCAGGGGCCAGCGAGGTGGCGCGCAGACTGCCGCCCAACCAGGCCGCGGTGATCGTGACCATCCTGCCCGATTCCGGGGATAAGTACTTGAGCGAGAGGTTCTGGACGGAAGGAAGCTTCTAGCGCCCAGTTTGCCGGCCTGATTCGAGAAGCTCGAATGTTACGTCTTGGTCAATCCCACTACGACGCCATCCGCCAACACGGCGAGGAGACGTATCCCTACGAGTGCTGCGGCGTGTTGCTCGGCCGGATGGATGCTGACGGCACGCGCATCGTGACCTCGATCGCGCGCGCCGGCAACACGCGCACCGACTCGCCACAGAACCGATACAACATCGATCCCAAAGAATTGGTGAAAATTCAGCGCGAAGGCCGCGAGCGGGAAGAGGACATCGTTGGCTTCTACCATTCCCATCCCGACCATCCCGCCCAGTGGTCGCAAACCGATTTCGCCGAGGCGCACTGGCTGGGCTGCTCGTACGTGATTACCAGCGTTGAACAGGCCAAGGCTATGGCGACAAATTCTTTTGAGCTCGCCGGCAGCGATGAGAGCGACAAGCAGCTGGTAGGGGAGAAGATCGAAGTCGTTTGACTAGACCCGAATGCGGGCCGACGTTCTGGTCTCTCCGGGCTGCAGGCAATTTCGAGCCCAGCGGGGGTGGGCACAACTCCCGGTTTGCCTGCCGGGTCCGCCGGTAGAGAGGGTCCACCCGAGCTCCTCGAGCGCGCTCCGGATTAGAGGGCCGGCTTCCGCTCGGCGATGAGGCTCCTGATTCTCTCTCGAAAGTCACCCACGTCCATGTCCTGGGTCTTCTCTTGGCCTCGCGTCCGGACGTTGACTTTGCCCGCCGCCGCTTCCTTGTCGCCGACCACCAGCATGAACGGGACCTTCTCGAGAGCGTGTTCGCGGATTTTCGCGTTCATCTTCTCGTTGCGCGCGTCCACTTCGACGCGGACACGAACTCTTCCCAAATTCTCGAATTTCGGCGAGATCTCGTGCGCCGAGTGCGAAACCGCAGGCTGTCCCGTCTCTACGCGGTCTTCGTAGAAGTCGGGACTTTCCCCGCGCAAGAACGAGGCCACGCGACCGGCATACTCCACATGCCGCTCGGCAATAGGAATCACCACCGCTTGCACGGGCGAGAGCCAGACTGGAAATGCACCCGCATAGTGCTCGATCAACACCCCGAAGAACCGCTCGATGGACCCGTACAAAGCCCGGTGCACCATGACCGGCTGCTTGCGGGCACCGTCTTCGGCGACGTATTCGAGCCCAAACCGCGCCGGAAGATTGAAGTCGAACTGCACGGTTGAAAGCTGCCACAGCCGGCCGATCGCATCCACCAGCTTGATATCGATCTTGGGGCCATAGAACGCGGCTTCCCCGGGAATCGTCGTGTGCTCAATCCCCAGTCGGCCGAGAACTTTTTCCAGCGTCGAGGTTGCAAGATTCCACTGCTCTTCGCTTCCCACGAAGCTCGCGCGTTCGCCAGGGTTCCAGGTCGAAAGCTCGGTGACAAACTTGTCGAAGCCGAAGTCATGCAGCACGTCGCGCGCGAACTCGACGCAAGCCGCGATCTCGCCCTCGATCTGTGCGGGCGTGCAAAAAATGTGCGCGTCATCCTGGGTGAAGCCGCGCACCCGCAGCAGGCCATGCATCACGCCGGAGCGCTCATACCGATAGACCGTACCCAATTCACCCAGCCGCACCGGCAGATCGCGATACGATTTCAGCGAGTCCTTGTAGATCAGAATGTGGCCGGGGCAATTCATCGGCTTCAGGCGATACTCGGCGTCGTCGAGCTCCATCACGTCAAACATGTTCTGAGCGTAATAGCCTTCATGCCCCGAGGTCTGCCAAAGCTGCTTGCGCATCACGTGCGGCGTATAGACCAGCGAATATCCGCGCCGGATGTACTGCTCGTGCATCCAGTCTTCCATCTCTCTGCGGATGATGCCGCCCTTGGGATGCCAAAAGATCAGCCCGGGCCCGGCCAGCTCCTGAATGGAAAACAAGTCGAGCTGCTTACCGAGCACGCGGTGGTCGCGCTTCTTGGCTTCTTCGATCTGGTGCAAGTACTGGTCGAGCTCTTTCTTCGAAAAGAACGACGTGCCGTAAATGCGCTGCAACTGCGGATTGTTTTCGTCGCCGAGCCAATAGGCGCCGGCGATGTTCAGGAGCTTGAATGCCTTGATTTTTCCCGTCGAGGGAATGTGCGGCCCGCGGCAGAAATCGAGAAACTTGCCGGTCTTATAAATCGAAATTTTTTCGTCCGGGCGCGTGAACTGCTCGATGAAGTGGCACTTCATGAAGTCGCCTTCGCTCTTGAAGCGCTCCAAGCCTTGATCCCGGGGCAGAAATTCGCGCGCGTAGGGGAGGTTCTGCTCGACCAACTCCCGCATTTTCTCCTCGATCTTGTCGAGGTCCTCGGGGGTGAACGGAGTCGAACGATAGAAGTCGTAAAAGAATCCGCTCTCGGTCGCCGGGCCGTGCCCGAGCTTGGTCTCGGGAAAAAGCTCGAGCACCGCCGCTGCCAACAGATGCGCCGACGAATGCCGATAAACCCCCAGGGCCTCCGGGTCTCTTTCCGTGAGAATGCGGAGCTCAGTGTCTTTCTCGAGCGGGCGGGTGAGGTCGATCAACTCTGGTGCGGGTCGGGCATGCTCCTCCGGCTGGTCTGGCGCGGAGTTGCCTTGCGGGCGGTGGGCGGGCTGGCGCCCCTGATCGCCGTTGCTCGAGGTTTTTGCCACAATGGCGGCTTCGGCCAGCCGGGGACTGATCGATTTGGCAACCTCGAGGGCGGTCGTGCCCTTCGGCACTTCCTTCTCGCTCCCGTCTGGGAGCTTGATATGAATGGTTTCTGCCATGGAAAGTTCAGTTTATGGGACACAGGAAAGGAGGGTCAAACGGCAGGCAGGAACAGCCCTTGGCGAAGGGAACATTCCGAGACCTTCGCCTCTCCGCCGCAGAACTGCGCTGGACGTTGGGCCCCGCCTGCGTCGCGAGACGGGCGGAGCACTCAAGTGGGAATCGCGCGACTGCCCGCGGCCGCTCGACCGTCCCTACCAGCAAGAACCGATGGTTATGCCCAGGAAGCCCGATGACCCGTTTTTACGGCTGCTCCGGCCAGGTCTGCACCTTTTCCAGCCGATGCATCCCTGTCCGCCCTAGCGCAAATAGAATTGCCCAGCCCGCGGCAACCGCGGCGAGTATCAGCAGTGGCCCGCCAAGCAGCCACCAGAACAGTGAATCCCAGACCGACATCAATCCGGACGGGAGATCCTGTCTCACGTGAACAATGCTCTTTGCTTGCTCGATCGCCAACACCACGCCCGCCAGGATCACGCACATCAGAACCACCGTTGATCGTGGAAATCGAAACTCAGGACGCATATCGAACCTCCTCATACCGTTCCAATCACCCGGACCCCACAAGCGCTCGCGTACCGCCCCGAGAAGCAGACCGTTAACTTCACGAAGACAAAATGACGCACGCGCCCCCAGGGTTTTCTCGCGCACGTCCGCTTGCGCTTGAGCAAACACCAGGGTCATCTCTCCCCCATATTCGCGGAAATAGGCCGCGGGATAGAGGCGAAGCAGACTGCGATAGAAGGCCAGCATTGCCTTATGCCTCCTTGCGAGCGACGCGTAGGCCGGCAACTTTCGTCAGGCGTCGCATACGTTCGATCTCGGCCTGCAGGTTGCGCCGGCCTTTCGACGTCAACCGATAGGAGCGACGGTCGCGTGCCGGCTCGGCTTCCTCAACTCGCTCGATCCAGCACTGCGCCAGCAACCTCTGCAGGGCGCCATAGAGGGTGCCGGTGCTGAGCACCACCCGGCCATCGCTGATGCGCTCGACGTCTTTCAGGATCGAATATCCATGTCGCGGCTGCTCCGCCAGGCTCAACAGCACGAGCAGCACCGGTTCGCTCAAAGGCAACGATTCCATCTATCACCACGCGATATGTCGTATGACGCCATACTAGCGCATACCGTTGCCTTATGCAATCGGCGCTATAGATTGCAGGATGTCGGAGAAGATAAGGATGACATGCGGGTCAGAATGGGACGTGAAATCCCGGAATTGATGACCCAGAGTACGCTTGGGATTTCGATTTGACCGCGCCCTTCGAACCCGTGCGCACAAGGTTGCTTCTTGACTATGGATGGCTTGTAGATAGTAGCCCCTTGTCCTACCTCCGATCGGCTTACGCGGACAATCAGGCTTCGAAAGGTGATTTCTACAACTGGCTCATCTTAGCCAGGAATTCGCTGTTGGTTCGCGTCTTGGACAAGTGCTCGATCATCAGCTCCATTGCTTCGACCGGCGAGAGCGGGTTCAGCACTTTGCGCAGCACCCAGATGCGAGCAAGATCGTCTTTCGGGATGAGCAGCTCTTCCTTGCGCGTGCCCGAGCGCTGAATGTCGATTGCCGGGAAGGTGCGCTTATCCACCAGCTTGCGGTCGAGAATGATCTCGCAGTTGCCGGT
>Ga0123356_10004540_pt1 | contig 14323 bp, 12 predicted proteins | sample TergutEmb28metaG_2_FD_92546 | JGI IMG/M metagenome (GOLD analysis project Ga0123356, IMG submission 92546) | Embiratermes neotenicus P3 segment gut microbial communities from Petit-Saut dam, French Guiana - Emb289 P3 | ecosystem: Host-associated > Arthropoda: Insects > Digestive system > Gut ...
GCAATCAGCAGCGTTGTAAGCTAAAAATAGTGCCTTAACGCCATAGCTTTCAATTTCTTTAATGGTTTCGTGAACCATTTCATTTTCCTGAATATCAGTAAAAACGATGTTAGTGCCATGCTGCGCAAAAGTGAGCGCAATTTGTTTGCCGATTCCACGAGCGGCGCCAGTGATGTAGGCGGTTTGGGTGAGGAGTAACATAAAGTTTAAGGTTTAAGGTTTAAAGTATTCAATATTCAATAGTTTAGTAATCTTTTTGCTGTTCTCAGTCTATGCGTATATTGTTCTAACTGCTTGTTATAGATACCGGTAGAGTCTAACATGTCTATTCTTACGTAGCCGCTGGCGTGTAAGATTTTGTCTTTTCCAACGATGATGCCGGTGTGTGTAATTTTTCCTTCTTCGTTGTCGAAAAAGGCAACGTCGCCTATTTGCCATTCTGTGGCGAAGTCAATTTGTGTTCCGTGAGCCACTTGTTGTGAGGCATCGCGGGGAAGCGTTATGTTTACGCTTTTGAAGGCTAATTGCACCAAAGCCGAGCAGTCTATGCCGGCGGGGGTTCTGCCGCCCCACAAATAGGGCGCCCGCAGGTATCCCGAAGCAAACTGCAAGAGTGTGGATTGTTGCTCCGTTAATGTTGGATGTTTGGGGAAAATTCGCGGCTCAGGCAGTTCCACTACAAAGATGGAATTTCCCAAAATCAGCAGATTATCTTGCGGCTCAGGAAACGACGACCCCATAAATACCGGAAAAGTGATGTTTGTTTCAAAATCTTTGATAAAAATGAGATAGTCGGTTACCATATATTTTTTCACGGAAGCATATTCGGCGGCATCCTCTTCGTGCATCTCATTCCACACTTTTTTTTCAATATATCCTTCATAACCACAGTCTAATGTTTTAATTTTCAACCAATCGTCAGCAACTTCTTCAATTTGATAAGCATCTCCGAAGAGTAATTGCGAAACCAATTGCGATTGGTGCGCAGGCTCGGCGCGCATGGGGATTTGGGGGAGGTGGGTGATGCCGTATTTCATGGGGGATTTAATGATTTAAAGATTTAAAGATTTAAAGATTTAATGTTCAATGGTTAATTCTTCTTCAGTTTTCGAGCACAAAAATACTATAATTTAGAATATTTCAACATGTATTTATTCTTATACGAACTAATCACCTCATCTGCTTCTACAAGTGTTGTATTTAGAGTTATAATATGAATTTTTATGCTATTAAAAATTCCGCTCTTTTCTTGATAAGTTACTTTAATGTATTTTTCAATATGCCTTTTCCCATGTTCGCTACTTATTTGCCTTCCAACGACAATATTTTCAATTTCATTCCATTTTAAATTGCGATTCTTTATTAAAACACCATCTTTACCTATCGAAAATACAGGTTCTCTGTTCATTAGTTTTTTTAAAGACCAAAAAATAGTAGGAAAACCTATAATAACACATATAATTTTTGAAAAAATTGCCTCAAATCCTTCCAAGGGGGCAATGAAACCAAAAAATAAAAATAGCAATCCAAGCAGAAAAAAGAATCCGTAATAAAGAAGTGAGTTATAGAAATAGGTATCCGATAATAAAACGTTGTCATTTATTACCACCATCAAGCTGTTACTATTTCTCTCAAATACAATATCTTCAATTTCTTTTTTCATTTTTTTATAAGGAAAAATTGTTCTAATAACAGGGAATCGGTCGTATCGGATTGAAAAATATCTTTCTCCTGCATTTATTAATTGTGGAATATTCTCTGCATATTTAACTGCCCAACAGAGCCAGTTCAAATGACAATGTTGATAAATAAGAATGGGTACGATTATCCCCAAAATAAATGGAATACTGATGACGAATATTGAAACAGAAAGAGATACAACAAAAACCATTGCCCCCATTAACACAATAATAGATAAAACAAGCGGAATAAAAATTCGGATGGTTCCTTTTCGTAAGACTCTAAATGTTGATATATACTTCATACATGCCTTTGGGCACCTTTTATTATTCATTGTAACACCTTTGCAACGCACGCAATCGCCGCGAAAATACACAAATATTGTCCACGCAAGATAATGCCTACAACTTGCCAATATGCCCGTTACCTGCTGGCGTTTTCATTTCAATTTTATCTTTTTGATTATTTCCTCAAACCGTCCAATGTTGTAATCATACGTGTTTTTTGTTGCTGTAAAGTTTATAAAGCAATACACATTTTCGCCTTTCAAATACACTTTTTGTTGATAAAACCAGCCATTATTGGAAGTACAAAAATATTTTAATGTAGAATCATTTTCTTCAATCAATCTATAATTTGGGCTGTCTTTATGGGGTAATTTGCCACGATTTACAAAATCATTAAAAGTCAAAGAGTCTGACTGATATTCCCACCTAATTATCATAGCATTAACAACCTCGTGTTTTTCAGGAAACGTTGCACCAAACATATTATCATACTTTGGTTGAATAACATTCAACCAGTCAGGAACTTCTAATTCTAAAAAAAACAAACTATCACGTAAAATATATTTCTCTTTTGACTTCTTTATATCCACTAAAACATCCATATCAATATTTCCACCATAAACTCTTAAAGAATTGGCAACATCTTTTAGTTTTTCAATTTCTTCTTTTAAATTGTCATCTTCATATACAGGAATAGTAAATGCCACATTTTTGTTGCCATATATTGAAAAATTCAAACATAACATATGAGTAACATTAAATGCTGTTCCCATAGGCTCTTCAAACCACCATATTAAAAACGGTTTATTATCTCGACGGTAAAATTTTTCTCCATTTTTCAATTTGGTTTTTGATTCCTTTTGTTGAAAATCTAATTCCCATTTTTTATATGCCTGCAATACTTTGGGTATAGTAATAGATTTTTTCGGATTAGGTAAAAATTTGGAAAATGGGACTACATTGATTTGTAATAGTTTCTGGTTGTCGTACATAATCATATTGTCTTGATTTTGGAAAAGCGTATCTGCTTTAAACTCTAATGTAAACCAATTATCTTTGCTATCATCTACTATTACATAGGTACTATCAATTTTGAAAACATAGCGGTAAGTCATATTACCCGATTGTGCAATTAAATTCACACAGGAAAAAGAAATCAGTATAAAAGCCAAGACTAAATTTTTCATTTTTGTTTTGTCATCCATAACTTTACATTATTATCAATCATGTAATTCACATTTTCTCCACAGATAATGATTTGATTCGCAAATCGTAAATCGCAAATCGTAAATCTTAAAATCTTAAAACGGCAAATCATCCGCCATCCCGCTTTCCTCCGGCAATGTTTCAAATTCTTGCGGCAGCGCTCCTGTGGGTGCAGTGAATGATGAAGGTGTAGCTTGCTGAGCTTGCGATGTTTGCATTTGCGGATTGCCGGCTACAGGGTCTAAGCGCGATGCTTTTACATCGGTGTACCATTTGCCGTTAAATTCGCGCGATTCCAAATCGAAATACATAACTACTTTATCATCAATGTTTAGCGTTTCCAACACGGCGGTTCTTTCGCCCCAAAGGTTGGCACAAATCTTACGAGGGTATTGTTCTAATGTTTCAATGACAAATTCTTGCTTTTGCCAACTGTTTCCTGTTTTGCTAATGCCCGACTGTAAGGGCAATTTTTGAATGAGTTTTCCAATGATTTCCATATAAAAAATAATGTATTAGTGTGTAATTTATTGTGTTTAAAATAATTTGAGCTTATTTTTTTGTTTGTTTGAAAGTTTGCAAAAGTAGTTTTTTTTTCTGTTTTTTTATATTTTCGCCACTGAATTAACAAACGTTGATTTACAGAATCATTACAAAACGAAAATTAGATAAAGAAACAGATTGGTGAAATTGAAACTAAAAAACCCTTTTTTATTAAAAACAATATACTTCTTTAAATCATACATAGAATTATGCTTGTGGCTGCTTGCTTTTGCCGTTGGTGTACGTTTTTTTGAAGTTATTCTTCTAAATCAGTTATCATATAATTTTACTTCCAATGTGGTTGGAAACTTAACGGGGTTGTGTTACGATATTTCTTTGTATTTAAGTGCAGGTTCTTGGATGCTCGTTGCCTTTGTAGCAGTATGCTTTATAAATGAAAAAGCGGCAAGAATTACAGTACGAATTATCCTAAGCCTGATGCTGTTACTATCTTTAATATGTGTCCTGTTTTTCGCTAATTCGGGTTTTCTTCTCGACAAAGTGGTTTTCTCCTATTCAATCAAAGATCTGCTGGAGATTGTTCAAACAAGCAACCAAAGTCCGCTCGGGTACTACTTTATTATGATAACTTTGCCTGTGGCGTTCTTTTTTATTTCCGGATTAAGAATAAAAATCAATAGTAAGTTGTTGGTTGTCTTTATTGTTTTAACCATATCCTCATTTTTTATTTTTAAAGAAATTCCACTGCACTCAGACCAATATTTAGTAAAAATTAATAAAGGACATTTTTTTGCAAGCAGTGTATTCAACAAACAAAATCTTCCCTTCAAAGGAAATGAAGAAGTTCTAAAAAGCGAGGAAGATATTTTAAAAGCGGTAGAGGAGTTTCGCAGTTATTTTCCGGATCATCCATTTGCAGAGGTAGAATATCCATTTCTTTATGAGGCGCATTATAAAGATGTTTTGTCGCCGTTTTTCAACTTGAAAACTGAACCACCCAACTTTGTTTTCATTATTGTTGAAGGTTTAGGGTACGAATTTCTTAATAACGATTACCAACTTATGCCTTTTTTAGATTCACTTTCAAAAAAGAGCCTGAGTTGGGCGCATTGCCTTAGTGTTTCCGCTCGAACTTTCGGCGTATATCCTGCCTTGTTCGGCGCTGCACCTTTAGGAAATCAAGGGCTTATGTATCAATGCCCTAACAATCCTGAATACCACTCTCTATTGCGCATTTTGCATCAAAATAACTATACTCATCATTTTTTCTATGGCGGTTCGATAAATTTTGATAATGTGAGACATTTTTGCGATCAAAATAATATGATCTACTTAAAACCTGATGATTGGGAACAGGAGGTGAAAGACGAAAGCACAGGAATTCAATCGGTATATGAAGACCATATCGTGTATTTACAAGCGCTTCGCAAATTAAACAAGATGCACAAAACGCCGCGTGTGGATGTGTATCTTTCTTATTACACACATGTTCCATTCAAATACCCCAATAGCGCCCATTTCCAAAACAGAGTTAAAAATAAAGTCGTTCAAAATAAAACATTATCCAACAAAGAAAAGAAAGAAATTCTTGGCTCATTAGATATTTATGGATCTTTCGCTTATTCCGATTGGGCGCTGCAACAATTAATGGAAGGCTACCAAAAAAGAGAGGATTTCGATAATACCATTTTTATCATAACCGGCGATCATAGTGTTGTTTCCAAGCAATTTGGCGGGCATTACAACTACCATGTTCCGTTAATAATTTATTCCCCCATGCTAAAAACAGCAAAAAATATGAAAGGTGTTGTATCGCATCGAGACATCACTCCTACTATTCTTGCATTGCTACAACACAACTTTAACATCGAAATACCCAAAGAAGCAGCGTGGCTCAATACGGAATTGGATACCTCCTCAACATTCAATGCCAGCACGTTTTCTCCCTTGCAACTGATTGACCATACTATAGGTGGCGTTCTGTATAAAAACTATTTGCTTTGTGAAGGAATACTTGAAGAATTAACGCATGGCGTTCCCCGTAAAATCAACAACCCAAGTATTTTGCAACAAATGAACCGCTTGCTGTACTTATATCGCTCTCTTGATTCATACATTTTTCACAATGATGCTTTGATAAAAAATGACTATTCATACAAATATAGAACGGCAAATACAATTGTTGACATTGATGATCCGATTGAGCAAGAAAGTTATTTTGCACAAGCATCTAATTTACAAATAAAGGAAGCTCCTGAAGGACGTAAAACCACGCTTTATTTCGATGGTTCATATTTGTATCCGATAAATTTTCTTCGTTTAGAAATTCCAAAAGATATAGAAGAATTGAGGGTTGATATAGAATTTAAGATTTATATTAAAAATGAGGGCAAGGAAGAGTTCTTCGTAGTTTCAGATTTACAGGAAATTTCTTATAAATCGGTTTGTTTAGATTATGACGACCAAAACAGATGGTACACTTATGCTCACACATTAAACTATAAAAAAGAGATATGGGAGCATTTAAAAGAAGATTGTCTTCTTAAAATTTATCTATGGAATCCTCACAAATTGGAGGGATTTGTTGATGATGTAAAAGTAAAAGTAAGAGTACTTAACTAAAAAAAAACTGTAATTTCGCCCTCAAATTTTTCATAGTTATGTACACCAAATTTCAACAATTTCTAAAAAAAGAATTAACCGACATTGAGAATGCCGGACTATTTAAAAAAGAGCGTATTATCGTTTCTCCGCAAGGCGGAAAAATTGCATTGCAGAACGGCAAGAAAGTACTCAATTTCTGCGCAAACAACTATCTCGGATTGGCGAACAATCCGAAATTGATTGCCGCAGCAAAAGAGGCTTTAGATTCGCATGGCTACGGAATGGCTTCCGTGCGTTTTATTTGCGGAACTTCAGATTTACACAAAAAGTTGGAAGAAAAGATTTCGGAGTTCTTCGGAATGGAAGACGCTATCCTCTATGCCGCCTGTTTCGACGCCAACGGTGGTGTTTTTGAACCGCTGCTAAGCGAGGAAGATGCCATTATTTCCGATGCTTTGAACCATGCCTCTATTATTGATGGGGTGCGCCTTTGCAAAGCTGTGCGTTACCGCTATGCCAATGCCGATATGGAAGACCTCGAAAAACAACTGCAAGCCGCACAAGCCCAACGTTTTCGCTTAATTGTTACCGATGGCGTATTTTCTATGGACGGCAACGTGGCGCCATTAGATAAAATTATGAAACTTGCTGAAAAATACGATTGTATGGTAATGTTGGATGAATCGCACTCTGCCGGTGTGGTAGGCAAAACCGGTCGCGGAATAACCGAACTGTACGACAAAAGAGGACAAGTGGAGATTATTACCGGAACTTTGGGTAAGGCATTTGGCGGCGCTATCGGTGGCTTTACCACCGGAAAACAAGAGATTATTGATTTGCTGCGCCAACGCTCGCGTCCCTATCTGTTCTCCAATTCTATTCCTCCGCTGGTAGCTTCTGCCGGAATTAAAATGGTGGAGATCATGTCGGAAACCAATGAGTTGCAAGACAAACTGCACAGCAACACCCAATATTTCATCGAAAGAATGATGAAAGCGGGTTTTGACATTAAGCCCACCCGTTCAGCCATTTGCGCCGTAATGTTGTACGATGCAAAACTTTCGCAGGATATGGCAGCCCAATTGCAGGAAGAGGGGATCTATGTTACCGGCTTCTATTATCCGGTAGTGCCGAAAGGACAAGCCCGCATCCGTGTTCAAATCTCTGCCGCGCACGAAGTTGAAGATTTGGATGCCTGTATTGCAGCGTTTGCTAAAGTAGGGAAAGAGTTGGGAGTGATATAGTGATTAGTGATTAATGATTAATGATTAATGGTTAATTATTTGTAAATCATCCCGTTAGGGATGTAATATTGGTAGAAATGGGGATGTACGGTGAAAACATAGCATGCCGTAGGTATGCAACCATTATTTAAGATGAACAAAAATATTGAATATATTGAAATTAAAGTAAATGATGATGTAATTTTTAACGCATTATCATCACATTATTTACTTCAATCCATGACCAATACGGATACCAACGATATTGATGCGACCGTTTCACAAATCATAGAATTGGCAGATGCCGGCGCAGATTTGGTGCGCGTAGCAGTACCCGGAATGAAAGAGGTTGAAGCATTACGTCAAATAAAAAGAACCTTAGTAGAAAGAAATATCCACATTCCCCTCGTTGCCGATGTGCATTTTTTACCCGAAGTTGCAGAAGAAACTGCCCATTTTGTTGAAAAAATAAGAATTAACCCGGGAAATTTCACCAATGTTTTTGATACCATGACATCCCGCGCAAAACCATTATTTGAGATTTGTAAAAAAAACAACACCCTTATCCGCGTGGGGGTAAATCAAGGCTCGCTGTGCGACAGAATTATATCCCAATATGGAAACACGTCGGAAGCCCTTGTAGCCTCAGCATTGGAATGGATAGATATTGCAGAAAAGTATGATTTTCACCGGATTGTTTTTTCTATCAAATCCAGCCATGTAAAAACTATGATGGATGCCAACTTGCTACTTTACCACAAAATGAGGGAGCGGGGCAGGGTGTATCCTTTTCACTTGGGAGTTACCGAAGCTGCCAACGAAATGGAAGGTCGGGTAAAATCGGCAATTGGAATTGGAGCATTGTTATTAAGAGGACTGGGAAATACCTTTCGGGTATCGTTAACCGAAAATCCTGTAAATGAGATTCTGTTTTCAAAATTGTTAGTTGCTTCTATTCAAGATATTAAGAATAATTGTTATGATCAATTTTCAGATGGAGTTTTGCATGTTCATTACCCTGAAAAAAACAAAGAAAAATGGTGGGCAGGCGTAGGAGTACTTACGGGAAAATGGTGGCTAAATGAAGATATTAAGGATGTTAAGATTGAAAACAAAAATTTCAACTGCACTGAAATTGATACATTGCGAGATTGCGTTTTACAAATATGCCATATTAAAAAAACATACACTGAAATTATTGCCTGTCCATCGTGCGGGCGTACGCAATACGACATTCAAGCGGTACTAAGGGTTGTGAAGGAACGTTTTTCTAATTATCCCCATTTAAAAATTGCTGTAATGGGTTGTGTGGTAAATGGTCCCGGCGAGATGGCAGATGCCGACTACGGCATTATTGGCAGCGCCAACGAAAAAGTGGCGGTTTACAAAGGAAAAAAACGCATCTCCAATTTCGTTACCGTATTCGAGGCTTTAGAAATTCTACAAACCATCATTAACTTCGAAGAATAGTTTTTCTCTGTGTTACTCTGTGCTTTCCACGTGCTTTGTGCTGAAAAAAAAATATCCCAAAACTGCCACAATAATTATTTCTTTAAAGCGTTTCCCGATTGATTAAAAATACTAAATTCGCCGCAAATTTTAGAATCCTTTTTTATATAAACCTTAAAAAATCAAATCTATGGATCTACACAAATTAATTACCGAGTTGGAAGCAAAGAATCCGGCTCAACCTCTGTACATTCAAGCAGCTACAGAAGTGCTCGAAACCATCGTTGACTTCGTGAACGAAAACCCCAAATACGATAAGTATTCTATCGTAGAAAGAATCCTCGAACCTGAAAGAATACTCCAATTCAAAGTTACCTGGGTGGATGATAACGGAAAAATTCAAGTAAACCGCGGTTTTCGCGTGCAACACAACATGGCTATCGGACCCTACAAAGGAGGTTGCCGTTTCCACAAAAGTGTAAATCAAGACTCAATGAAATTCTTAGCTTTTGAGCAAACATTTAAAAACTCTCTGACTACGCTTCCTATGGGTGGCGGTAAAGGTGGCTCTGACTTTGACCCGACCGGCAAATCGGAAGGCGAAATGATGCGTTTCTGTCAAGCATTTATGACCGAGCTCCAAAAATATCTTGGACCTGAAACCGACGTTCCTGCCGGCGATATCGGCGTGGGCGCCCGCGAAGTGGGATTTATGTATGGACAATACAAGAGAATTAGAAACGAACACGTTGGCGTACTTACCGGAAAAGGTTTGAACTGGGGTGGTTCGCTTATTCGTCCCGAGGCTACCGGCTTTGGCGCTATCTATTTCTTGCTGGGTATGCTGGATGCAAAAGGCGATACCATTGTTGGTAAGAGAGTAGCATTATCAGGTTTTGGAAACGTTACCTGGGGTGCCGCCCTTAAATTAGAAGAATTAGGCGCAAAAGTAGTATGTATTTCCGGTCCGGATGGATATATCCTTGACGAAGAGGGTATCACCGGCGAAAAAATTGTTTACATGACTCAACTGCTTGCCACAAGAAACAATGTGGTTGCTCCTTATGCCGAGAAATATCCTAATGCAATATTTACCCCGAATGCAAGACCATGGGTAGAAAAAGTAGATGTTGCAATTCCTTGCGCTATCCAAAACGAATTAAATAAAGAAGATGCTGAAATGTTGGCTGCCAACGGATGCCAATATGTAGTTGAGGCTTCCAATATGGGATGTACCGCCGAAGCTATCCACGTGCTGCAAGCTAATAAAGTGGCTTATGCGCCGGGTAAAGCTGCCAACGCAGGTGGTGTTGCTACTTCCGGCCTGGAAATGACTCAAAATTCGATGAAATTATCATGGAGCCGCGAAGAGGTAGATGAAAAACTGAAAGCTATCATGAACAATATCCACGCAAACTGCGTAAAATATGGAACTGGTGCCGATGGATATATCAACTACGTAAAAGGCGCTAACATTGCAGGATTCATCAAAGTTGCCGACGCCATGATTGATCAAGGCGTAATTTAATATGTAAACTCAATGGGTGCATAAACATTGAGTAATTGTATTTTTCATTTTTTTGTAGAAGAGCCGCCCTCAAAAGCGGCTCTTCTCTTTAAACCTTAAACCTTAAACCTTAAACCTTAAACCCCTAATCATCCAACACCACCCCCAACACCGTCGTTCCCACCACATAAAGTGTATGTTTGTCAATATTCGAAATATTGTCTTGCAACGTATGCCAGGTGGGATTGAATCCCGTGCGGGTGGTGTTATCCTGATGAACAATATTGATCATCGGTATTTTGGCAAGTTTGATTACATATAAATGATCGTCGGTGATCTCATTACTTGCAATATTCACGAAATAATCCTTATAGCCTAATTGATAGGCTTTTGCCCACACTTTAGCTACGATTCGTGCGGCAAATCGCAGGGAGATACCTTCCTGCATAAATTTGGCATTTGGTGCGCCTACCATATCCAACAAGATGCCATAGTTGGCTTTGTAATTAGGAACATGTGGATTTTTAGCCCAATGCTGGGAGCCGAGGCACCACCAATCGCCTTCAATATTTTGCCCGCTTGGTGTTCCCCAATCTTCTGCATCGAAAAATATAATGTCCACGCCCACTTCGGGATTATTATCTTTCAATTGGCGGGCAATTTCCAACAGAACAGCTACGCCGCTTGCACCGTCGTTGGCGCCGTCAATAGGTTTATCTCTGTTGGCAGGGTTAGGGTCATTATCGGCAAAAGGCCTTGAATCCCAATGCGCTGCTAACAAAATCCGCTCCTCTTTTTCAGGAAAAAAAGAACCGATAATGTTTTTTCCGTTAATCTTCGTGTCATCGTAAGTATTTGCAGCAAACGACTGTACAATCACTCTATCGCAATAGCTTTCTAATTTATTTTGAAGAAACAGGGCGCATCTCTTGTGGGCTTCCGTATTGGGTACACGAGGACCGAAATCGGTTTGCAGTTTCACAAAATAAAAAGCAGAATCAGGATCAAAATTTGGAGGAGCGATCGTTACCGGATCTTCCTTTTTTATGCTTTTGCCTTTGTTTTTGTTTGCGTCATTACAGGAAACAAGAAACAGTAAAAGCGTAATAAACAGAATAGCAGTTCTTTTCATATCTAAAAAATGAGTAGCAAATAAACATATTTTTATTCTATTTTTGACCCCATCAATTAGAGTTTTATAAATGTCAAGAAAATAAATGGTTATGAAAAAACATCTCATCTCAAACGAATTGTTAAGCCTTGAAATTATCCATCAGATCATTCAAAAGAGAGTCAAAATTGAGCTTTCGGATGAATCGCGTAATGCAGTTGAAAAGTGTCGCGCTTATTTGGATGACAAGATGGAGCGCCAAACCACTCCTGTGTATGGCATTACCACCGGTTTTGGCTCTCTATGCAATACAAGTATTTCTAAAGAGGATCTCTCGCAACTGCAACGCAACCTGGTAGTTTCTCACGCTTGCGGTATGGGCGAAGAGGTTCCGCAAGAGATCGTAAAACTGATGCTGCTCCTGAAAATCCAATCCTTGTCGTATGGGCACTCCGGCGTGCAGGTTGCCACCATTGAGCGATTGATTGACCTTTTCAACAACGATGTGTTCCCTGTAGTGTATCAACAAGGCTCATTGGGCGCTTCGGGAGATTTAGCTCCGCTGGCGCACCTCTCCCTGCCTTTGCTCAATTTGGGTGAAGTGTATTACAAAGGCAAAAAACAAAAATCCGCAGATGTAAATCTCAAATTCGGCTGGGAACCCATCACGCTGCAATCGAAAGAGGGTTTGGCATTGTTGAACGGCACACAGTTTATGAGCGCTTACGCTACGTGGTTGCTGTTAAAATCGGAAAGACTATCTTATTGTGCAGACTTGATAGCAGCCCTCTCATTAGATGCTTTTCACGGGCATCTTGAGCCCTTTCATGTGTCGGTACATTTGGCGCGACCGCATATTGGGCAACTTGCTACTGCCGCTAACATTACCGAATTTTTGGAAGGTTCTGAATTGTTGGCGCTTAATAAAGAGCACGTACAGGATCCCTACTCTTTCCGTTGTATTCCGCAAGTGCACGGCGCCACCAAAGATACTGTTCATTACGTGAAAACTGTGGTTGAAACGGAGATCAACTCCGTTACCGACAATCCTACCATCTTTCCTGATGAGGATTTGATTATTTCGGCGGGTAATTTTCACGGACAACCCTTGGCGTTGGTTCTTGATTTTCTGACTTTAGCCATGTCGGAGCTTGCCAACATCTCTGAACGCAGAATCTACCAGCTCATCTCCGGCAAAAGAGGCTTGCCTTCATTCTTGGTAAAAAATCCCGGGCTCAATTCAGGATTTATGATTCCGCAATATACGGCAGCATCTATTGTAAGCCAAAACAAAAGTTTCTGCATGCCTGCCTCCGCCGATTCCATAGAGTCTTCACAAGGTCAGGAAGATCATGTAAGCATGGGCGCCAACGCCGCCACAAAAGCCTGCATCGTTATCAATAACGTAGAAAAAGTTTTATCCATAGAGCTTTTGAATGCTGCCCAAGCCTTAGAGTTTCGCCGCCCATTGAAAACATCGCCAATGCTGGAAGATTTTGTTTCCAATTATAGAGAACAAATCCCTTTTGTGGAAAACGACACGCTCATGTACGAACTGATGCACAAATCGCTGCAGTTTATCGAAAGAGTGAAAGACTGGTAATATAAAGAGTTCCTAATCTCGAATTCTCAGCAAATATCCTGCACCATGCACATTAACAATCTCTACTTTCGGCTCGCACCCTAATTTATATTTGTTTTTTCTTCTACCACCTTCAGGATTAATATTATTCGGATCGTCTTGTTCGTCAGATTTAATGTGTCTTCTCACTTTTGAAAGAAAGACATCCAAACTTCTTCCTGCAGCGGCTTTTGAGTCTCCCCAAATCTCTTTTGTTATGATATCTCTGGGAACCAACTTATTCTTGTGGTCATACAATAGTTTAAGCAATTTCGCTTCTTTACGGGTAAGCATACATTCCAAATCGCCTCTTACTAATTTCAATTCACTATAATTAAAAATCAGATTTCCAAGGTGAAATATGACATCTTGGGGTAGAATCTCCGACTTCCGATTGGTTCCGCATCTTCTCAGAACTGCTTCCATGCGGAGCAATAATTCCTCTGTACTAAAAGGTTTCGTTACATAGTCGTCGCAGCCTGCTTTAAATCCTTTAATACGGTCTTCCTTACTTTCTCGTGCGGTTACGAAAATAACCGGCAATTCAGGAGTAATATTGCGCAATTCTTCAAGAACCTTATACCCGTCTTTTTTTGGCAAGCCGATGTCTAACAAGCAAATATCACAACATCCATTTCGGTAACCTTTTATTGCGGATTCTCCGTCTCCAAAATCAATTACATCGTAATTCATCATTTCGAAATAATCTTTTAAAACTAAACGAAGATTTTTGCTGTCTTCAACAAGCATAATCTTTGTTTTTTTAGGATTTTTCATACTTTTATTCTTTAAATAAATGTTTTGTAAAAATTAGTTTTTACTATCTTAAATAATCGTTACTTTCGCATGATTTATTGTACAGACAATAAAAAAATATATTTAGGACACTCCTGAAAAATTTTAAAAATGAATTCAGTAGTGTTGCGTTGTTTATAAATAAAATTCTTTGAAATTATTGGATATCAGATTATTATAGCGGTTTTTTCGATTCCACCGATTTTTGATTCTTTTTGCTCTTTGCGCTCGTAGAGCGCGAACATATCTAAGCAGTAGCCTAAGGTTACTGTACAAAAAAAGCTATACTATCAACAGCGCCTACGGAGTAGGCACACCACTGTGCTTGATGCGTTA
>Ga0123356_10004541_pt1 | contig 14321 bp, 10 predicted proteins | sample TergutEmb28metaG_2_FD_92546 | JGI IMG/M metagenome (GOLD analysis project Ga0123356, IMG submission 92546) | Embiratermes neotenicus P3 segment gut microbial communities from Petit-Saut dam, French Guiana - Emb289 P3 | ecosystem: Host-associated > Arthropoda: Insects > Digestive system > Gut ...
CGTCCGTTCGTCCGGCGACGCCGCCAGCCTTTTTATCGGAACGGTGCTTATGTCGATCGGCATCGGCTTCGGCAATGTGCTTATTATCAGCATGATAAAGCTGCGTTATTCGCACAGGGTCGGTTTTGTCACCGGCCTTTATTCCACTGCTATGGCAGGCTCTGCAACCATCAGCGTCGGCATCAGCGTCCCTGTGGCTACAGGCCTGGGTCTGGGGTGGCGCAACGCTCTTGGGATGTGGACGCTCCTGGCCGCCCTTAGCATAGTCCTGTGGGTGATCCGCACAAAAAAAGAGCCCGACCTGATGCAGAGGGAACAAGCGGGTTCAAAAGGGCCGCCGGATTCAAGGGTCGCCTACCGGATGCCTATGGCATGGTGCCTGTCAGCGTTTATTGCCATCCAGACGCTGATTTTCTATGGGATGACGGCGTGGCTACCTACAATACTGCAAAGCAGGGGTTACACGTTGGAGCAGGCCGCCGCGTTTGCGCTGTTGTCACAGGGTCTTAATCTGCCGTCAACGCTTGGCGTACCGATCCTTTGCGCCCGCCGCCGCGATCAGCGCGCTCTGATCCTGATTTTCGGTGGGCTGCTATTTACTGGCCTTCTCTTTTTCTTCTTCGCGCGGGGCACGGTTCCCACTGTTCTGGCGCTTTCTATGTTTTCGATCGGGATGGGGGCGTCTCTCGGTTTTTCCCACACGTTCTTCTCGCTGCGCACAGACAACGCGCAGCAGAGCGCGGCGCTTTCAGGCATGGGCAATACGGTAGGCTATTTTTTCGGGGCTGTTGGCCCGACGCTTCTTGGCTTCATTTTCGACATGACCGGTTCCTGGACTTTCCCGCTCCTGCTGCTGCTCACCGCTAATTTCATATATGTTTTCGTCGGGCTTTCGTTAGGGCGTGACCGCTCCTTTTTCCGTGAATACCACGAACGGAAAAATACAGCGTAAACGACATGCCTGCGGGCGAACGCAGTTCGCCCCTACGGGGGGGGCAAATTCGGAATTCGGAATGCGGAATGCGGAATTAAGGACGTGGGATTCGGGACGCGGGCTGCAGTTCGGCCTCATAAGTCAATTTTTTCTATTATCTCTTTCAGGGTACGAATTCTTTCTTCTTCGGGTTTTTCTATTTCATTGAATCTTTCGGCATCCCAGAGTTCCGCATGTGTTCCGGCGCCAAGGATAACGACCCGGCTTCCGGGTTTTATCCCTGCCGCTTCGGCCATGGCGCGGGGAATCCTTACTCTCAGGTCTTTTGATACTTTGCGATGAAATATTCCGAGCATCGATTTGCCTCCTGCTTTTGTCACTAAATGGGCGACTATATTGCCCCTTTGGGCATGGGACTTGCTTCCGGCAGGTTTCCCTTGAATCCGGTTATCTCATGAAAACACTCTTTTATGACAAATAAGACGGCCAGCGGGTCGTTTATGTCCCTGTCAAGATATTGGCCGACAGGTCCTGTCAGTTCAACGCTTTTCAGCGCATCCTCAACTATAAGGACGATAAGCGGCTCCCCTTCCAGCCTGCCTGCACCGTTTTCGAAGAAATACGCAATCTCCATCGGTTTGTTTTCGATTGTCCCTTCAATGCTGAACATAATATGCCTCCCCCTATCTCACAGTAGCTAGGATGCCGAATATGAAGTCCTGGTATTCCGTATCTTTCTGCATCTCATACGAGCTGCAGTAAAGCCCTTCCAGCCCCATGCTGAAGAGCTCATATCCGCTTTCCTCCGTATTGCCGTAATCCTTGCCGATATAAGGGTCGACGAATTTGTCGTACCTTGTTTTTTCGTCCAATTCGTAACCCGGGCCGAGCCACCTAAGTTTTTCGCCCGATGTCCTGCGGTTATAGAATTCATGCTCCAGCTTTTTGATTTCTGGGAAGATATCCTCAAAATGATGCCCCAGTTCGTGGTAGGCGCACCTATGGATTCCGTTGCCTGTGCTTAATGCGATCGTCGAAACATCTTCTTCATGTATGAAATAGCCCCGGTCAACATGCTTTGCATGAATCGCTGTGCCGTTGCTTTTCTCGATCCACTCCGTCGGCAGGTTTTCACGCGCTTTGTCGATGGCTGCGATCACAAATCTCGATTCGTAGTTGGCTTCATTCACATAAAGCTGCCCCGAATCGTTTTCCGGAGGCCCCATCGGTCTCATTTCGCCCAATACGGTCTTCATCCTCTCGGCCGGCGTGAGGGATTTCCTCACGTCATTCTCACGGTCTCTGAGCTCGTCGAATTTCCCGCGGATCGCCTCTATTTCGCCCGGGTCATTTGCGAATATCTGCTCTCTTACCAGTTCCTTGCGGCGGCTCTCAAGACCCGCAAGCTCATTATGCCCTTCCGAGAGCACTTCGTTAAACCTTTCCCTGAGAGGTTCGCCAATCTTCCGGATTTCCCTTTCCCCTATGTCCCCGTTGCGGATGCCGTCCATGATCCTGCCTCGGCTCTCTTCGGTGATCATGTAGGGATTCATGATGCCGTCGAGTGTGTTGCAGACGGCGTCGCTATGAATCCTTTTCTCTGCTTCATCCGCCGCGTCGTGATATGCACCGATGCTTTCATTGAGGCTTTTCCACGCTTCGGGGTCCAGACTGGTGCTGTTTACAATTTTTTCCAGTTTTGCGGGGTCTCTGCCCATTCCGGCGTCAGCCACCGCTTCGTCGCCGACCTTTTCCCTAAGGCTGGCCGCCCAGCCCGCTTCCGCCGTGTAGGAGCTGAAATCAGGCAAATCGCCGCGCCGGTGTTTTTCCTCGATCGTTTGGAGTTCGTTTATTCCACTAATCATGCCGCTGCTTTTCTCAGGCTCATCCCTTAAATCCGCACGGCCGTCCGGCGGCTGTACCCCGGCATCCGGCGGCTTTGTCACGCGATCATGTCCCTCAGAATAGGCATCATGCTTCTCTGCCCGCTCGTTCCGGGAAGCATCATCAGGAATCCCGCTTTGGCCGGGTTTTCCTTCCAGGTCACGTATGCTAGATTTTTCCGCTTTAATATCTTTCATGTTCGCACCCTCAATTCAATTTGTGGTTGCCTACGGCAACAATCTGATTGTCTGGATTGCCACGTCGCTCGTAAAGCGACTCGCAATGACGGGGGGCGTCTGTTGTAATGCTTTCGTTGACAGCTTTACACTACTTATCGATATCCGAGAGCTTCGGCTACTGAATCCGGGACCGCGTCTGAAACCCCGGCCGCGAATTTCAGGCAGGCTGCGATCTCAACCGTCGTTTCGTCAAGCCAGCCTTTATATCTCCTGTCGGACGACAAGGGGGTAGCGCTGTCATAGAGCGCTACCATCTTCACCTTGCATGCGGCTTCATCGACAGTTTTTCCGGAAACAGCACGGTTTATCGCCATCAGCTTGCACTCCTTCGAGACCCTGTTAATCTGCTCCCTGAGCTCAAAGTTTTCAAAGAACGCTGCAAAAGTGCTCTGAGGCATCAGTTTGAAGCGCATCAGCTCACGGCGGGCTATTTTTTTGTTTACTCCCTCATCGGCGCCATCCAAACCGAGGCCGATAGAACCCAGGTATGCCGCTATCCCTTCCCTGATGCTTTGCGGTACTTCAGGGGCGCTGCTGATTACAGTATAATGCTCCGCAAAATAATCAAATACCGTTTTCATCAGTTCAGCCCCTCCTTTGCATCGTGGAGGCGGTCGATGATCTCGTCGGCGGCCTCTTTGAAGCGGATATCGCCTGTGCTGCGGTAGGCGTCAATGTTGTGGTTAAGCGCTTCCCACGTCCCCGGGCGGCCGCCCATGTCATCCACCCGCCGCTTAAGGCCTTTTATGTCCCCCCCGAAATAAGCCTTTGCGACATGTTCATCACCGGCTATCTCCCTCAGATTAGCAGCCCAGCCGTATTCCTGGGTATAGGAGTCGAAATCCGGATACTCCCCTCTCTGGTGCATTTCCTCCAAGGTATACATTTCGGTGATCCCTTCGTTAAGGTAACGGTTGTAATGCTTTATCTCAAGCCTGTCAGACGTCCCGTCGGTCACCCTGAAGGTTTCCTCGATTTTGTGTATGCCGGAGGTCAGGTCTTTTGTCGACACGATAGCCATATCGCCCCGGTCACTTTCAAAGGCTTGCACTTGGCTGTTTTCGTGCTGATAAGAAAGGTCGTGCATCGTCTCGTGGGTCGATGTGTGCTTGAGCCTGGTTATGTCGTCGCCGTCGCGGATGCTGATTTTTCCGTCCTTGATGTCCCTGACGCCGACTATTTTATATTGTGTGTCGACAGGGACCTTTTCGACCACAAAATCAGGCTCATTGTATATCTCTATCTTGTTGCTCCCGAATTCGCTGCTCATGCGGTTGATGTTTTTTTCGTCAAAGGCATCCTGATGCCTTGTGAGGATGGAGCTCTGCGTCTCGAGCGAGGCTTTGTCCACCGCGCGTTTTTTGTTGTCATAGTCGATTACGCTTTTTCTGTTTGCTTCCTGCTCCTCCGCCGAGTTCCAATGCTGATATTCCTTTTGCTCCAGTGCTGCGCCGACCCTGTCAGAATAGTCGGATGCTGAAGAATAAGGCGTTTCAATCCGCGCTGGTTCGACTTCCTGCGATTTGGGTTTTATGTCCGAAATGTTGTCCGATTTGATATCGGTTTCGCTTGTTTTCTTTTCAGATATGTCGTATCCCATACCAAACCTCCTTTAATAGGGCTTACTGACTTCCCGCGTCGGCGATCCAGGTGCGGAGACTGCAGAAGTAGTGTCATTCTGAGCTTCAGCGAAGAATCTTACTCACGCAATAGTCTGCAAAATCAAGCATTCAAGATCCTTCGCTTTGCTCAGACAGGATGACAAGACCTGGGGTTTTTCAGCAGCCTTCTGGCGCGTCGCGTCCTACGACAAGCTTGAGACATAATCGTATATGTGCTGCCGCTTGACTATATCGTTATCATCTGTGAGCTCAGCGAGTTTTCCTGCAAGGCATATCCTGGATGTTTCGTCAAAAGTGCTTAGGCTCTTGTTTTCCATAGCGTTGATGCAATGTGCTATAGTCTGTGAATCAAGCATGTTTTCAGCTATATAATTTCTCTCATACTGGGAGATCGCTGCGGGATCGGCCGGAATGCAGCGGTCGCAGAATAAGCATGCGGGACGCATGACTTCAGGAGCTTGCGATATCTGGTCGACTCTGATCCTGATGTTTTCCCCTTGAAGCGGCGTCGCGACAACGGCCTGTCCTATATCAAGCCTACTGAGCAGCGCGGCTTCGTAATCCATTAGTGACAGGGAGCGGGATATTGCGTCGATATCGTCTGCCTGGGTGATGCTATGGACGATTTTGACTCCCGTGTTTGCGAGTGCGGCGCTCGAGATCACTGAGGGTCTTTGGTCGACGATGATAAGCCCTGTCCCGTACGCGCTGACCTCGGCCAGCATATTAGAGAAATAGTTCGAGCATGCGGCAGCGTTTTGCGAAACCGACCTCATTTCCGGATTCGGGATGATGTGGTGAGCTTCTTCTATCACCAGCAGGCGTTTTAGCTTGTTCTCATTTTTTTGCTGTTTTGAAAACTGGTTTGCTTTTATTGCGATCAGCGACGCCACGAACGGTTTGTTGCTGTCTGCAAAATCATCAAGCTCGATTATCGACGAGGACCGGTAAAAGTCTGCGATGCTTGTATTCTCAAGAGTATTAAACGACCCGCCTGCCTGCATTATAAGCGAGCTTATACGGACCTTGACTGCGCCTCTCATATCAGTACTGAGTTCTTCGCCATAACCCACTTCTCGCACGCATTCCTCAAGATGCGTAAGCATGTCTTGAAGGACTGGGTATTCGAGATCGGCGTTTTTCCGCACCCTGATAGATGTGTCCGTCCAGCCTTTCTTATTATAACACATACGCACAAGGTGCGTTATGAGCTGGGGGAAAGGATCAGCGCCCTCAAACAGCGTGAGGAACGCCTGTATTAGGCTTTGGATGTGCAATTCGAGCTGGGTGTTAGTTTCAGGCTGAAAAGGATTTATCCTCAGGTCACGCGCATCCCTACCCGCTGAAAACACCTTGACTGATCTGAATTCTTCGTCGCTTGTCAGCTTCCAGTATTCTTTTTTGACGGCCTCTATAACAACAAAGGGTATGCCGTTTTTTAGCGCTTCTTTCAGGATCCTTTTGACCGACGTCGTCTTTCCGAACCTTGTCCTGCCGGTCACGAACGCGTGAAGCCGGAAGTCGTCGATATCCATGCTGAGCTCGCGGCCGTTATCCAGTCTGCCAAAAGCGAAAATTCCGTCTGAGCCGCCTGGTGCGGCAGGGTATTGACTAAATGCCCCGGTGGAGGTTGAGCTTAAACCGACATGCTTGACTGAATAACCTGCATGGGGATATGCCGGGAGGGTCATTATGCTGCCAACGGTTTCAAGCTCCGCGATATTAAGCATCGTCGAAGCATAAATTCCGCCAAGATTCCGTTCTCCCAGAAAGGACGTCGGCAGTGACCAGACGGATCTTTGGACAAACGGGAAAGCTGCGTCGACAACGACCGAAAGCGCGTTTTCTCTGTCCGCCGAGCTTCCGCTTCTGAAGGCGGAAGCGACGGTTGCCGCCGCTGCGTCATAATCCGGCCTTGTCGCTGCTGAGACATGGACCGCGACCTGCCACAAGCCGTTTACCTGGCCACGCTGCAGACGGCTCCTTTCCCTTTCAAGCAACGAGACGAGCTCCAGGATATCATGATTGTCATGGTCAAAGCGTCTTGCTCTGTTTGAGCCGATCGTGATTTCTGTTCTGGAGAGACTTTGGTAGCTGTCCATAAGTGAGTTGAGGGCGGACAGTTCTTCTGCAATCTCACGCTGGGGAACCGGGCGAGCCAAAATGTTCAGGAGAAATGCTCTCTGTGAGAGTGAATTTATGATGCGGTCAATGGTTCCGGGTTCGATCCTGCTGATTCCTGCGATGAAACCGTTATAATCTTGGATCGAACTTAATTCATCCCGGGGTATGCTTTCATTGCTGATCCCTGCGGAAAATATGTTTCCCGAAAGCGAGTCTTTCAGATGGCCTGCGTGGGAATGGTGGGTTCCGTAGTATATTCGGACTTCTTGCCCTTTGCTGTATACCGAAAACACAACTGGGATATTCAGCGCCCCTGCGGAACCGATTAAACTTCTCGACATGTTCAGGAGGGCGCTGAAGTTCTGCTCCTTGTCCTCGTATAGCTCGTAGCCCTTTATCCGGTAATACATGTCGATGTCATTAAGCGCATATGTTTCGCCGGCGGTGAGTCTTCCCGGTCCGCCATGCAGGTTTGAGAGGTAGCGGCCAGAATAAAAGTCGGCTACGCTGCCGGCGTTTCTAAGCATTTCGTTAAGTCCGCTAATGATCCTGTTAGCCATGCTGCATACCCTCTTTCAAAAATTCACAATTCACAATTCTGCCGCTACGGCGCGCCGGGGTCGTCGCGCCCTACAAGGGCGACATTTCGGTTTATTGTTCCATATGCGGCGCGCCGGGGGCGTCGTACCCTGCGACTATCGTCTGAATATTTTTTTTACGAGAAACCAGATGATCGCTATTGTGGCTGCTGTCGGGAGTATTCCTGATATAAGCGACATAAGGCCGTTACCGATTGCTGAATAGTCTGCGTTAATAATGACGTTTAAAAGGTTTATCAGCACTATCACTACTAACAGCGTAAAAAACCTGATTACGCCCGCCGGGATGTTTGGTTGAATACCTACGTAGTTGTTTATTGAGTGGTTATATACGCGCCTGGCGACCATTCGGGCGCCTTTTCTTTTTGCTGTAACCGTTACGTCGTCCCCGACGGCGAAGATGTTTTTCATGTTTCCATAGAGCGTCACATCGCAGGCATTTTCGGGATATCCGCGCGTCACGTGCTCCTCGACCCTAAATATCGTCGCATGAGATGTGTGTGCGAGCTGGTACGGTTCGCCTGAAAAAACCGCACGCACTATTTTTGTGAGCTTTGACTGGTAGTACTGCTGGGTCTGGGATTCTGCTATCGCGCCGTTTATCGTATATCCAAAACCGGAGCGCTGCATAAACACGTGCGTTGTATCGTTCCCAGAATTGTTTTGCCGGCTGGCGTCAAACGCGGGCGTTGTGCTGCGTATGCTTTCGCCGCTCTGCCGGGCCGGGCCTGCAGCGCGTTCGGACGGTGATATTCTTATCGTCGGTTCGCCGCAGTCCGGGCAAAGATTAGTGCCTTCTTCATAGACCGTCCTGCACTCCGGGCATCTTCTCATCTTTTAGCTCCCCATTCTTTGTCACCCTGAACGAAGCGAAGGGTCTTTTAAGTAAGATTCTTCGCTACGCTCAGAATGACATGTAGCTTTATTTGCTGCTTTACAATACCTTGTATGATTTTAGTCTCATGTGTTCTTAATGCGGCTTTATCGCGTTCCTCTACCATTTCTTAATTGCAACTACCACAATGCCTACTACAATATATGCTGGAATGGCTGCTAAAACGTATGTTAAGATCACTCCTATAATTGGCAGCAAAAACACGCTGATCAAAGCGGCGATCGTTAGAATACTAAGTGATATAATGAACTTTGGAGGCTCAAAATTCTTCAGTTCTTCACGTTCAAAGAATTGAAATGGCACAATGGCGGCAAGTGTTATCAAAACTGACGCGGCAGCAAAAAAAGCGTGACTCCCTTCAAGGCGGCCTTCTAACCCATGGAAAATAGTTCCAAGCCAAAGAATATTCCACCCGTTTTTATAGAAATTTCCGCAACGGTATAAAGCATCTCTAATCAACATGACAGCATTTTCAACCCTGTACATATTAACAGCCGTTAGTAGTGTTATGCACAAAAATGATAGCGAGGTTATATACGAGCATGCGTTTGCGATTCCGAGATTTTTTCCGCCCGGCTGAGCGTGTGAATCAGCAGTTTTTAGATGGCCACTTATCTCAGCGCCGATATCCCTGACGAGCGAAACACTCCTGTTCTTTGCGATGTCGTTTTCCACTTCAGCGAAATACTTTTCGACAGCGTCGTTTTCCACATCCGGCTTGTTCGCTACGGCAGTTGCTATCCTCTCGCCGGGTGATTCCGCACTGGCTGCGGCAGTTTCCGCTTTAGCCAAATCCTCATCGATAGCGACATCTTTTAAGTATTTATCTTTATCCCTCAAGCTCTCCACGATCCTATCTACTTCGCCAAGGCTCACATTGATTTCTTCTATATAGCCGAGCCTCAATTGAATCCGATGTAAGCGAAGCAGCATATAAACCCCGATGGAGTAGAAAGAAATCGCGCCGAGCGAGGTCTGCCAGAGCGGAGGCTCCACGCCAAAGCGGGTCAGGAGGTACTTGCTCAAAAACGGGGAACCAAACAGCAGCGGCAGCGCAAGGATGCAAAGGACGCGCATGGCTCTACGATGACGCTTTGTCTTTTCGTCGTATTCTTTGTTGTTCTCTTTTAATTCCTTTACGTCTTCTATTGTTTTCTTGAGCAACTCCTCCGCTTCCTCCCTGGCGGCGCTTATGATCTTTGCCATATCAGACTTTACGTTGGCAATGTCGCCCCTGAAGGTATAGCTGCTTGCCTCTGCGGCGGGATACATTTTTTTATAATGCCCCAGCGGAACGTGACTGCGGCAAAACCTTCGGAGATAGAAAGCGTCTATGCTGTCTGACGTGTTTTGCCACGTTCCATCTCCACGTTTTAGCCCCCATTTTGCCAGCAGTATGTTTTTCTGGAACATCCTGAATAAATTTTTCTCAAAGCCGTCCAGCTTAAGAAAGGCCTTTAAAACATCGGTGATTACCATTTCATTGGAGATTTTGACTTCTTTTATGCTCTTTAAAAGCTTTTCAGCGTTCAAGGAATGGCACTTATAAAGATGAAGATTTTGCTGTAGCCAGTAAAGGTGCGAATGCGGCCCGAAGTAATAGTAGTGCTCGCGGACGGCGGTCTTGTTTTCGCATATGCGCTCGAACAAAACGTACAATGACTCTATGTCCTCATAGCGATAAAAAAACTTCTGATCGCCGCTTTCGTATTTGTCTGCAATATCAATTACGTCTTTCCGATATCCAAGGATGTATAAAAACGCCAGCAGCTCATAGTCGATCCGGTCTCTGAGGCATGAGTTATAAAAAACCCTGTGGTCTCTGGCTTCAGATATCACTTGAAACAATTCGTCCGGAGTTTTAGCCCCATGGAATTCGTTTGCTGACTTATCTTCCACAAGCTCATACATGGTTATGTAATACACAAGCTTTGGATGCATTTGGTTAATCTGCATCAATCTATTTACTATTTCTAATCTGCCCTCTGCCCCTTCTCCGCCGCTTTGCTCAAGCTTCCAGCGCAGGTATCCGCTCGACAGGAGCGTGCTGATTTCCTCCTCGGTAACCTTTTTTTCTTTTATTTTTGCCGATATCTCTGATATTTGCCAGAAGGTTTTGCCTTTCCAGTAGATAGGGCTGGGCAGGCTGAGCAGTCGCTCGTTCATGTAGAATAGCGTTTTTGCCAAGTTAAGATTCGTTTTTTCCCTCTTGTTATCGTTGTCGACCAGTTCCTTGAGCAAAGAACGAAATTCCTGGTGATCTCTAAATGTGTCAGCAATATTATCATCATACAGGTGTTTTTTTGCGTTGTCCCAGTCCGATGCAAAAGCTGCGATCAACATCGGGATGTTTGTATATTCAGCCTTTCCGAATGTATACGAGACTATCTTTCCGGAGCGTCCCTTGTCCCTGTATTTTTTCATAAAGGTCTCCGGTCCGTTCGGCTTGAGCCACTCCTGTACTTCCTCGTACCCGACTCGGTCACGCGGCTGGCTCCATGTCAGGGCATCTACAAGCAACTGCAGATCCCTTTCGTGATCAGGGCAATTGAGCGGAAACCTGAAATTGTCCATCCAGTAATTCAGTTGATAATTCTGCCCGCCATCTATGTAGCTCTGGTATATGTGTCTTCCTTTGTTATACAGCGTCGCAATCGTAGCCCCGAGCGAAAAGTAATCCGACGCTTTATATGCCTGGTTGCGCCCTGCGACTTCAGGTGCGACGTAACCCTGAGTCCCGCGTCCCAGGACTGTATAGAAAACCAGTTCTTCATCCTGCAACACCTCTATGAGCTTGCAGGTAAGGCCAAAATCCGACAAAACGTATTTGTCGCCATACTTGAGTATATTATCAGGTTTGATGTCGCGGTGTACGAGGTCTGAGTTGTGCATAAGGTTTATCGCCTCAAGCATTTGCGGAATTATAAATTCCCTGAGTGTTTTGTAATCTGCGGCTTTTGCCGCCCCTTCTTCGCAATATGGCATGAAATCGATCTGAAATTTTCTTGTCGCGTTTTCTCTGACTTGGATGTCCGCTACCGCATTGTCCAGCAGCGGCAAAATGTTTGAGTTGGGGTCGCTCGAGTGCGCTCTGAGAAAGGTTAAGGTATGTTCTCTGTTTTCTTCGTCAGCGCTGCCGACGGCCGGTTCGTCATAAATCTTTGCTGCGACCCTCCCATTGTCGGAGAGCCTGCGCGCCATATAAATGACGCCTTCCCCGCCTTTATCAACGTACATATCGGAAAACACTTCATACCGGTCGTTTTTGCCGACGACTGTTATGTCGTCAGGCAGCACGAACCTGCCTTCCGCGTTATTGTCTCGCATTTTTTCGGTCTCTACCCTGTTTGGCAGTTTAAGTGTGTTTGCCATGTCAAGCCCTCCTTCCATCGTTTTCTTTGTAGGGGCGACATCTTGTCGCCCGAGGCGGCAGAATGCCTCCCCTACTCAAGCTTTCAGCACGCCGAGGACGTTGCGCCCTACAACACTGCGAAGACCAGCTCGTCATCAGCTACATCTACGACTATCCTGTCCCCTTCGCCGCAGCTTTTGTCAAAAATATGCTCAGCGAGCGGGTTTAAGTAACGCTCTTCAATAACATTTCCTATGCCCCGGCCGCCGTATTGGCGCGGCTTGTCTTCAAAACAAAGCGAGTATGTTTTCTCAAAAGCTTCCGGGGTTACGTCTATTTCAATGGCCTTTTTACTTTTCAGATTCTGGTTTATCCTCTCGTTAATGATCAAGTCGACGATTTTCTTAGAATTCTCTTCTGTAATGAAGTCGAACACGACTATATTCTCGCCCAGCCTGTTGAGAAACTCTTGCTTGAAGTTTAAGGGCATCGCTTCATTGACAGCCCGCTTGATGTCATCCAGCTTTGCTTTGCGAGGATCTACCAACGGTTCAAGCTCGTCGAGACCTGTCTCCCTGTTTTTTATCCACCGCGAAATCCCGATATTGCTCGTGAAGAATATCAGCGTCTCTGAAAAGTGGACTGTCTGACCCTGCCCGTCCGTCATGCGCCCATCTTCAAGTATCTGAAGGAATTTGTCCATTATGCTCGGGTGGGCCTTTTCAATCTCATCAAAGAGTAATATGGAAAACGGGTTGTTCTTGACTGCATTTGTAAGTTGCCCCCCGCTGTCGTACCCAACATATCCTGGAGGGGCACCAAATAGCTTCTGATCTGACTGCTCAGCCCTGTATTCGCTCATATCGAACCTGACAAGCGACCTTTCGTCTTCAAATAAGAGCCGCGTTATTGTCTTTACCAGCTCTGTCTTGCCTGTGCCTGTCGGGCCTGCGAGAAAAACGACTCCCCTGGGCTTGCTCGAATCTGAGGAGTGCTGCATGCCGGATAATCCCGCGACTGCACGCTTTAGGATGAGCACGACTCTGTCGACAGCATCTCCCTGCCCTTTAACGGTTTCTTCGATCCTGGCTTTGACGTCGTCTTCTATTTTGTCTCTTATCCGTTCCCACTGATTGTCTTTGAATCCGTATTTATAAAATGAAACCAGATCAGGTATTTCAGCGATAGGCATATCCTTCTTTTTGTGAAGCCGGCGCAGCTCATCGATTTCAAGCAGCCGCATCCCGTCAGTCAGGTCGACGAATTTTTTCTTGACACCCTGCGTCTCAGGCGACTGGTCATTTATGAACGGAGAAAAGAACTGTTCAACAAATGCCTGGCGGACAGTTCTGTCCGGCATAGGGATCGATATTGTCCTGACGTTAGGGTTATTGAGATAAAACCACGCGGGAACGTCATTTAGTTTGTTGACGCAGAGGATAAGCGTATTCGAATATATGTTGACTCTCTTGGCGTTGTTCGACGCATATAGCAGGTTTAGGAAAAACGCAGTCTCATCAGCATCCAGCCTATCGGGCGAAGTCAGATAATGGGGCGCCATATTCATAATCACAGCGGTCGCGCGTCCCGGCTTCTCTTCGGTATCCTCTGCCCCTTGAGTAATGGCCGCGCGGATCAGCTTTGAAGTCCTCACTATTTCGGCGTTTGCTTGTGCGCGCCTGTCGATGTGGTTTATTCTATTTATCTGATCGTCTTCATCTTTTGCGATGCCCGCGAAGCGTTTTATCAGGTCAGGAGTGTATTCAAAGCCCAGATTGTCGCTGAATCCAAAAATCGGGTCGCAGAACAGGAACTCATATGTCCCTTTTGTCTCCCACATTTCAAATAGTTTTACGATGGTATCATTGAGGTCATCCGCAAATTCGATCGCTTCGCATAAACCAGCCTCATTTTGCCTGAACAGGGGATAGTAGTTTTCGTGTACATTCCCTTCGATGATGAATGTGCTTTTTACGCCCAGGAAGCTTGATAGTTCCCTCTGCCATTTTGGCATATGATCCATGTAATCGACTGGTTTGTTCATTTTGTTTTCCTCCTGTTATGAATTCCAACTGATATTATGCTGTTCTTGTAAAAGACATTTTTTATAGTCCGACCGCCTGACATATAGCGCCCGTACCGCTCTCTAAGTTTTTCGTCGAAGAAAAAAAGCTTCTGATTTACTGACCCCCGGAGCGCGGCTGTGCTGTGATTAAGAGCGTGGATGTATTTACCGTCGATCAGAACTCCCACGTTCTCCATTAATTCGGCCATTTGCTCCGGGGAAAGCTTTTGTTTGAGTTCTTTTATCGTGAAGCCAGTGTATACGAGTATATCTTCGCAAAGAGCTTTGAGGCGTTTCACGAGTTCCAGCAGCTCGTCCAGTTGTTCGAGCGGGTCGCCTCCTGTGATTGTGATGCCATCCACAGCATGTCTGCTATATACGCCTTCTACCATTTCGTATAACGTTTCGACAGAGATGCTTCCTGCTTCATCAGCCTCCCAGAGTTCGGGGTTTGAGCAATAAGCGCATCGTTTGCTGCATCCAGCCGTCCATATAACCAGCCTGCGTCCCGGCCCAAGCGATTCGATTGGATATAAAAGCCTGTCGATATGCATCAGTTATTTCCGACCTCTCTGCGTGTAATGTGCGCCCAAGTCCGCCCGATGGC
>Ga0123356_10004542_pt1 | contig 14319 bp, 4 predicted proteins | sample TergutEmb28metaG_2_FD_92546 | JGI IMG/M metagenome (GOLD analysis project Ga0123356, IMG submission 92546) | Embiratermes neotenicus P3 segment gut microbial communities from Petit-Saut dam, French Guiana - Emb289 P3 | ecosystem: Host-associated > Arthropoda: Insects > Digestive system > Gut ...
TGCTTGTTAGGAAAAGCGGTTGGTTACACGCTTAAACAGTGGAATAAATTAATCGCGTATCTTGAAAGCTCGTATCTTACCCCTGACAACAACGCGAGCGAAAACGCTATCCGTCCTTTTGTGCTTGGCAGAAAAAATTGGCTGTTCAACAAGAGCCCCAACGGCGCGGACAGTTCTTGCGGCATGTATTCTCTTATTGAAACCGCCAAGCTAAACGGAGTTGAACCTTTGAAATACATGCGGGAACTTTTTGAAAAAGCTCCGCATGTCATCGCCAACCAATCTTCAACGACTGAAGACTGGGAAAAACTGCTTCCTTGGAATATTTTTAAATCTTAATTTTTAACTATGTTTTTTCAAAAGGAGAGAGTTTTTTCCACGTTTGCGCTAAGTGTAGTTAATTTGACGGTTACAATTAAACCTTGTTTAGAGTATACAACCAACCCACATCAAAGTCAACATAAAAAAAGCCCGGAACCAAAATGGAACCGGGCTTTTAAAATGGTGCCTGGCACCTTTTACGGATCAGGTGTCCATAAATCTTTCTTTAATACTGCGCCTTCATAACGACTGTTTGTCATATAACCAACAAGGATTGACCTGTTAATACGGCTGTTTGCCTGAGTATTAGATCCTGACCAATAACCTGATAATGCTTCTGTTCCTGTTAAAGGAACCCAGTTTGTATTTGTTGTTGGAACACCGTTAGATACAAAACTATCTGATGCCGGGATATTTACAGCAGGAACAGTCATTACTTCCCAGTTACCTGTAAAGCGATCATTTATATCTGTTCCCGGTAATACTGCCATCTTTCCAGCAGAATTAACAGCTGTTACAGGCCACGCTACCCTTATTGAATTTACAGTTTCTGCAAACGATGAATGGAAATAAGAAATATATGGAACATATTTTAATTGCCCTGCTGTTGATTCATTCCTGACATTAATCATTATTTTTGTTCCTGCAGAAAGATAAGTATCCACCTTTACAGTTTCTATTGTTGCTCCCGAAGAGTAATATGCAGAAGGAATAAATGTGTAATAAAGACCTCCGTTAAAGACATCATAATAAGCAAGGTGTACATTATTCGCATCATCTACCGCTAAATCAACATGAGTACCTGCACCAGGTTTTATTTCAACTGCATTATCCTGCCATGTTCCAATACCTGTAGTTGTAATTTCGTTACCTGCACGTATTATGGTAATTGTTATGTTACCCGTTCCCAGATTTGCAATGCCTGATGAATCAGCAATTTTAAAATTGTTGCCAAAAACTTCAGCTACATTATAATCATTATTACTGTTAATAACTATATTTGATTGCCCTACATTAAAACCATGGCTTGCATAGGTATAATAACGTTCTTCTGATCTTGCAGCAGTAACAGGAGTAACATTGTCATTGCTTCTTATAATTCGCATGCTAAGCGCAGGGTTGATAGCAGTAATAATAGCACCGGAAGCAACATTACTTCCAAAAATATTAATTAATGCATTATTATACGTTGAATTACCCTGTCTAAGTACGATTGAATTAACATTAGCGCCTGCCTGCCTTCCAATACCAACTATGCGAAGATCATTATAAGTAAAACCGTCTTCTGCAACTAAAGAGACTGTTTCACCTAAAGCAGCGGCAACAATTCCATGATTTGGAGATAAAACAAACATTCTTGCACCAGTTATTACATTTTGATTGCCAGGAACACTAAATCTTTGATCGTTTGAAGTACCAGAATTACTTGCAGCTGAAGTAACAACCGATGTAACACGCAGATTTTCTCTGCTAATTAATACTAAATACATGTTGGCAAGATTCGTGGTGTTTACATCCCTGCCATTAAAGAAGTCTGTCCCCGCTGCAACCCAGTTTGCATTACTTTCTCTAAATGCAACATCATTACCGTTACCTGCAGCAGTTCCATTACCCATCCATGACACATGAAGTACAGGAGATACATAGTCATCATCACCATGAATAATAACAACCTGATCTCCCAATCTAAGTCCATGACCTGTTGGAAGCGTAAATGTTCGTACGGTTTGAGTAAAGTTACCTGGAATACCATTTCTGCCGTTAGCTGCATTGCTGCCAGCAGTAGCATCTCGGACTGCAGTAACAGGTAAAACTCTGCTTCTTACAATCCTGACATTTTCACCTGCATCAGTGCCAAAACCATTTATTACAGATGAAACTACAGGCATAACAGCGAATTTATCAGCAGAAATTCTTCTTGTTACATGGTAAAGATTATTAATACTTAAGTTCTCAACACTTAATGCTTCTTCAGTTGACGGTCTTATAAGAACCAGGTTCTCATTATTAGTTCCTCCGGTAAAACCATGACCTGCAGCAGTATATACAAACTCTGTATTTGTTGATGTAGTAGTTAACTCATCGTTTTCAATATTATTACCATAAGAGAATATTAAAGATTGTCTTCTTCTGTCATACCATGAAATAACCGGTCTTCCGTCTGAAAGGCTTGCTACAGCAGTATACATACTGCCGCGATAAGTTGATGTAGCGTTTGTTACTTGCTGTATTGCAGATGCTCCAGCGCCGCTGGCAGCGGTAAAATTACCTGCAAATGCTGCTGTTCCACCTCCGGAAACAATTCCATAATGCAGGTTAATATTATATTCGGTAGAAGCATCATCACCGTAACTCATCAGAACCATTGCGTTATTTCCTGTAGTTGCCGGAGTTGTACTGTCAGTTGTTTGCCGGGCAAAAAGCCTTGGTATCCTTACTCTGTTAGCAGTTTGCGCTGCGGCAGGTCCAAGATTTATTATTCGGCTTTTATTGGTACCGGCATTTTGAGCTCCTGCATTGGCTGTAGCTGCTCTTGCATGTAATAAAGTCCAGTTTGATTGGTTTGCAGTCATATTAGATGAAGCAATAAACCAGTCATTTGCAGAATCAACAGCAACTGTTAAATTTAAATATCTGTTTGTAGAGTTATCAACATCAATATGAATACCGGCAGCAACAGCTTGATCAATAGCAGCATGGTTATTCAAAAGCCTTAAACGTCCGTTTGTTGCATAAGTAGCATAAGTAATTAAACGGCGTCCTGAATTACTCATACGCATAAATGAATGTTCCGGCATCTGAGCTGCATTCGCCGGAGTATATATGGAACCAACACTCCAAACATACAGATTACGGCTATCATTTAGTTTATCGTTATTATTATTGTTACCTTCCTGATTATAATGCGCTGTTTTATCGGTCTCATTATTAATTGAATTAATTTCATTAACTTCTACAATTAACTCCCCGGAGATAGCGCTTGCTCCAATATTCGCAACTATTTCATTGTTTGTAATTGTACTTGCAGTTAATTCAGTTTCATTTAAAAATACAGAAGTTGTACTGCTGCTGCCAAAGTTAAATCCTTTAATGGTTATTTCTGTATTTTCACGTACAGGATACCATCCTAAAGCAGAACGGCTGAATGAAGTCGGATTAGAACTGAACGCGCCTGTTAATGTAGTTATAACATCTGTTATATAAGGCACAATATTTACGTTTACTGATACTGGTGTGCTTGCATTTCCGCCTGTATCTGCATCATATGCAGTAAATGTAATTGTTATATTTTCAGCTACAATAGTTTCTATTTTAGAAGTATCAAATGCAAAGTTCCAGTTAAGAACATGTCCGTACTCCATTGTAATTTCCTGATCTATTGTTTCAAAACCCCATTCTATTGCATCGTTACTTCTCATAGTAGCTATGGTATTTCCTGCAACAGCAGATTCAAGCCTGTTGGTTGTAGAATTCCATGAAGCTATCAATAGATTTGGATTAAATCCGGGAATATTGGCAATAATACGCCTGACCTGCCCGTTATCCATTGCTTTGCCTTTAAATATAACCATGCCGCTTAAATCCGCTCTGGTTCCGTTATGAGCAGCATATTGCACATAACCTTTTCTGGCTTCTCCCTGCGCAGGAAGAGTTGTTACAATATTCTGGTTGTATTCATGATCTTCCAGAGCTTCTCTTGTTCTTTTAATATAATTACCGGTATCAATTGGAGATGTTACAAATTTTTCACCAATAGCAGCTAATTCCATGCGCGGCGCGAATGAATCAATATTATTAATACCAACATTCATTATAACAACATGAGAAAGCTGGTCTGATGCAACTGTACTATCCGGAACAGTAGAATCGTATACATGTATCAGGAATAATCTTTTATTTGTAATGGAATCGTCTGTATCTTTACCATCCCATATTACATTACCTTCAGCGTCAAGATGAATATTTTCTGATTCAGGTATTAGAGCAGTAGAACCGGAAGAACCGAATGCAGAACTTGTAAAACCTATATTCGCTGAATTTCCACTCTGATTTAAAACCTGATCAGATGTAACTCCGCCTCTTGGTATATATTGATAGACCATTCCGCCGGATTCATTTTCCCTGACCATGCCTTTTGCGACTAATTGCGAATGGTTTTCCATGGCTACAAATGTAGTTCCAACTGTTACATTTCCAAATACGCCGTAATTAGCCCAGTTTATATTATTTCCCGTATTTTGAATTTCATATATATTGCCTTTTTCAATTGTTGTATAGGAAGATGTACCTGCGCTTCTTGTAACATAAGAAACTCTGTAATTTTTATTTCCATTGCCCTTTCCGCTTTGAGTTTCTATTCCTACATTAAATCTGTTATTGCGTATCCTGAAGTTAGTTGTAATTTCCGAGTTTCCGATTGATGATGAACCATCTCCAAACGGTACATAACTGACGCCTGCAGCTCCGCTGCCGTTAATATCTGTTCCAAGATTAACCTTTGTAATAACAGGAACATTGTTCGCTATGTATATTTCTGTATCATAATGAGTAGCATTTCCGGCTTTATCAAAAGCTACATAGTTAAGCATGTACTTACCGTCAGTTAATCCTGTTGTATCATATTCAACCGCCCAGTCTATATATGTAGTTCCGGAAAAACTTGTTCTGTAAATGTCTGGTAACGGAGAGCCGTCTATTACAATACCCATATTTGTAGAAATAAATGAACCATCTGTTTCAACAATCGGGAACAATACGTCTTTAATTTCTCCCTTCGTTTCATCTGTTGTATCTTTATCTCCGACACGGCCCGTCCATGCTCTTTGAGTTGTAGCAGTAACAACAGGAGTATTTATAGAAGCTCCTCTTAAATTAATAATTTGTCCGCCTCTTGTTAAATATACAACAATCCGTTCAACTCCCTGAACTCTTACGCTGTCACCTGTATCCCAAACCTGTCCCTCTATTTTAAAGGTGTCTCTTGCAAAAGTATAACCTGTATACGATGCCAATGGAAAACGGTTGTCAATTTCTATTGAATATCCGTTTTGAGTCATATAAGGAGCCGGAGATGTATCATCCAATACCTGAAGGGTCATATTAAATATTCTTCCTTCATTTCTGAATCCGCTTCCAAACTGACTGGTTCCCGGAATTGCATTTGTATTCATAGGAATGTATACAAAATATTCAACTCCGTCGCTATAAGCTTCGTTTGGTTCTATCCATGGAGATACATCATTTACAGTATTTCTGGGTTCAGCCATCAAATCAATATTTGTTCCTCCGGATCTAAGCCTGATAGTTTCGATACCGGAATCATCTCTTACCCGTATCCTCATTGTTATTTTACCCGATACTCTTGTTTCTCCCGCTTCGTATATAGTACCAAGTGAATGATTCCTGAGGTTTGTTATTCCAATTTCCGAAGGCAAACCAAAGAATATTCTTTCGTCAAGGATTTCCGGAACTGTATTGTCAAATTGCAGTAATAATTCTGTAGTAATTCCATACTGTTTCGGATCGGGTGGATTTGAATAAATCGATGAATCCCAGGCTCTGAACTGAAATAATACCCGCCTCATTTTTCCAGCCGGCGGATTTAAACTGTTATCTTTGTTAACTTCAACTGTCCATGCTATAGTAGAAGTATAATTACCCAAATCATGAGATGGTATAGATACTTTAATCCAGCCGTCGGGCGTATATTGGCTTAAAAGGTCCGGATTTTTATACAAATGACTTGGAGCTGCTATATTAACTGTTTCATCGGTATAACATTCATCATCGTCTTGCATATAAATACGCATTTCTACGCTGTGAATTAACTCATTGTCTTCCGCTGTTCCGTTTATTCTTATCGGACCGCCGACAGTTTGTGAATTAACATGACTGTTAACAGTTACTATAGGAATGTCTCTTTGCGGATCAACTATTAATCTTATTTGCTCATAATTAACATTTCCGGCGCTGTCTGTAAACATAAATCTTATTGGCAGATAGAAAAGCCTGAATTGTTCCTGTAATTCCGGATCATCGTAAAAAGGATCAACATAGTCATTCTGTATAGATCCTGCAATTACATGAGCGATATTTTCAAAACGCCATGTCCAGCTGGATATTGTTCCGCTCCAGACTGCGCTTATTTCTCTTTCTTCGTCATGATAATTTCTTGGTGTATGTGTATGCAGTTCTGTATTTATCCATGTTTCTTCTGCAATCGCTTTTTTCCCCAATGCATACCACATTTGACCGACTCTCTGATTATCCGTTACGCTTCCGCGGATTATAACTGTACTTGTTACTATCGGAGTTGCACTTGAATCTTGTAAAGGTTCAATAAACTGCAATTGCGGAGGTTCTGTATCTATAATCATCTGCCTTGTTGTATTGGATTCATTTAATTCGCCGTCAATTGCTTTTACATGAATTACTTTATCTCCGGATATATTCGAATGACCGAGCATTTCCTCTATTCTGTCGGAAGATAATGAAATTAAATATTTATTTCCGCCTGGTGTTATTGGCTCTACTCTGTATTCACCTAAATTTTCTCCCCAGTCAATTTCATCATTATCACTAATTTTAGCATAAACACTGGAAGGAGGATTTCCGGTAATTACTGTAACTTCAACTTCATAATTTCCCTGACCATTATAGAATTGTGGGAATGGAGACTGCCATGTAATTATTGGATTTGTTACTTCTATAATTCTGATTGAAATATATTTATTTACATTGTCAGGGTCTAAAGTATCACTATCATAATCAGATCTGTTTGGATATCTGTTTACAGTACCAAACATATCTTTTACTTCAATTATAAATCTGTATTCACCTGAAGGGAATGGATTCAGTTCGCCTTTATCATTAGTACCTGTTTGGCCGGAAAAATCTGTTAACGGCCATCTGAATTGTGTAGCGTTTAAGCCGCCGTCCTTATTTACATTTTCTCCCTTATTGTCTTTTACCGTATACCAATCATGCCAAAAATTACCTTCTACAGGTATTCCGTCATCGTCTACAACAACATTATTAAAATTAGTATTATCCGGAGCAGGCCATATCATGATCTTCGGATAATCTTTAAATAACCCGTATGCATCTTCTGCAATACCCATTAAAGGATTTCCTCTTAGTACAATTTCCATGTTATCAGGGTTATTTAACAGCGGATTATCAAACAATTCATCTTTTAATAAAGGAATTGATAATTCAATCTGCGGGAATCTGTTTTTAACAAAATAAATTATATCTGTTGTTCTTGTAACATTTCCTGTTATGTCCGCCGCATAAATATTTGCCCTTATCTGGCCGTCTACCATATTTGTTGTGTCAATATTTAAAGAAAATTTTCCATAAGTCTCAGAATCTGGATCATCAATATCCATTTCTGCATAAATTTTTATTATATATTTTCCATTTACAAATTCTACTTCGGGGCCATCATAATCCGGATCTGTATATATAGTTGGATCAATTGGAATAAATTCTATTTCCATGTAGACATTTTCTTCATCTACGCCGAAATCCTGCCTGACATCAATCCATACGACATTATCAGAGCCTTGTAAAAATGCGCCTGGCAGTGATTTGTCACCATGCAGGCCTACTTCCGGTTTATCGGTATTTACTATAGAGCCCAAACCAACCGGCATATTACAAGTAGTTAAAATAACCACAACCGTTACTGCAAGCAATACAGCCAAACATGCGATAAAAAGATTTTTTCCTGTTAATAATTTAGACATATTCCCTCCAAATTAGAAAATATATAATCGTAATCCGATAATAAACTTTGGCAGTATTGTCGGAATATCACCAGCTACCGCGTCTACGTCTGTAGGCACGAACCATAATTGACCTTCTGTAAACATGCTGAATGTCCGTAAGTATTTTCTGTTCTGCAAAGTTACTCTTGGAAACTCAACCTGTAATAATAATGCGCTTAACCATGTCGGTGTTCCGCTCTGTGTATAATAAACAGGTTTATTATTAGGCGGCTGCATTGTATACCTCGGATTTTCCTGGTTAAATACATTAAAGAGCGAGAAGTTGGCTCCTATTGAGAAAGTGGCGGACAACCATTCAAAATCAGGTCCCAATAATGAGATAAACGGCAGTGAATAAAGGTTTGCCAGCAATTTTACACCCATTACCTGTCCTGCATAACGTACTCTTCCTTCGCCGCCAAGAGATTCATAAAGGTCCTGTGTTAAAAATCCGTATTGGAACTGAACTTTTACATTATCATCAAAGAAACTTAATCCAAATCCAAAATCCATGTATGTAGCTCCGCCCTTAAATACCCATGGAATACCAGGAAATATTTGACCAAAAAACGGCGGAATATTGGATTCAAAATATAAACCCTGCAGGAAACCCGGTATTTCGTATGCGGCTTTATCGCCGTAACGCAGGTGGTATGTAAGACTTAATAATTCAATATCATCTGTTGCTGATGCAGAATATACAATTTCTTTATTGTATCTTCCGCCCATCTCCGGCGATATTAAACGGATAACAGGAGGTGTTTTATCTACCTGGACTAACATTCTGGTAATTGCAGTTTCGCCGTTTCTGAAGGTTGACCTTACAATTATGTAATGCATACCTTCTGTCATATCCCCTGTTTCCAGGCGGTAACGGTAGTCAATATTCCTGCTCTGTCTTCCGCTTGTTCTGATAAATGTTTTTCCGTTGTCAAAACTTATTTCTGTATAATCCAGTGTTTTGCCCTGAATATAAGCTCTTGTTTCCCTGTCTGTGTTTCTGTCGGAAAGAATTTCTCTGTCTTCTTCGCTGACTATATAACCGGCTCTTCCGAATACATAAGGTCTGTTATATGCAAATTCACCGAAATTAAAGCTGTCAATTGTTACCCACGGACCGTCCGCTCTGTAACTGATATTATAGGAACGTGATGAAACCTGATTATTTCCTCCAAACCTGCTGTGTATTGTAACTACATTGTCGCCGGAAGTTAGGTTTTCACTGTTAAGATTAAACCGGAAGTATCCTGAATCGTCCACATAACTTGTATCAACATCCCTTCCGTTAATTCTTATTGTTACTTCTCCTGCCTTATCTGAACCGCCGGCAAAACCGTATAAATTAAATTCACCGCTTACAGATTCATTTTCCAGCGGATAAAGTATTTCTATAAAGTTTTTGTATGTCTGGCGTGCAAGTTCAAAGTTTCTTGATACACGGGTAATATTTCCGGCTTTGTCTGTAACTGAAACTGCTATGTTATAATGCCCGTCTTCCTGACCTGCAAGATCAAGGTTTTCCCTTATTATATTGCTGGCATTAATAGTTCTTGATCTTAGCGCCGGCGTTATTTCTTTTCCGTCCAGACTGCGAAGTTCTATCGTTATATTATTTGGATTTAAATCCTGGGTTCTTCCCATTATTGAAATAAAACCTGTAGATATGGAACCGTCCGCAGGACTTTCCAGAGAAACAAACGGAGGAGTATTATCTACATTTATCATGTTTACATATGTCGATGATATATCATATCTGTCTACAGCTCTGATAAAGATTACATGAGGGCCGTCATTTAAAATTCTTGTATTAAACTGATATATCCATTCTACATTTTCTTCATCAGTTCCAAACTCTCCCTTTACTCTGTTAAAAGTATTACCGTTATCAATTGATATAAGAACTTCTTTTATGCCGTTTCGGTCAAAAGCTGTGCCTTTAAACTCAACAGAATCCCTTAATATGGTATCAAAAAGCGGAAGTGACAAAGTAATTTCCGGCTCTGACTTTGATACCCGGAAAATGCTTGTAACAGGTTCGCTTCTTACTCCGTAGATATCTTCCGCTATTACTGATATTGTATGTTCGTTATCTGAAAGATCTGCAATTGAAATTGGAATAGAAAAGCCGTATTCAGCTTCGATTATCTGCCATGGATTTTCGTCTATTCTCCAATGTATTTGTTTTATTCCGTCATCATCGAACATAATACCGGAAGCAACAAAATCTGTTGTAATTACTTCGTTTTCCAAAGGCAGAATGATATGCACTATGGGAATATCCGTTTCCTGATCAATAATAAATGTCCATTCATTTAATGTTGCTGTATTTCCCGCCTTATCCGTAAATACAAAATACATATTATCATCAAGAGGCATTTCAACAGCGTCCATTAAAACTTCAAAAAATCTTGGAATATAATCATTATCCCAGTTTTCGGAATTATAAACTTCTTTTATAATCTCCGGGCTGTCTTCAATTGCCGGCCTTCTGTAAATAATAGTATCAAGTTCGCCGTTTTCTTCGATAGAAAACGCCATTCTTATTGTTCCGTTTACCTTAGCATCTATTATGGGCATAATAATTGTTGCCTGAGGCGGTCTTGTATCTTTTAATACTGTAAAACTGGAAATCGCACTTTTACCTGATTCATTAGTCGCTCTTATCATTATAAAAACAGACCCGTCATCAATTCCTGATATATCAATATTGAAATTATAATCATTTACTATTGCGCCAAAACTTGTCCATGTAACGCCCATATCAATTGAATAATCCACAGCTGTAATTCTGTTATTTGCAGATACGCTGAATTGTACAGGAACATTTGCCTGAACCCAACTGTTATCTGTCATATCATTCATTGTAATTACAGGAGTTGTAATATCGGAATATAAGGTAAACTCCCGGCTTGAATGCGTGCTGTCTCCTGTTCGCATGGAAAGAGTAAGAGGACCTATTTCTCCGGTACCTGTTGCTCTTAATATTACCCTTCCATGCTGATCTATTACTACATGAACATTATTTGAACCGTTTCCGGTTACATCTATGCTTCTTATTGGCACGGATGTTATTCCCATAAGAACATCGTCGGCAGAACTGAGAAGTATACGTCTGTCCGGAAGCACAGTATGCCTTATCCATTCAAATACAAATTGAGTCGGCGGAAATACCTGCCTGTCTACAGCTCTGAAATTCCCGTCTTCATCTTCTACAAAATCCTGTTCTATAACCGGATTTGCGTTATTAATAAAAATAAACTCTTCCTGAACAGCTTCATTCCCCTGCCTGTCTGTAACTCTTAACGTAATCTTTGTTAATCCGTCCGGAAGACTTTCCGGAAATGGTACAGAAGCGGAAAATATATTTCCTGATCCTGTCATCCTGACAGAAACAGGAGCATTATTCCCAATTGTAACAGATGCGGATGCCGGAGCTGCTGTCGCTCTTAAGGAAATCTGCATTGTCATTCTGGGTTCCGGTTTTACCGTTATACCTGTATAGAAATTATTAACAACAGGTGTTCTGCCTACAGTTGTTGTAAATGATGTAATATTCGGAGCAGGAACTGAACCAAGAACTGAAATACCCCTTACCTGTACTTTTGGTCCTGTAATGCCGTTAACATTTTTTGCCCAGACTTCAAGATTATTGCTGCCGTCAGGAATGGTTGGTATCTGAAACTGGAAATATCCATTACAAGGTATTTCTACAGCAAGACCGCCGTTTAATGAATAAAAAATTGATTCTACAGCAATATTGTCTTTTGCGTTTCCTCTTACAACAAGAGGACTGCCGGAAGGAATTGACCCCGCAGCCGGCTCAATAAGTGTAACTGTCGGCAAGGCGGCATTTTGATCTACCCTGTACCTTTGCCTTCTTACAGTGACATTGCCGGAGACATCTTCTGCCCGGATTTCAATTTCTATATTGCTGATTCTTTGATCGCGTATATCTACATCTGTTGACCACCAATGATTACCAGGCAGTAAATCAAATTCGCCGCCGGCAATATTACCCGCTTTCCATGTAACGCTTTTAAGACCTACAGGATGCTGTGCATATCCTGCAATTGAAAAAACACCGTTTACAGTTGTATTATTTTCCGGATATACAATTTTTACATCCGGGCCTGTATTGTTTACAAACAATAAATGGGCAGCTGTTCCAATACTGCCGTTTCCATCCCTTGCCTGAAACCATATGACTGCAGGTCCGTCATCAAACTGTCTTGTATTAATATTTATATCCCAGTGGTATTCACCGGTTCTTCTGTCCAGATTTGCTCTTGTATTTATGTAGCGGTTTCCGCCGTCAAGCGAATAACTGAAAGAATCTATTCCATTGCCGTCACTAACAGTACCGCGTAACCTGACATTTCCGGAAACGAGAGCTCCTACTTCATGGCTCTCTATTACTGTTACCGGTTTCCTTCTGTCCAGTCTCCAATGAACTGTTGCTATCTTATGCTGTCTAACATGGAACCTTTCAGATATGCCCGATAGGCCGTTAATATCCGTAGCCCATGCTGTTATGGTATAATCACCGTCAGTCCAAATCTCTCCGTTTGTAGTATCTAAAAAATATGACCAATATTCCTTTCCTTCTGCTGTAACACGGGTAATTTCCTCACCCCTGCCGTCAATTCCTCTATTAATTACAAGTTCTACCTTTTCAATACCGTCATCATCGTATGCAAGGCCTACAATATGCATGTTTCCCTGAACGCGCATATAAGGCAAAGGGTTAACTATTGTTACTCTTGGAAGATCAGTTTCCGGATCAATATTTATATTTTCCGGTCCGTAGCGTGTAACATTTCCCGCTCTGTCTGTAGCTTCAAGATAAAAATTGTATCTTCCCGGTCTCTTGTCTGATGTGTCTACACTATCTGTAAATCCCGACGGATCCTGGGCTGTTCTCGTTTCATTTCCTTCCCTTCCTCCGGCTGCCCAAAGCGAACTGCATAAGAAAATCAGCAAAACAGAAAAAAACAGGCATTTCTTAGTCATAATATCTCCCTTCATGTCCATTACATACTTTTTTTGAAAATCCTTTAAAGACATGATTTACACAGAATATATTCCCCTATATAATATATTATAATGAATTATATAATTTTTTCAACAAAATTCAGTCAAAACATGGGGTGTCAATGTCCCTATTAAAAGGCAGATCCCTTATTGAACCCGATGATTTTTCTCTTAACGAGATGGAATCACTGTTTAAATTAGCCGAAATCATAGAAAAAGACGAAAAATACCTTCGGGATAGCTGCCGGGGAAGGCTTTTAGCATCACTTTTCTTTGAACCAAGCACCAGAACCCGCCTAAGTTTCGAGGCTGCCATGCTCCGGCTGGGCGGAAACTGCCTTGGATTCGCCGAAAGCGGCTCAAGTTCAGCCTCAAAAGGGGAAAGTTTGGCAGATACTATCAGAATGGCGTCAAGTTATGCTGATACAATCGTAATGCGCAGCCCAAAAGAAGGTTCTGCTCTTTTGGCATCAAGATATTCTTCTGTTCCTGTTATAAATGCCGGTGACGGAGGACATCATCATCCCACCCAGACTCTAACAGACCTTCTTTCCATCAAACTATTACTTGGAAATATTGAAAACATAACTGTTGGCTTTTGCGGAGACTTAAAATTCGGCCGTACGGTTCATTCATTGGCAAAAGCTCTGGCTCGTTATAAGGCAATCAGGATGATTTTTATTTCTCCAAAGGAACTAATCCTTCCCGACTATATAAAAAATAATTTACAAAAGCAAAATGTAGATTTTATAGAAAATGAAAATCTGGAAAAATCCATGCCGGAACTTGATGTTCTTTACATGACAAGAGTTCAAAGAGAAAGATTTTTTAACGAAGACGATTATATCCGCCTTAAAGATACCTATGTTTTAAACAGTGATAAAATGTCTGCCGGCAAAGAAAAATTAATTGTCCTTCATCCCCTGCCCCGCGTAAATGAAATTGCTATAGAAATCGATTCTGATCCAAGAGCAGCTTATTTCAAACAGGCAAAATACGGCATGTACATCCGCATGGCCCTCCTCGCCTCCATCCTTGGAGTAAATATATGATAAATAATACCAAAAATTTTACCACAGAGTACACAGAGTTTCACAGAGGAGAAAGAAAAGTTTTCGAACCAAAACCTCTGTGTAACTCTGTGTCCTCTGTGGTTATAATTCTTTTCGGACAATTCTTAAATATGGAGATACAA
>Ga0123356_10004543_pt1 | contig 14317 bp, 14 predicted proteins | sample TergutEmb28metaG_2_FD_92546 | JGI IMG/M metagenome (GOLD analysis project Ga0123356, IMG submission 92546) | Embiratermes neotenicus P3 segment gut microbial communities from Petit-Saut dam, French Guiana - Emb289 P3 | ecosystem: Host-associated > Arthropoda: Insects > Digestive system > Gut ...
TAGATTAAATGTTCCATAATTGATTAGTGTTGAATGGTTTGATTTGAGGTTTAATTTGGGTGTGTCAGGACGCTTAAACCCCTGCCGAATTATTAGTACAATTGACGTAAAACTCACAATAATCAGAATAATTAATCCGGCATTTGATCGCAGGGGCGACTTAAGGGCGTGGATCATAAGAGAGGTTTTCTTGTACCACTCTTAGGAGTAACTCTTCGTTGACTGGTTTAGAAAATACGGCATCAGTGCCAGATTCTATGGGGTCTATTGTGTGCGCCAATGAGGGATAATTGGTTAAAATCACTGTGGTGATGTTTGGCAAATGTTTTTTGGCGTAGGTTAAAAGTTCTGTGGCGTCAGGGATAGAGGGGTCAGAGTCGACTATCACACAGTGGTATGTGTTGTCTTGGATCATGTTTTGTGCTTGAAAGACATTGTTGGCCACATCTACTTTCAGGCCTAAGCCGCTGAATAAATGTTCGAGGGCTTCGCATGTACGCATATCTGTGCCGGTGGTGCTTGCGATTAACATTTTTCTATCCATTCAATCGCCTACATTTTCTCAGGATTACTGAAGAAGTGGAGTACAAAGATTTGTTCTATATTTAGAGGTTTGTTATAACATGCTGTAACCAACAATCATGCAAAAATGAAAAGAAACACATAGATAAAACAAGCAATAACAGTGGAAAATCTAAAAAAAGGGAACACTAGAATGGCCAGGCATCAACGCATTATCTCCAGAAAAGACCATGCTTCTCTTGTTGCTTCTTTGCCTGCACAAACATCCTAAGGCCGATGGCAGTCACGGCAGCTCCGAGACCTACTAGCACGAGATATTTTTCACAATGATGATGCATAAAATCACCCAACCACCCAACGAATACACAGCTAATAAATTTGTGTTGGCACAGAAAAGGAGAACTCCCGCTAATAGAGGCAGACTCCACCCATGAGTGCCAACATGAATTATTGCATCAGCCTTGAAAACGTGCCTAATGCTTTTTCGGATGATTTCGTGTTTTTTTCAATTGTTTCTTTCATAGTTTATTAACGCCCATTGTTTTTATGCGAAAGTGGTTGTTAGGGATAGACGTATACACCTTGAGACGTTATTCCGAAGTACTGTTGAATCAACTGCACATAAATCGCATCTGGATCAATGTCTTCAAACAGGTGTGGATAAAGCCATTTAGCAAAGTACAATTCGCCCACAGGGTATTCTATGCCGGTTGCAATCCAGTAATTATAGATGTGTACTCGACTATTTTGGATGGCACCCGTATCATGTAAGGCAGCGCGGTTCAGCATTTCAGTTCTAGCATCTTGATACACCACTATATCAGTAGTTATTGATGGAGCCATTGCTATGATGACATCTGGATTGGCTTGTACAACATATTCGGCACTTAATGTTGGATAGGTAACGGCAGCATTTCCACAGATGTTTACACCACCGCAATTTGCCAAGATTTGTGGCATAATGCTCAAGTCAGAGGCACTAAACCATGGGTGACCCCATTCGTAGTAATATGTGGTTTTTTCGTCCTGTGCTAAATTCTGGACACGCTCTTGGATGAGTTTTGTGTAATATTGTGTGTTGTTAATTATCATGGTGGCTTGGGATTGGTTACTCAAGATTTGTCCAAAGTTTTCAACGATACTGTTTACGCGGTCAGGTAGGCCTGGAGTATCGATGTATATTGGGAAACCTGCTTTTGTAAGAGTGTCAAGAGTAACATTGTTGCTAAAAATTGCAGTATCCAGAACCAGTAAGTCAGGGGCCATTTCAAAAATTGCCTCCACATTCAGGGTTGCTGAGCCGGTTCCGAGAACGGGTTTGCTGTTAACTGACTGGGGCCAGTTGGCAGTCCCGCCTATGCCAATTATTTTATTTTCACCACCTAAAGCGCATATGATTTCAGTTATGCCACCGTTGAGACTTACAATCCGGTTTACGGGTAGAGTAACTGTGACTTGAGCACCTGTTTGGTCAATTACGGTTACACTCGCTGGCATTGGTGTTTGGGTTGTTGATGTATGTGCAGTGGAGGATTGGAGATAAACGTAGGCACCATAGAAAGAAGCAGAGCCTATCAGCACCGCTGAAAGGAGAGCTAAAAAGATATAGAGTCGCTTCATTATACCGCACCGTCCAGATTGTTAAAAGTTAAGTGGGTTCGGGGTTTGGGATGGGCATGTTTCCTTTTTGGAAGGGACAGATGTGCAGGTTTTGTGGCGTATATCATCCAAATCACTCCGATGGATGGATTATCCAACCAACTTATTTAAAATCTACTTCAAGTCAAGTTAACTACAGGTTGAATAAGTCAGATTGAATAAAGATTTCAAAGAGAACTTGAACACACCCAAAATTTCCACACAGCAACATAAACACTCCTAACAAACGACATAGCCCAAGTATAGAGCTCGATCAAGCCACGCGCCACTCAGGAGGGCAACCCATCAAATCCAGCGCAGAGCCACAACCCGCACTTCAACAGCACTACACACCTAAATAGGCACCAAGAGCACCCAACCACCCCACAACAACCCACAGGAATGCACCCCCGAAAAACCGCAACCCCTCACGCAACAAAAACTTTAAACGCACACACCAACAAGGTGTAGACCATAGTTGCAAGATATTTTGACCATAATTTGAAAGGAATTTGTGGTTTAGAACACAAAAAAATTATAAGTCAATATGATGCCAGACAAAGTGTTGGGTTCCCGTGAGGCAGCTGGTTTACAAAAACTAAAGTAGAATGGTTAGCATGAAAAAATCGACGATAGGTTCTTATATTTCGCTTAAGTCTCATAGGTGCACCAACGTATATTAAACGGCAAAACAATGGATTGATGGACCAAGATGGTAAGAAAAGCAAGAATACGCCTCACAAGCACCGATTACGCGAAACTAGAAGAGGTTTGCGGAGAACTACGAAGCATCGCGCAGAAAACAGGCGTGAAAATGAATGGTCCAGTACCCCTGCCCACCAAACGCCTCCGTGTTCCAGTCCTCAAAGGACCTTCAGGCGAAGGCACTGCGACATGGGACAGATGGGAGATGCGCATCCATAAACGGCTCATTGACATTGACTCAGAAGAGCGTGTCATGCGACGCATCATGCGCATTCGTGTACCAGAAGAAGTACACGTTACAATCGAGCTTATCTAATAATAGGCTCCCAAAACATTTTTGTTCTCCACAGCTTAGTGTAAGCTATGACTGGCAAAACCGCCAATAATCACGCTATTCCGATGCATAATTAATCAGTTCACCTCATAAAACACACTTCCTTAAGAATACAATGCCAAAGTCCACACAAAAAACATTACACCAACCCATCAAGACGAAAAAACCTAACCAAAGAAACATAGAATTTTGTCCCAAAGACAACCAAAGAAAGATCTAAAAGGAAGCAGGCAAAGAATTAGATGTTATCAAAAATGTGCACATATAAACTAGAGAATCAGAAGATACGCTTAAAGAACCTGATTGAAGAGAAAGCTTTCCTGGTACGATCACCCCAAAAAGATGAACCGTTTATACTTGCTTCAGGGGACAGGAGCTGGGTCTTCTTTGATTGCAAATTAGTAACCCAAAATCCAGAAGGCATCTCACTAATCGCAGAATTATTCTTTGAAATGGTGAAAAACTATCACATAGATGCGATTGGCGGAATTCAAACAGGGGCCATCCCAATATGTACAGCCGTAGCTCAGCTAAGTTATCTAAAAGGCTCACCAATTCCAGCGTTTTGGGTTAGAGAAAAACGCAAGGACCATGGGACCATGAACAAACTCGAAGGGGGACTAAAAACAAACTCGCGAGTCGTTGTGGTAGACGATGTAACGACTAGAGGAACGGCGGTACTTAAAGCAGTGGAGGAAGTTTTGGAGCTTAATTGCGAGATAGCAGCAATAGTTACACTTGTTGATAGAGAAGCAGGCGCACGAGATATTATTGAACAAAAAGGTTTGAAATATCTGCCAATATTTAAAAAATCAGATTTCAAGGTTCAAACTTGATATCAACATAACAGGTTTCGCCTGATTCCCTGAAAAAAGACACCCTGTAATGTCTCTTTATTTCAATTTTAAGGATAGACAAGTTTCCAAACTGTTTAGTATGCTCTGTTAGAATGAAATTGGATTGGCCACAGAAATGTGATACAGTACTGCTTACCCTACCCTAAATTCTTATTAGGTTTGAGCACATACATATTTCATGGCAAAAAAACGGTTTTTTGTATGTTAAGCTTTATTGTATGTGCAAAAATGTGCACATACAAAGAAAAATAACCACATAAATCCATCAATTTCACCATACAAACCTGTATGTGCAAAAAACCACGCAGATTTTAGGCCCTACAGGTGAACTTTGCCTCACTATATAGAGAACAAACACCAGCCAGTAAGCAGTGTTAGGATAACCGCAGGGATAATTGCTAACACCCAAACGGTCTTGTTTAGCATAAGGAGTTTGTATCCATCTAGGATTCCCCAGGGAAGCAAATTAAAGATCGCCATGAACGAATTAATGTAGGCGACAAAAATCAGCACTTCCGTGTATGCGGTGAAGGGCAACCCTAAGGCTAAGCCAAGAAACACTGAAGCATAGATCATGTTAGTTATAACTCCTGCAACAGAAATTTTCACCATTTCCTTGGCAGTAGGCGAGGTGCCTCCAATCATCATGGCCCCCGGAGAAATCACTTTTAACGGTAAAAATACTGAAATCAACGTCAACACAGCACCCCAGGCGGTTAAGCGAAATTCAGCCCACATACCTGCTTTTTGCGCCATGATTTTGTGAGCCATTTCGTGCGTCAGAAAGGACACTGTCATAAAAACCGCAAATATCGCCATCAGGTCCCAAGTCCAGTTAAACCCTCCGAAAAAGTTGTTGTAGAGAGCCATGCTAAAGCCTATGCCAATTACAAGCGCAGCCGCGATGCCTATGTGTTTGACTTCTCGATGGCTCCAGCGTATGTGGTGCTGCTTACGGTAGGGGTTTTGACCGTAAACGTAGCTGTAGTTGTAGGAGCCGTTGCTTTGTTGGGTCATAACCCGCTGCTGGGTCTGAGCGCGAGCGTTGTTGATTTGGGGGCAGTGGTGGTTTTCAGGTAGACGGTGTGCACTGCAAAATTGTCCTCCGCAGAAAGGACATCGAAAGGGCATCATGGTTTCTTGTCCGCAGGTTTGACATTGCATGGAATGGGCGCCTTTTCAATGTTAATGTAGAGGGTTTCTTATATTTTTACGCCAAAACGCACAATAGTCCGTGAGCAACATCTGCTATACTGCACCTCAACAGTTGCCTGTGGCATATGGAAAAAATAGAGGGATTAGTTTTGGTTAGATTTGTTTTCCGCAATTAGTACAGAAGGCTGATCCAGGTGAGACAGGGGTACCGCATATTGGACAAAAGTTTGATTTAGCTTGTGCTGTTGATGCGGTTGGTTGTGGCTGTGCAGGTGGAGGGGGCGGATAATTGTATGATTGCTGATTTGGGGGCGGATAATTGTATGATTGCTGATTTGGATTTGCTTTAAGTGAGAAGAAAGCGACTGCCATTAGTATGTATGCGATTGCTGAGAAGATTATGCCTATGTAGATTATTGATAGGATTGCACCGATGAGTAGGAATGTTCCGGTTGTACGGAATAGGGTTACGCCTGAATGATGGGCTAGGGTGTTAAATCCTTTTTTGAAGCGTAAGGCTTGTAGTAGCAGAAAGATAAAGCCCACTACGACTGGCACTATTGCCCATATCAGAGAGTTAATCAATGCTGTTGCAGCGTAAGATCCTAGGTAAGGTAGACTGGCTATGCTCAAGATAGTGGTTATGCCTCCAAAGAAAGCAGTGAATAGACCTATGGAAAAAGCAATTGATCCTATTATGCCAAAGACCACGCCTATGATGAAGTCTCTGATTATGCTGTCATCTTTGTAGTATTCGGATAAGCCTTTTATGCCAACATATAGAAGAATGTAACCGATGATGCTTGCGAATGGGAGCCATAATAGAATTGAACCGATAGCTGATAGCGTTTTACTTGTTTCGAAATCAGTCATTTTTTGATTTCATCCTTTAAGTTGTGTTTGCACAACTATTCCAGTTAAAAAGCTTTTCGGGATAAAAAAACGATAACCAAACATAACTACTCGACATATGGATAGATCCGGCCTTAATTATATTCATGCTTGCGGTTGAGTTAATTGTGTTTAAGTCCAGTTGATTGGTTATCTGCGGTTGCTAGCAGTGCATATTGATCACGGGCATTTGTGTAATACAGCAAACATCTTTGCCTGCGCGTGGTACGCTGAATTAAGCATAAGACATATATACCCACTTTAAATGTAACATATATTGTACAAATTTATAATTATATTGTACGTTAACGGCGAATTTAACGAACCGAGTAGTAGACATGAAGGCCAACAAACTTAATGATGAACGGCTACAAAAAAATTTGGAACAAACGGCTGCTTCGATGTATCCTGTGCTTTTGATTTTAACTACGGCAGTTTTGGTTGTCAAGATAGCGTTAAAATTACACCCTATAGCGTATTTATTTGAAATTATAGCACTCACTTCGTCGCTTTCGTACTATGTCATATCGACCGCTTGGAAGAAGGCGCTATTTGTGAACGGAACAGATGAAGCCATTATTAACATACGAAGAACAACAAAATTCCATTGTTACTGGCTACACTCATTTATTGCCATGTTCATGCCACTGATCGTTTATACCATTGGGCATTATTTTTATCCCGCGTTTTTTGAAGAGCAAGTTGCTTTAGTCTTTAATGCAACCATATACATTTTCATAAGCGGTATGCCGATCGGAATTACAGGTAACAAAATGGCAAAGAAGGGCGATCTTTTGGTGTGGAATAGTGAAAAATCAAAAACACGCATACTAAAAACTTTTAAATGGATTCTTATAGGACAGACCATTCTCAATGTCGCCGTGCATGTTGGAATGTATTTGTTTAACCCAGCTTCACTGTTAAATGTAATACTTCTTTTTGTGATTATGCAATCTTTATGGATTTTTATGTATTTCCAGATCAGACGGAATTTATTAGCCTATGAAAAAAACGCCAATAAAGCGATTGAACTTTTAGAGAACTCTGTTAATGTGGAGGAGGGCGGATGTGAAAAACAAAAAGATGAAACTAGCACGCGTCGCCTGTGATTTATCTCAGGAACAACTAGCTGAAAAAATCGGTGTAACCCGACAAACCATCAGCTTGATTGAATCCGGCAACTATAACCCTACTATAAAACTATGCATCTTGATATGTAAAGCACTCAACACTACGTTAGATCAGCTGTTTTGGAATAACGATAACCCCACAAACGCTATCTCTTAAAATAATAAACTACCTCCAGGCTAAACGCACGAAATCAAACAACCCAAAGACTTAGTAAAATCCAGATGCAAACAGGTGTAGCCCCTTTTGAAAATTACAATGAGACGGAAATGCTTTAAACATTCAAACCATAACAACACACAAGAAAATACAGGAAGGCACTTTGCTGTTTGAAGCCATTTAGCTTTGTCCACGCATCTGACCTACATCTGGGATACGCACAATACGGCTTAGAAACGCGTCGACAAGACTTTGACAACGCCTTTGGGGAAGTTGTCGACAAAACACTCGAACTCAAACCTGACTTTATGATTATCGCGGGCGACTTGTTCCATCAAGCCCGACCCAGCAACATCACCCTAGAAAACACCGTACGCAGTTTCAAACGCCTAAAAGACGCAGGCATCCCTGTCCTAACCGTTGACGGCAGCCACGACTCCGCACCCAACACCATAACCAGCACTATACTCTATCCACTAGACAGCGCAGGCTTAATCACCCACCTGCCAAGACACCGAAACGCATGCTGGAGCAAACCCGACTGCTGCTACGTGTATGGCATCCCCAGCTACCACAACCGCCACAAAACCGAAGAAGCCCTACCACACTTCATCGAAGAAAACCCACCTACACCACAAGCAAACCTTTTTAACATCCTAGCTTTCCACGGCACCCTCGACCGCCCAGACATCAAACCCCCCTACATCGAAGCCGAAATCCCACCTGAACTACTACCAGACGGCTTCAACTATTATGCAGCAGGACACATACATAACCGCCAGAGCAACAAATTCAAAAACGGAGTTTTAGTCTACAGCGGATGCACCGAATCGGTGAATTACGATGAAGCCAACATCACCAAAGGCTTCTACCACGTCCAAGTCGACGAAAAAGGACAAATAACACCCCAACTCATCGAATTAACCACACCACGCCGATTCATTATTCTAGACTACGACTACACAGGTATGCCAGCAGCCAAAATCACCGAACAAGCCATTCAAATGGTCAGAGTAACTGACGACCCCGACATCATCATCATCCCTATCCTAAGAGGCACTCTACCAGCAGAGGCAAATCGTACCGAAGTAGACATTCCCCAAATCAACTATGCAGCCCAAAAAGCCCTCCTGGTACACCCGATTGTTCAACTCAAAGAAACCACCCTCTCCGACGAACTGGTGCGCTCAATTTTTGAAGGAGAATTCAAAGACCTAAAAACCAAAGCCCTCGACTATTTTGTACAAATTTTCGCAGACCGCTACGGCAAAGAAGACGCCACACGCATAGCCAAAGGGGCACTGGATTTAATCGACCCCTTGACACACAAACATGATACCTATGTGAGACAAACCATAGAGGCGCTAACGCAATGAAAATCGATATTGTCCAATTGGAAAACATCCGCAGCCACACCAAATCCACAGTACCCTGCACCAGGGGCTTTAACTGCATCGTTGGTGGCGTTGGCTGCGGCAAATCCAGCATACTCTATGCCTTGGACTTCGCATTTTTCGGCGAAGCCCTAGGACGCAGTTTCGATTACCTAATACGCGAAGGTAGCGAAGGGTGCAAAGTGACCACCCAATTTAACCACAACGGCCACACCTACAAATTAACCCGCGGACTAAAACGCAAAGGCAAAAGCATAAGTCAGGATCTGGAACAACTAAAACTCTGGGAAGACGACAACCTTGTCGCGAGCATGAAAACCGAAGCCATCGCCGAACAAATCAAAACCATCACAGGCCTAGACAAAGAACTCTACCGAGAGATCGTTTGGTTCCGCCAAGAGCACCTAAAACAACTCCTCGACGCACCCCCACGTGACCGCCAAAAAAGATTAGATGAACTTTTCGGGTTATCCAACTATGAAACGGCATGGAACAACATCGCCCAATACCAACGAGACTATGAAACCGAAAAACGAATCCTCGAAAAAGACCCCGATGTCAACGGAATAGAAAAACTCAACACCGAATATAACCGAACAAGCGAAGAATTCACCCTACTCGAAATCGACCTAGAAAACACAACTCAAAAAATAGGCATCGCCAAACGCGCCCTAGAAGAAACCGACACCCGACTAAAACAATCCGAAGAAAAAAAACACACCCTAGAAGAACTAAGACGCAAAGAAACCCACCTAAACGCCAACAAAACCAACCACGCACAAACACTCGCGACCCTAACAGAACAAATGGAGGGCAAAAAAACCATAATCAACAACCTAAGACAGCGCCAAACCTCACTAGACACCCAGATAAAACAATACACCAACACAATAGAGCAAACAGGACTACCAACAAACCAACCCCTTGAAAAAATAAGCACCTACCTAGCAGAGTTTGACGAAAAAATTACCCAACTACGCGCCGAACAAGAAGCCACCTCACAAAGCAAACAACAGGACCAGAAAAGAGCAACAACCCTCCTAGAGAAAACCACACAAGAAAGCAAATGCCCAGTCTGCAACCAAACCCTAACTGACCAAGACAAAACCTATCTGCTACAAAACATCAAAACAGAAAATGCACAACGAGAAAAAAACATCCTACAGCTACAACTTGAAATAGCAGCACTACAAAAAACCAGAACAACTGCAACTGACGCATACAACAATCTCCAAACCTGTCTGACACGACACAGCGACGTAAAACTCCGCATCACCGAAGAGGAAAACAACCTAAAAACCATCACCACCCAACTAGAAAACCAGCAACGCCTCGACATAGACCAGCAAAAAGAACTAGAAGACCTACTGATGGAAATTAACAAATTCGACCTCTCCGAACTTGCGGCAGCAAAAAACCAAAAAGACCAAGCTCTAAAACAGTACTACACCGTCGAATCCGACTTAAAAAACAAGGAACGACACAAAACCGACTTAGCCCGCCGTCTAGACGAAAACAAAGAACGGATCAACACAGCACAAGAAAAGTTAGAGCGGATACAAAAAATCCAGCACACCATCGAACTCTTAGGCGCGATTCGAGATGCCTACCGCAGTATCCAGCCCAAACTGCGCCGCGAATTCGTCAAAGTTCTCCGAAACTTTGTTCAACAAATCCTCGACAACTTGGTTAACGGTGAAACACCTATGCTAAACGTGAACATCGACGAAACTTATACGCCATATGTAAAGAGTGACGCGGGAGTGGATCGAGAAGTAGGCAACCTTTCAGGCGGCGAACGCACCTTACTGGCGTTTGCCTACCGCTTAGGATTGGGACAGTTAATTATGCAGTCACGTACTGGACAGGGATTGAGTATGCTGGTACTTGATGAACCAACAGAGAATTTAGGCAGTGAAGACGGCAGCATCGAACGGCTCGCTGCAGCCATCAGCAAATTCAAAACTATTGAACAGATTATTGCGGTGACTCATAGCGAAGCGTTTGCAGCAAAGGCAGATCACGTGGTTACTCTGGAGAAAGAGGCGGGCACCAGCAAAATCTCTATCGAGCGTTAATCTAGTTTTCTCTTTTGTGGATTTTTGAATTTTATACCGTCGATTTTTCAGAAAAGAAAGTCAGCTGTTTTATATAGGGAGTGATTTTTTGGAAAAGCTTATATTTATTTGAGTTAAAAACAGTAAACCAACAAATGGTGAAAAGAAAGGATGAACAAAAAAACAATCTACATCATTGTTGCGGTTTTAGTTGTTGTCATTGTGGTCGCCGCTGCCGGCGTTATATTACTAAACAATAACGACGGAAATGAAGGAACCGATAACCAGCCGACTACTACACCAACACCTGTTGCAGATGCCACTAGCATACAGTTTACTGTCACAAGTGAGGATGGGACATACCTCTACTCCGCAAAGAACATCGGCGACAATACAGTTCTAGCAATTGAATACATTGATGAATCACATGGCTTTACAACAATAATTGACGGTGAACATCAGATGGCGGCAGACAACATGTCAGGCACCTGGGTAGAGCAAGACTTCCAAGAAACCAAGTCAGACTGGCAACCAATGTTTGAGACATACTTGCACGACCTTTCAGGCTGGACTTCAGGCGACTGGACCGACGGAAGCACAACAATTTCGAACATTAAAGTGAACCCAACCCTCGACGATTCAATATTCGATATCCCAACAGCTTAATTTAGCGCAACCACTAAATCATAAAACATTCCCTTCCTTTTTTATTGACATCGCAAAGGATTTTTGATACTGTTAACAACGTTGGCGGAAAGCCATATTTTTGAGAGGCACGCCGTTTAACATAGGGAAGAAACGGTAAACTTGTCGCCATTTGATTGCTTCTCTAACGTTGTTTTGCATGATCGCAAAGTGATGCAACCAGCAAGTAAGCGATCATGTTGAAGGAGTGGAGTGTGTGGGAGTTTATATTTATGAGCGTGTGTCGGCGTTGGAGAGGCATTTAGAGCCAGTTTCAATTAGCGCGGCTGTTTAGATAGGTGTTTGATCTGCCGCAGGGTTTCGGGAGGCAGTTCCTACACCCTGGCGGCAGACAGAGACATTTGTGCGATCTACGATGGATTGTTTCTGGCGGTTGGCCAGAATGTCCTTACACAGCCAGCCTTTAGGGAAAGGGTTGGCTTGGATGGATAAGCCAACCACAAATATAAACATTTAGTTAACAAAAATTAACACTCAGTTGAACACCATATCGATGAATGCACATAGCAACCATAAACCAATAACACGGTAGCCCAGTACCTTGAGACAAAATCAGATCGTTCAAAAAGAGGAACAGACAAGATTACATTTTGGAGAGGATATCTTCACGGTGAAAAACCTTTATACCCACATAAAATATGGCGACATCCATAGCGGCAAATATGATTATGAGTACAGCCAATAAAACGGGTCCAAGGATCAGGATGCCAAAAATCTGCCCAAACATTAACCCAAACACTGGCAACAAAAGCAAGACACTTATCTGTTGGGCTTCTTTGAAGCCTTTGACTTTAGAGGATATTAGCACCGTTAAGCCTATGCTGCACAGGGCTAATGTTGGTGCAACACCCAATATCATGATAACTAAAGTTAGGTTTGGAAGCAACAACATACCGTTGAATAAACCAACTGTGGCTATATCAAGTATTATTGTGTAGGTGACAAACGAGATAACTGTAACGATCATAGCCGGAATAAAACTAACTAGAGTTTTACCCATAAAAAGTTCGCTGTCAGAGATAGGGGTGGCTAGGAGGGCTTCGATTGTTTTACGCTCACGCTCACCTGCGAAACTATCGGAGGCCAATACGCTCGAGGTCATTATGGGGACTATAAGGAATAGGGGAGCAAATATGTAGAGGGCCATGACATATACCGTGAGTTGGGTTTGGGTCATCTGTTCAAGGAGCACTTGGGTATCTATGGGTAATAGAGCGAGAAGAGTTTGGAAATCACCTGAACTCATTTCGTCAACGGGTATGGAACTAATTGTTGAGATTATGAGCGGAAAAAGCACTGAAAATATGAGCGGTAGAATAATTATCGGCAAGAGCACCTGCCAATTACGTTTGATCTCGATCCAATCCTTCTTAAACACTAACCAAACTTTGTGACTGTTCATGGAATAGTTGGCTCCTTTATGAGTCTAAGATAGGCATCTTCCAGGGATGGACGAACCACATTCACTGATAGGATTTGACCTTCGGCTTTGACGATTGTGCGTACGATTTCAGGTGTTGCTAACCGTGCATCTTTGACGCTTACCAGAAGCTCAGCGTTTATCTGATTTATGCTGATTGTTTGGGTGTGTTTGTTGCTCTCAACCGCAGAGGTGATTTGGGGAGTGAGTTCACTTAGACCAATTTGGATTGTGGGGTTGGAATTAATTTTATCTCGTAATTCATCGGGGGTACCGATAAGGATGCAGTGGCCCTTATTCATGATCAATACCCGTTGACACAGCTTTTCGGCATCTTCTAAATGATGGGTACACAACAAGATGGTTCGATTCTCATGACGACTTAACTGTGCCATTAGATCTCGAATCTCTTTTGCGGACTCGGGATCTAATCCTGCGGTAGGTTCATCTAAGAACAGAACGGGGGGTTGGTGTACAGTTGCACGGACGATGGCTAGCTTTTGTTTCATACCCTTGCTAAAGGTGCCGGCTTTGTCATCTCGGCGTTCCCAGAGGTTGAAAAACTCTAACAGCTCACGGATTCGGTTTTGTCGCTCTTGGAGGTTGTCTACGCCGTAGGCTTGGGCAAAGAAATCCAGGTTTTCATATGCTGTGAGGCGCTCGTAGAGACTGGGGTTTTCGGTGAGTATACCCACGGATTGACGAACTTTTTTGGGGTTATTGTGGATGTCGTATCCGGCGACGGTAGCGGTGCCTTTGCTGGGTGCGATGAGGCAGGCAAGCATACGGATAGTGGTGGTTTTGCCTGCACCGTTGGGTCCAAGAAAACCAAAAACCTCCCCTTTCTCGATGGAGAGACTTAGGTTGTCTACCGCTGTTAGGCTATCAAATGTTTTGGTAAGACCACTCACTGATATCATACTAATACCCCCTGTTAATGAGGGTATTCAAGATTGGGCCATTATATAAATCCCTAACTCAGTAGCTCACAGTTGGTTTTTTAAGCGTTGGGTTTCACCCTTACTTACTTGCGTACAGACATTTTTGAATAGCAGGTGCAGCCGCAATTGCATTTGCAGTTGACTACAAATTGTAAACAACACACGGCAGTCTTGTTTTAGGCATGTTTTAGTACTCTAGGATTTTCTCTGCACCATGTGTCTGCGGATCCATAAGAAACTGATGTGTGCTCTTTAGCGGTAGATGGAATGGGCCCAGAGCTCGGATAGAAAAACACAATCAAACCAAAAAGAGCATCTCTCATCCTTCACATGATGAAACTATGGTAAAAAAATACTGCAAAGTAAACATACATCGAGACCGCCTAGTAGCAACAGTTCTTGATGGAGAAA
>Ga0123356_10004544_pt1 | contig 14310 bp, 11 predicted proteins | sample TergutEmb28metaG_2_FD_92546 | JGI IMG/M metagenome (GOLD analysis project Ga0123356, IMG submission 92546) | Embiratermes neotenicus P3 segment gut microbial communities from Petit-Saut dam, French Guiana - Emb289 P3 | ecosystem: Host-associated > Arthropoda: Insects > Digestive system > Gut ...
AATAACGTCCTGCATATTGGCGCTTCTAAGCATGGAAGCCTTCTGCTCACCAAAAACCCATCTGATAGCATCCACAACATTGCTCTTACCGCATCCGTTAGGCCCGATGACGGCGGTCATCCCTTCACCGAACTGGAGCTCTGTTTTGTCAGCAAATGACTTGAAGCCAAATATTGATAACTTACGAAGAATCATAGCGTTAAATAACCCTTAAATGAAATTATTTTATGACATTGGGAAATGCCATTATCCACCATCTATGGGATAATGGTATGGAATAAGATACTATATGTAGGGGGCGTGGTCAAGTATAAAAAATAAAAAAATCAAAGTAAAAATATAAATAGCGTCTATAAAAAACGCGCATTGTTTATACACATAAATTAAGGGCTGTCTCAAAAGAGACAGCCCTTAAGATTAACCTGTACGGACGGATGGTAATCCGCCTGCTGTTGCCGCGGTTATTACGACTTCGCCGACGCCTTGAGGCACTTCATGCAGATTTTAATACGCTTTGATGTACCATCTACCACAGCTTTGATTGTGCGAAGATTCGGGTAAAAAATTCTTTTGTTCACATTGTGCGCGTGTGAAACGGTGTTTCCAGACTGCGGGTGTTTGCCGCAAATTTCACATGTTTTAGACATATATCCTCTCCGGTATTAATAGTTTTCAAAATAAAATAACTATTGAATATAGGTATTGCCCAAATAAGAGTCAAAATTTTTTTAAATTGTTTTTGTTTGAGAGGCGGAGCCGCTAAAGCTGTACTGATACTGAGGCGCCAACTAATCTCGCGCCGCACCGCCCGACGACTGCACGACAGGCGTGAGGCCGTCGGACGGTACAGCGCAAGATTAGTTGGCGGTCTAATATCGAAGTCAACAGCGCAAAAAACTCCGTTCAGGCTAAAAATAATATATATTATATACTGCCGTGAGCAATTCCGCCCGGCAAACCAAGGATAATAGTTAAAAATGTTTGACAAGTTAAAACCCGGATTTAACGCTTTTTTGAGGCCGGCGATGAAGTTTTTTGCCCGTTTGGGAGTTCATCCCAATCATATAACTATCTTTGGAGTTGTACTTTTTGCGGGCGCGGGAGTTCTCACAGCTCTTGGTCTTGATTATTGGCTTTGGGCTTTTGCGCTTTTAGTATTCGGTTCATTTATGGATGGGATTGACGGTCAGCTCGCGCGTGAGTACGGGAAGAAGAGCGTGTTTGGTTCTATTCTCGACTCAAGCTGTGACAGAATTACGGAGATACTTTTTTTGGCGGGTCTGCTTGTATTTTACATGCACAATATTGAACTGCGCACATGGGGAGTGTATTTGTGTTACGCGACGATAGCGGGGTCTGTAATGGTCAGTTATGTAAAGGCGTGCTGTGACGGTGTTGGGGTTAAATGTTCAAGAGGATTTATGCAGCGCCCGGAAAGACTTTTCCTCTTTGGTACGGGTCTTGTGTTCGGCCCTATAGCAATGTTGTGGATTATTGGTATAATATCTCTCTTTAGCGTAATTACCGCAATGGAGAGACTAATAAGCGCCGCGATACAGTGTAAGCGCAGCGCGGAGGTTTCATCATGTCAGAAAAAGTAATAATAATAGGTTCAGGCCCCGCGGGACTGACTGCCGCTATTTACGCGTCGCGCGCAAATATGAAGCCTCTGCTTTTTGAGGGATTTCAGGATGGGGGAATCCCCGGCGGTCAGCTGATGATAACAAGTTTGGTTGAAAATTTTCCAGGCTTTCCCGAAGGTATTATGGGGCCGTCTCTTATGTCAAACATGCGCGAACAGGCGGTCAATCTCGGCGCGCGTCTAATAATGGAAGACATAATCTCTGTAAAATTAGACAGCCGTCCGTTTACAGTAATCTCCTCAAGCGAAGAGACATATACAGCCGGCGCGTTAATAATAGCGACAGGCGCGCTCGCCAAACGGCTCCCGCTTGACAGCGAAAAAAGATTGTGGGGCAGAGGTATCTCAGCATGCGCGGTTTGTGACGGAGCGCTGCCGGTATTCAGAAACAACCCGTTAGCCGTAATAGGCGGCGGAGACACAGCTGTAGAAGAAGCTCTGCATCTGACTCAATTCGCGTCAAAAGTATACCTGATTCACCGAAGAGACGAGTTACGCGCAAGTAAAATTATGCAATCACGCATACAAAATCATCCCAAAATAGAGATCCTGTGGAATAAAACGGTAGAAGAGTTTATCGGTGAAAAATCATTATCAGCTTTACGTTTGCGTGATACTGTCACTGGTGAATTTTCTAAAATCACAACAGCGGGAGCGTTTGAAGCCATAGGCCATCAGCCAAACACGGCGTTTCTCAACAGTCAATTAGAATTAGACCCGCAGGGTTACATAGTTACAAAGCCCAACTCCACCCAAACATCCATAGATGGAGTATTCGCCGCAGGCGACGTCCAAGACACAAAATACCGCCAGGCAATCACAGCAGCGGCAAGCGGCTGCAAATCAGTAATAGACGCGGAACATTTCTTAAATTTTCTCTCTTGATTTTTTAGCCCCTCCTCCGGAGGGGTGCCCGCAGGGCGGGGTGGCGGCGGCGTTATCGCCGCCTTTTTTTCTAAGTTCTAAACTCTAAGCTCTGTACTGCTTTCAGCTCCTCAAAAATCTTCCCCGCCATAGTCTCCGGCGCAAGCCCAAGCTCCGCTCTTAGCTTGTTTACATCACCATGAGGAACAAACTTGTCCGGCAGACCAAATCTTAATACTTTTGGTCTGTGTTCTAACTGCGCCGACAGCGCGAGAACTGAGCTTCCGAATCCGCCGGCTATTGTATTGTTTTCAAACGTTGCTATAACGGAGTGATTAGCGAATATCTCTTCGTAAAATTTTTCATTAAGAGGTTTTGCGAAGCGCGCGTCAACAAGTGTCGCTTCAATTCCCTGATTTGATAGCAGCTTGTGTACTTCGCATACATCGCCGTACATATCTCCAAGAGAGATCAGCGCGGCTTGCGATCCTTTTTTAATCGTTTGTGCGGCAGAAATATCAATCTTATGAAAAGGCGCGTCGCAAGGACTTCCAGGCCCGTTTCCGCGCGGATAACGTATGAATACAGGGCCTCCCGTATATTCTAACGCTGTAAACATCATATCCCGCAGCTCTTTTTCGTTACTTGGAGCCATAACTACCGCGCCGGGTATGGTACACAAATAAGAGATATCAAAATTGCCGTGGTGAGTAGGGCCGTCATCGCCAACAAGTCCCGCCCGGTCAAGACAGAAAATTACGTTTGTTTTGTCAAGAGCGACGTCCTGCATTAACTGGTCGTAACTGCGCTGTAAAAAACTTGAATAGATGGCAACTACAGGGCGCAGTCCTTTAAGCGCAAGTCCGGCGGCGAAAGTGACCGCGTGCCCTTCCGCGATTCCCACGTCAAAAAAACGTTCGGGGAAAGTGTCTCTGAATTCGTTGAGACCGGTTCCGTCAGGCATTGCCGCTGTTATGGCCGCAAGTTTTTTATTCTCTCTGCCAAGCTCAACCATAGTACTGCCAAAAACACTGCTGTAGGTGGGGCCGCTCCCGCCAGCTTTTATAACATCGCCGGTTTCAGGGTTGAATTTACTTATACCGTGATATTTTGTCGCGTTCGCTTCCGCAAACGTACACCCTTTGCCTTTTTTGGTGACGACGTGAACAAGTACCGGTTCTTTTGATTCATCTTTTAAAAACTTAAAAACTTTTATAAGCTCTGTAAGATTGTGTCCGTCAATCGGGCCTATATAGCGCAGCCCCATATCTTCAAAAAATTTTCCTGGAATTAGAATATGTTTTATATTCCTGTCAACAGTACGGATTACATCCTTTATCCCTTTGCTGACACTGGAGCGGTCGCCGAGAAGATCCCATACTGAGTTCTTCAGTTTGTTATACCGTTTGTCGGTTATTACGTTAGTGAGATATTTTGAAAGAGCGCCCACATTTTTTGAAATTGACATCTCGTTATCATTGAGCACTACCGTCATAGCGGTTGACGATGAGCCAAGATTGTTAAGCCCTTCAAGCGCAAGCCCGCCGCCCATAGAGCCGTCTCCTATTACCGCTACTACACTGGATTTTTGTCTTAACAGATCGCGTCCTATAGCAAGGCCAAGCGCCGCGCTTATTGAGGTGGAGGCGTGGCCGACAGAAAAATGGTCATACTCACTCTCGGAGATACGCGGAAAACCGCTTATTCCGCCGTGCTGTCTTATTGTATGAAAGCGGTCGCGGCGTCCTGTAATGATTTTGTGTGTATAAGCCTGATGTCCAACGTCCCATACGATTTTATCTTCTGGGGTGTTGTAGCAGTAGTGCAGCGCGAGTGTAAGCTCTACGGTACCAAGACTTGGGGCGAGGTGACCTCCGGTCTGGCTTACTTTTTCAATAAGAAACTGCCGTATCTGTTCCGCGAGAAGCGGCAGCTTTTCGGTACTGAGCGCCCGCAGCTGTGCCGGTGAGTTTATCATTTCGAGAATATTCAATTATGCGCGTCCTTTTCCATATTTTAATTATTGAAGACACGATTAAATATTGCGCCGCACCGCACTACAGCCGTTAGGTCATCGGACGGTACGGCGCAACATTTAATCGTGTGATCTATATCTAAATAAAAATAAGTTAAATATGACCGATTAAACAAGAGTTTAAAGCTAAAGGTTCATCATGAAATGAAGATTTATTTTGTATTTTTAAATGATATTATTATATTAATGTTAAATATGACTGAAAATCTCTCATTCAAACTTATTAAAACAGACCACTCATGCGGCGCAAGAGCCGGTGAACTTACAACCGCTCACAGTACTATTGAGACGCCTATTTTTATGCCTGTAGGAACCCAGGCTGCCGTTAAAGCGATGTCGCCTCTTGAGCTTAAAGAGTGCGGCTGTCCCATAATTCTTGGCAACACTTACCATTTACATCTGCGCCCCGGCGAGGATATTATAAAGGAGGCGGGCGGGCTCCATAAATTTGAGAGCTGGGGCGGTTCTCTGCTTACAGACAGCGGCGGCTTTCAGGTTTTCAGCCTGCGTGATATCTCGAAAATTACCGATGACGGGGTTGAGTTCCGTTCTCATATTGATGGTTCGCGCCACTTTTTTTCACCTGAAAAAGTGATGGAGATAGAGCACGATCTTGGGGCTGACATAATAATGGTTTTTGATGAGTGCCCCCCGTCAGACGCGGAAGTAACAAAAGTGAAGGCCGCGGTTGACCGCACGCTCGCGTGGGCGGAAAGATGTTTGGAGCATCATAGCAAAATCGGTTTTCATCACGGCTATCCTCAGTATCTCTTTGCGATTGTACAGGGCGGCGTTGTGGAGGCGCTTAGAGAGCAGTGCGCGCGTGAGCTTGCCGCGATGGATTTTCCAGGATACGCGGTAGGCGGCCTTGCGGTGGGCGAAACTCCTGAAGTTATGTACAAAATCGCGCAGTTTACGGCAAGCCGTCTTCCCATTAATAAACCGCGTTATCTTATGGGCGTTGGTACTCCAATTGACATAATTGAGTGTATATCCGCCGGTATAGATATGTTTGACTGCGTTCTGCCCACACGCAACGCCCGCAACGGCAGCGCTTTCACAAGTAAAGGCAAAGTAAACATTCGCAATGCCGCTTACACAAAAGATTTTTCGCATCCGTTAGATGATAATTGCGGCTGTTACGCGTGCGCGAATTTCAGCCGCGCTTATATCCGCCATCTTTACATGGCGGGAGAAATTTTAGCGATTCGTCTAATGACGCTGCATAATATTCATTTCTACATGGAACTCGTAAGATCAGCACGCTCTCATATTCTTGGCGGCACTTTTGGCGAATGGAAAAGAGAGATGAAAAAACAGTTATCAGTGCTCACTGCCATTCATTCCCCTCTTCAAGCCTGAACAGCGGTTCGTCTCTGCCGTTTTTTATGTCAAACATCCGTAATCTTCGTGAGCCGTCGTTATAGTTTCTGGTGTAGATGAGCCTTGGCCGTTTGTTGTACTCAAGTATCTGCGGGGTTGTTTCGCTCCAGGTTCTAACAGTGTCTGCGGTTATAAGTTTTTTAACGGCGTTCTCTTTTATGTTTATACTGTTAATATCGGCAATGTTAACGCCTGCGGAGAAGTAGATGGTTTTTGAATCCTCACTCCAAGAGTAATCGGAAACATTGGCGTGAAATGTTATCTGTCTGTGAGAGTTCGGACGTTTAAGCTCCATTATCCACAGATCCATCTTTCCCCCAAAGCTGCCGCGGTCTGAGAGGTAGGCGATAAATTTACCATTGGGGCTAAAGCGCGGATAACGATGGTCTGCTTTAACTATTGTGAGAGCGGCGGGAGGAGACGCCGCGCTTGAGTCAACCGCGAAGATCTGCCATCTGCCATGACGCTCCGCGCAAAAGAGCAGTGTTGATTCATCGGGAGAGACAGAGAGGTCACGGTAACCTGAAATTGCGCCTGAAAATTCAAGAACTGTAACCGCGTCGTCCATAAACATCTTTGTTTTGTAAATAGCCCCGCTTTTGGGGTTTGCGCTGTCTGAGGCGATAAAGTACAAAAAGTTACCGGAAGAGAACCGGCTCTCCGTGACGTTTCGGGCGACGGGTACGGTTCTGCCGTTGAGCGTTTTTAAATCTACAACTCTTAAGGAGCCTTTTTGCGGCGTGCCGAAAATAAATGCCGCAAGAGTTCCGTCAGCGGAGATAACCGGCAGACGGCATTCAGAGAGATTTTCGCTTATATTATGTTCTGCCAAGCCGTTTAATCTTTTGACAAAAGCCTGAGGAGTTCCATTGCGGTTGGAGAGAAACGTAATTGATTCTCTTTTGTTGCGAATAGACCTTGACGTTTTTTTTTGAGTTTTGTCAACTATTACTGTGGCGCCGACTAATCTCGCTATGTTTTCAACGGTATTATCTGGGGCGATATCCTGATATACCGGATGGAGCTTGTTTGTGATAGAGATACGTTCTTTGTTGTCATTAAACCGTATGGAGAGAGAACCAACAAATTTGCCGTGACTTCCGGCGCTCAGAATCAGAGTAGAACCAACTTTAAGAGGCGTATCAAATCTCTCCTCAAGGCTGCCTGCAATTATGATGTCAATTCCCTTTGCCGCTTCCGCTAATTTTTTTATCTCTTCCAAGCTTGCGTGTACAACCGCTATGCGAAGATGCGCCTCTCTTGCCTCTTTTCTGTCAAGAAGCGAATTTATCCTGCCCATATTCGTACTGATATTTGCCGATACGCTTTCATCGGTTATTAGAGATCTGCCCATAAGGTTTACAATATATAGCTTATAGCCGTTCCGCTCAACCGGTATGCCGTCGGCAATTCCCGATTCAGGCATAGTCCGCATATTTGAAATTACAACAGGTAAATTTGCCGGAAACTCCGGTACAACAAGCGCCAATTCACTTACACCGGATGCGATCGCGTCAAAATTCATGTAATTGTAATAATCTGCCGCGAGCTCTACTCTCAGTGAATTGCTTGAGGAGTTGAGCATGTTCCCAACGTTAATCGAAAAGTTCACAGGGAAATCTCTGCGGATTTTATTAATAAGAGAAGCGCTGCGGCTTAAACTTCCAAGAGCGTCCTGTGAGGGAGGGTAGGGGATAACTTCACCCCTTGTATTACCGCTGTAGATAACAGCGATCTCCCGTTTTTTTTCACGCTCGGCTTTTGACTCCGCTTTTTGAGATTGCGCCTGAGCTTTCCAAATATGATTCGAGGCGTATGCTGAGGATAATAAAGGTATATATGAAAGCGGTGCAAAGACCGCAAGAAAAGCCGGAGCGCATAATATCAACAATAATAATCTTAAGACAGTGTTATTTACAAGCATAATGTCACTATTTTTTTATGGAATTGGTATTCGGTAATTTTAGCTTGCCGGATATTCCTATCCATCATAATATAGACTACTTGTCAGATATAATTCAAGGGAAACGCCGTAATATTGTACCGTTAAACCGTTCTTATTTTACAATCAATACCATCCTGTAAAAAAAGCGAGCGCCAAAGCTCAAGCTCTTCATGGCGGTACGGTTTTACGGATGAATACGCAGGATCAAGCATATCCGGTGCGGGAACAAACGGCTGAATGAAAATTCGATGCACGCCAAGCAATTCTTTACTCAAGTTCTCAATGTCCTTTTTGTCCACAATACCAGGAACAGCGGTAATTCTAATTTCCGCTTTGCAGCCCATCTTTTTTACAATGCCAATACTCCGGCGCAGCCGTTCCGCGCAATCAGAATAAACCGCTCCTAATAGTTCAGGATACTTATCAAAAGATGTTTTAATATCAAGAGCAAGATAATCGGGAGCGCACTCTATAATTTTTTCCGGCAATAACCCGTTAGTATCAAGCTTAATCTTAAGACCGAGCGCCCTTAAACCATCACATATTTCCTCAAGGCTATGACAGACAGCCGGTTCCCCGCCGCTTATCACCGCGCCTTCAATAAAATTTTTGTGCTTGAGGATATACTCTTTTATATCCGCAAAATCAACAGGCTCAAATTCACCTTTAACAATTCCTGGATTATGGCAGTAAGGACAGCGCAGGTTGCACCCGCAAAGAAAAAGGACGGTTGAAACCGTCCCTGGAAAATCAATAAATGAACTTTTCTGCCAGCCGCATATCCGGTAATTTTCAGACGGCATACGCTGCGGCGGTCTCTTTTTCTTCATCCATGACAGGAATAGTGATCTGCTTTTTTTCTCCAAATTCACGCGGAGTAAAAACCGACCGTTCAACGAATTCGCTCTTTTTACCTGGGTTCCAGTTCTGCACCGGACGGTAGTAACCCACAATACGCGCGTAAACTTCGGTCTCCTCCGAACAGTTGGGGCAGGAGAATTGTTTACCTTTGAGATAACCGTGAAGTTTACATATAGAAAATACCGGCGAAATAGTAAAATACGGTATTTGGTAGTTATGGGCGATGTTTTTAACAAGTTTCTTGCATACTTCCACATCGTCAATCGACTCGCCGATATGAGCGTGAAACACCGTTCCGCCGGTGTACTGTTTTTGGATGTCATTCTGCATGTCAAGCGCTTCAAATATGTCGCTTGTAGCGTTTACAGGCAGTTGAGTGGAATTTGTATAGTATGGGTTATCGGCTCCCGGAATAATCATGCGGGGGAATTTGTTTTTGTCTATTTTAGCGAGCCTGTAAGAAGTTCCCTCGCCAGGCGTTGCTTCTAAATTGTAAAGGTGGCCGGTCTCTTCCTGATACTTTATAAGCCGCTCGCGCATGTGCTGAAGCACTTCCATAGCAAACTCGCGCGCCTCCGGGTCGGTAAGGTCTTTGCCCATAAAGTTAAGCGCAGACTCATTCATACCAATAAGGCCGATTGTTGAAAAGTGGTTGTTCCAGTGGCGCAGATACCGCTGTGTATAGGGGAAAAGCCCCTTATCCATAAGCCTTGTAATAACCTTGCGTTTACGTTCAAGAGAGTTCTTGGCTATATCCATAAAGTAATTGAGCTGCTTGTAATAGTCGTCTTTTGTTGAAGAGAGAAAGCCGATTCTTGGCAGATTTATCGTTACTACTCCTATAGAGCCTGTAAACTCATCCGCGCCAAAGAGCCCGCCGCCGCGGTTCCGCAGCTCTCTTTTGTCAAGTTGAAGACGGCAGCACATCGAACGCACGTCTGTAGGGTTAAGCGTCGAATTGATGAAATTCTGAAAAGAGGGCGTACCGTATTTGCCCGTCATTTTAAACAGGAGATGCGCGTTTTCGCTGTCCCAGTTAAAGTCGTTTGTAATATTATATGTAGGAATCGGATAAGAGAATCCGCGTCCTTCTGAGTCGCCCTCAATAAGCACTTCAAGGAAAGCGCGGTTTACCATATCCATTTCAGCTTGAAAATCGCCGTAAGTCTCGTCAAGAGGCACACCGCCAACGATAGCCGGTTGATTTTTGAGATCTTCGGGTACGACCCAGTCAAGCGTGATATTTGTAAACGGAGCCTGTGACCCCCAGCGTGAAGGCGTGTTTATGCCAAAGATAAACGACTGAATCTGCTGTTTGACCTCTTTATAGGAGAGACTGTCAACTCTCACAAAAGGCGCTAAATACGTATCAAAAGAGGAGAACGCCTGAGCTCCGGCCCACTCATTTTGCAAAACGCCGAGAAAATTAACCATCTGCTGAATAAGAGTAGAGAGATGTTTGGGCGGTTTTGATGATATTTTCCCCTTAACGCCGCCAAGCCCCTCAGAAATAAGCTGACGCAGAGACCATCCCGCGCAATATCCTGAGTACATGCTCAAATCATGCAGGTGAATATCACCGTTTCTGTGAGCGTTTGAAATTGCGGGGTCGTATTCGTTCTCAAGCCAGTAGTTCGCTGTAATCGCTCCGCTGTTGTGCAGAATAAGACCGCCAAGGGAGTAGTTGACGTTAGAGTTTTCATTAACGCGCCAGTCATCCTGCTTTACATAGCCGTTTACAGTGTTTTTGATATTAAGATCGGTATCTTTTTCGGAACGTATGCGCCTGTGCTGTTCGCGGTAGAGGATATAGGCTTTGGCAACCTTGGCGTGCCCCTGCTCAATAAGTACTTTTTCTACAATATCCTGTATCTCTTCAATTGCCGGTATGGAATTGGAGTGGAATTTACGCCCGATTGTATCCTCAATCACTTTGGCGAGATGCAGAGCCTGAGCGAAATCGTTGCCTCCAACCGCCTCTGCCGCCTTAAAAACCGCGTTTGCTATCTTAAAATTATCATAAGGTACCAACTTCCCGTCACGCTTGCGAATAGTAGAAATCATTAAAACAGCTCTCCGGTATATGAAAATATGTGATTTTTACGAGTACCACAACATGTGCTGTAGTTTGATTATAAAAGATACAATATATACGCACCAAAGGCAACCGTTATCGGCATTTTTTTTATTATCTTAATAAGATTTTTTGTAACACATTGAGTTTTATTGAGATCGGTTTTTGTGTGCGGCGGCGGGGAAGGCAGTGATGGTTGTGGCTGCTGTATCTGTGATTGTAAAGACGCAATGCGCTGCGTCTTTACTAACCACGTAATAATTGCACTACACTTCCATTATCTCTTTCTCTTTAAGCGCAAGCTGTTCATCCACGCTCTTAATAAACTTATCAGTAGTTTTTTGAATATCGTCAAGACCCTTTTTCTCCTGATCTTCTGTTATCTGCTTATCTTTCTGCGCTTTTTTGAGCTTTTCGTTTGAATCGCGGCGTATATTCCGCACCGCAACCTTGCTCTCCTCGCCGATTTTACCGCAGTTCTTAAAAAGATCTTTGCGCCGTTCCTCAGAAAGAGGCGGAATAGGCAGACGAATCTGATTACCGTCGTTCTGCGGATTAAGTCCAAGATTTGAGGCTTGTATCGCCTTTTCTATAGGATGCAGCATACTCTTTTCCCAAGGCTGAACAATAAGCATTCGAGCGTCGGGAACAGAGATATTCGCCACCTGATTTATAGGCGCGGGGTTACCGTAATAATCTACATTAATCCCATCAAGCAGAGCGGGAGTAGCGCGCCCCGTTCTTATTCTAACAAGATCCTTTTTAAGACTCTCAATAGCTTTCTGCATCCGGTCATTAGTCTCTTTTTGAATATCTTCCATTGCGCCCATAAAATTATCCTCCTATTTTAACGATTTTCATCACTCTAAAATTACTCAAAAACAATTTCCGTCCTGCTTGTCTTTGCCGTCCTTTACTTTTCCGACTCAACAAAAGTTCCTACAGGCTCACCGCTCAAGCACTTAGCTAAATTACCCGGTTCAAGCAGTTTAAAAACAATAATAGGTATCTCCTGCTCCATGCAAAAGGAGAATGCTGTAGAGTCCATTACTTTTAAGTTTCTTGACAGCGCTTCGCCGTGAGTTATCTTGTCAAACCTTTTAGCCTGCGGATTTTTAAAAGGATCGCTGTCGTAAATGCCGTCTACTTTTGTGGCTTTTAAAATAGCTTCGCCCTGTATCTCAGCGCATCTCAGCGCGGCGGCAGTATCGGTTGTAAAGAAAGGATTACCGGTTCCGCCCCCTATTATCACAGCGGATCCGCTCTCCATAAGTTCTATTGCGCGCTCAGGCGTGTAAAACTCTCCCGCCCGGTCAATATGCACCGCTGTAAGTACCTGCGCCTTTGCGCCGCATGATTTAAGATGCTCCGCGAACCCTATGGAGTTTATAACTGTAGCAAGCATCCCCATTGCGTCTCCCGCAACGCGCGAGACCCCCTCCGCCATCGCTCCGCGTATTATATTGCCTCCGCCGATAACAATCGCAATCTGCACACCCTCCGACATAACTTGAACGATATCTTTAGCGATTTTATCCGCAATGGCAGGATCAATAATAGAAGAGGAATTTCCGGCGAGAGCTTCGCCGGAAAGTTTCAGCAAAATACGTTTATACTTATATTTCACGATTGATTATTCCGCGCCGAGTACAAAGCTTATAAAGCTTACAGGCTTGACATTTGCGCCTGCGGCTTTGGACGCTTCATTAATACGGTCTGTCACAGTTTTTTCCGGGTCACGGATAAACTTTTGGTGAATCAGAGTGACTTCCTCATAATACTTTTTGAGCTTGCCCTCTATAATATTAGGCCAAACCTTTTCCGGTTTGCCGGAATCTTTAGCCTGTGCCGTATATATCTCTTTCTCCTTGGCGATCACATCAGCAGGAATATCCTCAGGAGTAACGGTGATAGGAGTCGAAGCCGCGATCTGCATCGCGAGATCTTTTCCAAGCTCCGCAAAAGCGGGTGAGGCGAGCGCTTCCGCTGAATCGGCAGCCATTTTTATAAGCACGCCGATTTTACCGCCGCCGTGCACATAAGAAAAAATCTTCTCTGTTGACGGGTTGGCGTCAAGTTTAGCATAGCGGCGGAAAGCGATTTTTTCACCGATTTTACCGATAAGCTCTGTAACACGCTCCTCTACCGTAATATTTCCGATTGAAGCGTCTGTGATCTTAAGCGCGGCGGCGTGGTCGGCCGGTTTATTCGCAATAAGAATCTTGCCGAGTATATCAATAAAAGCGACAAAGTCGTCGTTGCGCGCGACAAAATCTGTCTCGGAGTTTACTTCGTATACTATACCGCAAGCGGCGTCTGTAAGGATTGAAACCTTGCCCTCTTTTGCCGCTCTGTCGGCGCGTTTTGCTTCTGTGGCCTGACCCTGTTTGCGCAGATTCTCAATAGCAAGCGTCATGTCGCCGTTTGCCTCAATAAGCGCTTGCTTGCAAGTCATCATTCCAAGCCCTGTTTTTCCGCGCAGCTCATTTACCTGTGAAGCTGTTATACTCATTTTTTGTACCCCTTTTTTATTTTATGATATTATTATTTACGGTGATACTTCTAATAATTTCCGATTATCGTCCTTGATAATTATTCCGATAATCTGTAGGGCTGATAATTATCAGCCCCTCCTGTAAATTAAAAAGGCTCGGCTTTTAGCCGAGCCCGTTAATTAATCGTCATCGTCTACGGATTTGGCTGCTTTTTTGTGGACTACACGGCGTTTAGGTTTGGCTTCACCGCCGCCCTCTTCCTTTTCCTTTGGAGCCGGCGCCTCTTCGTCAGCTTTGGCCTCATCTTTCGCGCCCATCTCTTCGGCGGTAACGGTTACGGCCGCGTTTGCCATAATCACATCGCTTATAGCGCGGGTGATGAGCTGAACCGACTTAATGGCGTCATCGTTTCCGGGTATAGGAAAGTCTACCGTATCGGGATCGCAGTTTGTATCTACAATCGCGCCTATCGGAATACCAAGACGCTTACCCTCGGCAATAGCGATGTTCTCTTTGAGCGTATCTACAACAAATATTATAGACGGCAGACGGCGCATTGTACGTATACCCTCAAGAATAGCGATAAGTTTCTCTTTCTTTTTGGCCATTAAAAGACGCTCTTTTTTAGGAAGAGCTTCCATTGTGCCGTCAGCTTCCATTTTTTCGATTTTGTCAAGTTTAGATATGCTCTGGCGAAGTGTCTTGAAGTTAGTGAGCATACCGCCAAGCCAGCGCTCCGTAACATAAGGCATACCGCAGCGAACCGCCTCTTCGCGGATGCAGTCACGAAGCTGTTTTTTTGTAGCGACGAAAAGAACCTTGCCGCCCTTTTGAACCTCTGTCTTTACACGCTCAATAAATTTGTCAAGCGTTAAGACTGTCTTATTCAGGTCGATAATGTAAATACCGTTGCGGGGGCAGAGGATAAAACGCTTCATTTTTGGATTCCAGCGTTTTGTCTGGTGGCCGAAATGGGTTCCGGCGTCAAGCAGTTCCTGCAAAGTCAAAGAG
>Ga0123356_10004545_pt1 | contig 14310 bp, 9 predicted proteins | sample TergutEmb28metaG_2_FD_92546 | JGI IMG/M metagenome (GOLD analysis project Ga0123356, IMG submission 92546) | Embiratermes neotenicus P3 segment gut microbial communities from Petit-Saut dam, French Guiana - Emb289 P3 | ecosystem: Host-associated > Arthropoda: Insects > Digestive system > Gut ...
CTCCTGGTAGTGCCACTTGTACTTCCCGGTCTTCGCATCCAGCGCGACGATGGACGAGGTGAACAGGTTGTCACCGCCGCCCGGTGAGCGGATCTCCCAGGGCCACGGCGCGCCGTTGCCGGTACCGAAGATCACGAGATCGGTCTGTGGATCGTAAAGGATGCCGTCCCACGGTGGGCCGCCGCCCCCGGTCTTCCACCACTCTCCCGTCCAGGTCTTGGCCGCCATCGGCATCACGCTGTCAGATGCCACGCCATCCGGACCGTTCGCCGGGTTGCCAGGCACAACATAGAACTTCCAGCGCTGCTTGCCCGTCTCGGCGTCCCAGGCGGACATGAAGCCGCGCTGGTGATATTCGCCGCCGCCCTGACCTATGAACACGATGCCGTCGCCGACGCGCGGCGCACCCGTGATCGTCATGTCCTCCTTGGGATCGGTGGTCTGGGCTTCCCAGACCTTGGTGCCAGCCCTTGCATCGACGGCGATCAGACGCCCGTCGAGCGTGCCCCAGATGACCTTGCCCTTCCAGAAGGTGGCGCCGCGGTTCGAGTTGTTACAGCAGAACCGCAGGGCGGCCAGCTCGCGTGGCACCTTAGGATCGTACTTCCACAGCAGCTTGCCCGTGGACGCATCGAAGGCGTAGAGCTTGCTCCAGGGCGTCGTGACGTAGATGCGGCCCTCGACGACGATCGGCGTGGACTGCCACTGGCCACGCTCCGTCATATCGGCGTACCAGGCGAGGCCGAGCTGGCTGACATTGTCCGCGTTGATCTGCTTCAGCGGGCTGTAGCGCTGCTCGCTGTAACCGCCGCCATGCATCGTCCACTCGACGGTCTTGCTGCTCGTCCCGGCGCCGCCGGTGCTGTTCAAGGGTGGGGCAGTCGTACAGGAAATCGCGCCAAGCACACATAGCATGGCAGGTAGCAGTCGTCTCACCGAATTCCCCTCAAGTTCTTCGGCCAAGGCACACTCTTGTGCGACGATAGCCTAGTTCTTGGGCGTCCGGCAATGCGGTTCAGGAAAATTCAGACATATCGTCACTGCGTGGATGGGCGCCGGTGATGTAGACTTTTCGGTGCACCGGGCAAGGAACGCAAACTCCAGGGCTGGAACGCTTAAGACAAGCCGCCCGGGTCAGTTGAGGCGAGCGAGTCGGCTCGGTAAGTTCATTGAGTCAAGGACGTGCCTGTCGCGCGGACCGATGCGAAGTGTCATCCAGCGGTCAGGTTGGTTGAAGAGCAAGCGGATGCAGGCCTCGCCTGCGTTACGCGTCCCCGCCGCATATGAGGTACATGAAGGCTTGCGCTGTTGAGTAACCGGTGCTTGTCGGCGCATCCTGCGTCTTGCAGCGCAGGAAGCTGTACGTCCGCTTTGTTGCCGCGCCACCCGCCCGTGCAGCGGCTCAGTGGAAACTCGCCTCGAGGATGATCTTGCCACCGATGTGGCCCTCCTTGCTCAGCCGCCAGGCCTCGGCTACGTCCGCCAGCGACATCTTGCGGTCGATGTGCACCGACAGCTGTCCGCGGTCCGCGAGCTGGCTCACCTGGCCCAGCTTCTCGCCGTTCACGGACCCCGTGATGTCGCAGCGGATATGGGCGGCGGCACACTGCTCGGTCGGGGGAGGCCCCACCACGGAGACCAGGATTCCGCCTGGTTTCAAGACCTTGACGGAGCGCAACCCGGTATCGGCATCCACCGTGTTCAGCACGACATCCACATCGTGCACCTGGTCCTCGAATCGCACGCTGTGGTAGTCGATGACTTGCTCGGCCCCGAGATGGCGAACGAGGTCCGCATGGTCCGGGGAAGCGGTGGCGATCACCCAGGCGCCACGCGCCTTGGCGACCTGAACGGCCGAGGAGCCCACTCCTCCGGCACCGCCGTGGATCAGCACTTTGTCGTGCGCTTGTACGTTGGCCACGGTGACCATGGCGCGCCAGGCGGTCTCGCCGACGACGGGCAGGCCCGCGGCCTCCTCGAAGGACAGGTGCTTCGGCTTGATGGCGAGCGCCTTGACCTGCGCTAAGGTGTATTCCGCGTACGAGCCCGAACCCGGGGCCGCGACCCCGATGACCGCCTGGCCCTTCTTCCACTCTCCGGCATCCGTGCCGACGGCATCGATGACTCCAGCGAAATCCCTGCCCGGAATGGTCCCGGGCGCGGAACGTCCCGCGAGCTTCCAGTCAACCGGATTGACGGACACCGCCCTCACCTTGATCCGGACCTGGCCAGCCTGCGGCTCGGGCTTCGAAACGGACTCTATCTTCACGCCGCCGCCATCGGCGATCACGACGGCGCGCATGGCATCCGCTGCCTGGGCGAGAGGCGTCATCAGCAGGCACACAAGAGCCGAGAGGACATACCGCATGACTGACCACCCTCGCACCTAGAACACGCAAGTGAGCACGAGTACCGCAGGTCTCGGTCCAGATTCGGGGGTACCCGTAACGGCTTGTCGGACGCGGGGATACTACCTCCACACCACGCACCACGTCAGCGCTTCGCCAGCCTTTCGGCCCCTGCCTCGCACCCCCATGTCCCGGGTGGGGCGAGCCGGCCGTTGGGCGTCGAGGCGTACCGCCTCCGGGTCGCATGCGGTGCGGCGGCCGATACCGCCGAAGCCAAGCAGACCGGCCTTCTGTCCGTGTCCTGGATCGGTCCGCCTTGGACGTCTTCCACGACGGGAGACGGGGCCCTGCCTACGGGCAATCCAAGCCAGCCAGGTTCGCCGCGGCCTGCGCGGCACAGGCGGCCCTCCAGCGTGCGGCCTCAGTGCCTCAACTGCGCAGCCGGGCTGGGCATCGCTCCGCGGTAAAAGAATTGCCCCAGCCCGACCGTGAACAGCCAGCATCCGTAGAGCGCATGCTCAAAGCTCGACGCCGCGAGTGATGCAGTCTGCGCGTAGCGGGCGGCGAACAGCAGTCCGCCAGCGAATGTGAGCCAAACCGCCAGCGCGTTGCGGAAGATGATATGCAGGAAAGCAAAGGCGCTGGCGCTCACGAGGATCAGCGTCCACGTGCCGGGGAAGAGCGGCGCATAGCGCTCAAAGAAGAAAGCGCGGTACACCAGGCCCTGCGGATAGACCGACAGCACCGGATACGCCACCATCACCACGGCCCAGAGCACCGGGCGAGTACGCACGAAGCTCCACTCCAGCTGTGGGGCGAACCGGCGCACGCCAAGCCAGATCCCGAGTGCGGCCACCGCGAAGATGGTAACGATGATGCTGGCATGAACCGCCAGCGGCTGCAGATTCCACAGCTGGGCACGGTCGAATCCAGGGTCGCGCAGCAGCTGCCAGCCCGCATAGGCGCTCACCAGCCACAGCAGCGGCAATGCAGGAATTCGCACCACGGAGAGCCGGTAAGCGAGCGGCAGCACGATGAAGATCAGGAGGAATTCCAGGACGAGCAGGCTGCGTGGCATGGGTGGCCTCAAGGCGGGGATGGCTGGCGTTGCGCGATGCGGTGCATGTTGACAGTTCTTGCTGCGGCCGGAAGTGTCCACTGCTTCCGAAAGCCCCTGCAATCGCCAACCGAAGAAGAGCAGGTGTGGCTCACCTGCGATGCCTGATCCTCAAGCGCGGATGAGCTACCAGCGGGCCAGGTCCCTGTGCACGATTGAGCCCTCCAGCACTCCCGCGCCTGCCAAGGCGCGCCTGCTTTCGGAAGCTTCGAGGTGAAACGAGCGCGGATGCTGCGGTCAAAGCCGCGGCCGGGCGACCCTCCGACGTCACGGGTCGCGGGTCCGCCGACGTCCGCGACGCGCGTGAGCATTGCGCTCGCAACGTCCGGGCAGCTCGCAGCGCGACCGGTGCAGCGTGAGCTCTTGTGAGGACTGGTCAGTGATCGCTGACGGGCGATGCGAGTCTTGCGCCTCACCTTGGGTGAGGATCTAGGATCGCCACCCGTGGCTCATGATGCGAACATGTGGCTGTCAGCGGCGGAGTGCGCGGCTCGCACCGGTCTCACGGTGCGTGCGCTGCATGTGTACGAGCGGGAAGGTCTCCTTTGTCCGCCGCGCTCCCAGAACGGATGGCGCTGCTACGGCCCCGCCGAGATCGCACGTCTCAATGCGATCACGTGCCTGAAGGAGCTCGGCCTGACTCTCGGGCAGATTCGCACCGTCATCAGCGCAGACCCGCCACCGCTTGCGACGCTGCTGCAGATCCAGAGTGAGCTGTGGCGGGCACGCCGTGCTGCGGCCGAGCGTGCGCTGACGTTGCTGGATCAGGCCAGAGACCGCCTGACTTCGAAGCCAGCGCTGTCGCTTGAGGAGCTCTGCGAGCTCTTCAAGGGACTGGAAGCAAACCGGAACCCAGATATGCACAGCACGCATCTGTTGATTCGCGAGGTCCTCAACGAGTCGATTTCTGCGGAGGAAGAGCGCGCCCTGAACACCTGGTGGGCGCAGCATCCCGGTGACCTGGCGCAGGTCCGGGAGCACCTGACGTCCGTGAGACCGATGTTTGCCGAACTGGATCGGCTGGCACGAGAGGAGGCAGATCCGTCCTCGCCCGAGGTACAGGCGCTCGTGAAGCGCAACAGCGAGCTGCTCACCCTGCACGGCGTCAGGGAGAGAACATTGCGGCAGCTGGAGTGGAATCCGGTCGTCACCCTGAAGGTCCATGCGATAGGACCCAGACTCACCGAGCGGAAAAATGACAGCGCAGATCGTGAAGGGCCACCGGTCCTCGGTGCCCGCGGCGCGAGATTCCTGGCGGCCGCCTCCGCCGCATGGGAGGTGCAGCAAGATCTCAATGAGCTCATCCGCGATGCCAAGAAGCTCATGGCGGCCCATGTCGATGCGGGTTCCGCCGTTGCCGCGAATCTGACCGAGCGACTCGGCGAGGTCTGCCGGCTCGGCGGATTCGGGGACCCCTTCGTCTATATTCAGTGGCGTAGATTCCAGACCCGCATTTCACTGGAGGAGTTCACCCTTGGCATGGATGAGGACGCTCTGGCATTCCTCACCCGTGCGACCGCGGTTCGCGACGGCCGCAAGCCAGTTGAAATGCCGCCGCTGCCGGGTTCTCCCGCGCCTGCGGCGTCCGATGCGCAAGCGCAAGGGAAGTCGGCGAGTGAGCTGAGCGATGTGCGGATGACGCCGGATGAGGAGTACGAGTGGAAGAGCTGGTGGGCACAGCACCCCGCTGATCTGATACAGGTGCTGGCCTACCGTGGGGGCCAGAGGGCACTGTTTGTGGAGCTGGATGCGCTCGCCAGCCAGGAAGCGAGCCCTGCAGCGGCTGAAGCTCAGAAGCTGGTGGAGCGACACAACGCGCTGCTCATACAGCACGGCATCCGCGACCTGAACTTGCGCACGGTGGACTGGAATCGTTCTGTCGTGACCAAGATGATCGGACGCGTGGCGAAGGCTCGACAGCAGGCTCCTGAGGGTGCCCACAGTTCGCACCCGTTCGGCAGCCCGGCGGCGGTGAGCTTCCTCAAGGCAGCAAGCAACGCATCCCCCTGGGGGCAAGTGCTGGCAAAGATCCATCGCGATGCGGAGGGGCTCATCAAGTCGGGCCTCGACCCTGCCTCTGCAGAGGTCGACAGTTCGGTACGGCAGCTGCGCCAGGTGTGCTGCGAACACGCCCTTGGAGATGCCAAAGTCTTTGCCCGGTGGGCCGCCTTTCTCGCCGGCGTAGGGCATGACCACATCGAGCAGGTCTGCGGCGAGCAGCACACGTGGGAGTTCCTCACTCGAGCGATTCATGCCCGGGAGGGGCTATAGTCATCCGCCGACCTGAAGGCGCCGCGTGGCACCCGGCGCCTGGCACAACGTCGCGCGGTACGCGCCCCCAGTGTGCACGGCGAGCGCTTGGAACCGGTCGCAATGGGTCAGGACGTTGTCCGGGCGACGCGCAAGCCGACATGGAAGAACGTGGCCCCGTACCTGAGGCGCTGACCGGCACGCATGCGATCGGGTATGCTGACCCAGGCGCCGCCGCGCAGCACGCGGCGGCTACAGTCCCCTCCCTCGAGCCAAGCAGTGCCATCCGCCGGCGCACCCCGGTAACTGGCGTGGTAGCAGTCTTGCGTCCACGACCAGGCATTGCCCGTGGTGTCATACAACCCGAACCGATTGGCCTTGAGGCTCCCCACGGGCGAGGTGTACACATGGCCATCGTTGCAGGCGGCCACTGTCCAGTCACCGACCAATACCCAGTCGAAGCGCGCCTTCGTCGCAGCGTCCGCGCCGTTGGCGTAGAGGCACTGGTCAGCGTCCGTGTCGCCCCAGAAGTAGGCGGTGCTGGCGCCGGCGCGGTTGATGTACTCGTATTCGGCCTCGCTCAGCAGGCGGTACTGATGGTGAGTTTGCTGGGTCAGCCACGCTGCATATACCCGAGCTTCGTCCCAGGTCACGCAAACCACCGGATGGTTGTCGTCCTGGGGAAAGCCGGGGTTCAGCCAGTTGTATTCCGGCTTCTGCTCCCAGACCCGCTTTGAGTCGTTCCAGCCGGAGCAGTTGTTGCTCCCGGTACGACCGCTGGCCGCAAGGTACGCCCGCCACTCACCGCGGGTGATGGGGAATTCGCCGGCCGCGAAAGCATGGTTGATCTTGACCTCGTGGACGGGACCCTCATTGGCCTCGCGTCCCTTCTCACCGCTGGGAGAGCCCATGTCGAAGCGCCCGGGCGGGATCATGACCATCCACGGGCAGTATCCCGCCTCGCAATCGCGGAACGGTTTCACCTCCATGCGCTGCGCCGTCGTGTCGCTGTGGTCGCTGGCAGGCACAAGATCGGCGCTGGTACGCGATGGGTTCGCTGTGGCAGGCAAGCTGGCAGCCGCGAGCTTGCTACCCTGCCGAGCCGCGAGCGGCCGAACGGAGCTCGAGGTGAACACTCTTCCTCTTGCGACCTGCGCAGCGGACTTGTGGCCCAGGTGCCACGCGACATATGCGACCACGATCACGGCGGTCAGGCCAAGGACTGTCAGCATGAACTGCCAGGGCGACACACCCGATGCGCTGCCGCCTCGAATTCCCGCAGAGTCTGGCGCCTGACGGTCAGCTGCAGCCCGCCGCCCCTTTTGAAGCGGGCGGTCCCGCTCAGCCTGACGCCGACGGTCAAGCTCGGCCTGAACGATGGCCTCTACCTCCTGCTCCTGCTGGCGTCGCTCCGCGGCTCTCGCTGCCTGACGTTGACGTTCCTCTCTGTCCTTTCGGGCCAGCTCGGCCTGCCGCTGACGCTCGGCCTCCAGCAGCCGAGGCTTATCGTGAGCGGGATTGGGGAATATGCCGATGCTGGCCACATCCCCTTCCAGCTTGTAGGGTGAATGGACTTCCGGTCTGACCCAGGTTTCGGGGAAGCGTTGCTCGAGGTCGTGCTTGATCAGGTCTCCCATCTCGCAGAGCGACAGCCGAGAACCGAGCGACGCACTTCCCTGCTGCAACGCTCGCAGCAAGCCATCGGAGAACATCGTGTGTTCCAGACCCGCCGTCACCAGGTACGCATCGTCATTGCTCACAGAGCACAACAAGGTCGCCCCACGCAGCGGCAGGTCGGTAAGAAGCTGCTCGCGCACCGCTTGCCCGGGCCCGGCGCCCTGGAACTCGGCGAAGGCTGCGGCTGAAAAGCAGCAATCCACCAGCAGATACTTGCGCAGGAGGCGCGCAGCGCCATTCAGGGTTTGCGCCAGCATGCTGGCAGGCAAGCTGGTCAATGCTTCCCGCGCACCCTGCTCGGTGAGCTGGATCGTGAGATGGAAAGCCTGCTTGGGCGGACAGAACAGGCCGTGCCCGACGTAGCACACGATCAGGTCCGTGGCTGGGGTGCCCTTGCTTTCAAGCTCGCGGCACCTGCTGGCCAGGAAATCGCTGACGTGGCTGAGCTGCTCCAGGGGAGGGCGGTCCGAATCAAACAGGTCGTGGATGTTCTCGGGCAGCAGCCGCATCCCGGTGGGCGAGACCAGGTACTCGTAGAAGTGCCGTGCCGAGTTGGAGAAGGCACGTCCCTGCGCCAGCCTGGGCGCCATGGGCATGCGGCTTACACCGAGCAAGACCGCCAGCGTCCGTTCGGGGCTGATATCAGCACCAGCACCGGCCATTGACCTATCCCCGTCGCGAGGGCGCCCGCACGATACCCGGCAAATCCTGGCTGTCAAGGCTCGTCAGGACGATGCGCGCGCCATCCCCCTCATGTAGCTCCTGTGCCCCGGGATCGCGCGCCGGCCAGACGGTGATCGCCCGCGCCACCGCTGATCTCAGGAAGACCGCCAGGGTCGCGCCAGAATCCTGTGTCTGCCGGCTCAGTCGTTCCCCGTCTACCCGCACAGGCGGGTCCGCGTGGCGAAGGCTGCCTGGGAGTCGACTGCTCCTATCAAGCGATGTGCCAGGGAGCGTGAAGGGTTCGCTTTCCATGATGCGCAACTGGATATACCCGACTCCCCAGTGCGAGCGGGTCACTCGCACGCGCGAGCAGCCGGATATCTGTGCTTGTTACTATCGCCGGCAATTATAATCTATCCGGCCAGCGCCAGAAGAAGCGCCTCGATGTGAGTAGCCCAGCTCGTTCGCCACTCCTTGAGCCGCCCTTGGGAACGTGCGAGTTGTGGCGGCTGCGGGCATCCGCGCGGGTGGGGGCATCCCGAGCACGCGCCCACCAGAAGCATCATCCATGTCCTGAGGCCAAGGGCGCATACGGATCAGCTCCCGGCGCAGCTCGCCGATCGGGTCGCGTAGGGGGCGTCATCGCGACGAATCTCATCGCGCGACCTCGGCATCAGCAGCTGTCAGCTTCCTATCGATCAGCAAGAGCGCTTGCGCCAGTCGCGCGTGGCCTTGATGCAATTCGTAGACAGGCCGCTTCACGCTGAGTGTCAGTTCACGGATGCATCAAGGGCACCCTGCTGTCCATCCTGGGCGGCAGAATGCGGACCACAACGATTGTCTGGTCGCGCACCGCGTACCACACGGAGTACTCCTCGACCCAGCAGCAGCACCGCAGCCCGCGGCACTCTGGCCTTTCTCGGTAAGCCCTCGGGTTCAGCTTCAGTTCTCTCAAGACGGGCCTCAAGCGCGTCGTACCATGCCATCGCGTGCTCAAGGCCAGCCTCAGTGCCGTCATCGAGGTCGGTGAGGACCTGATCGAGATCCCCCTGAAGCAGGGTCGGTGAACTCGACGTCCACCTCAGCGTCCCTTTCGACCCGCTTCCTTGGCCGTCAGCTTGGCCTTCGCGCGGCCCATCACTTCCGCGGCAGGCTTGGTTGGTCGCCCGGCGGCTGCATCAAGCGCCGCGTTGAGCTTGCGCAGACGAACCTCGCGCAGCTCGTCCTGTTCTTCGAGCAAGCGCAGGGCAGCGCGGATCACTTCCGAGGCGTTGTTGTACTGCCCAGATTCGAGCTTTGAGCGCACGTATTGCTCGTAGTGCTTTCCCAGTGTGATCGAGGTTGACATAGAGAGTCTCTAAGAGTCATAAAGAGTCTTAAAGCGTACACCCAATCGATCATTTCCGGCCACCTGCCGCCGCCGCTTGTCGCCACTCCAAGACCGTTTCAGCGAACTACCCGGACCGCTTCAGGCGCCCGCCCTGGACGCGCAGCTACCCGCTGGGCGAGCCATCCACGGAAGATCCCCGTCGCGCCCTGTCACCAACCAAACGTCGTGGTGCACGGCCGTGCGGACAATGAGCGCATCGTTGTGTGCTGACTGGTGGATCGTGTGACTGATTGTGGCCGCGCTGAGGTCCGGTGCCTGCGGTGCATCGACGAGCACAACCGGAACGACCCGCCTGCCGAGACCTCGCTGCGTCTGTCTCGGCCAGCGCGAGTGCGCGGGTGGCTGCTTTCGCTTGAGCGCCTCGCGGCGGGTGCGCCATCTGGCACGAATGCGCTGTATCCTCGCGTTCCCCAGGTGCAAGCCTTCCGCTTGACGATGACAGACCCCATCGGCACCGCACAGCTCGAGCTTCCTCCGCTATCGCTGTACGTGCATTTCCCGTGGTGCGTTCGCAAGTGCCCGTACTGCGACTTCAACTCTTACTCGCTGCAAGGTGTGCTCGAGGAAGACCAATACGTGCAAGCGCTCGAGCGCGATCTGCAGGCGCAGGCACTGCAGGTGCCCGGCCGGGCGGTGATCAGCGTGTTCTTCGGCGGCGGAACGCCGAGCTTGTTCTCCCCCGATGCAATCGGCCGGGTGCTCGCAGCGGCCAGACGTCATCTTGTGCTGCTGCGCGATGCCGAGGTCACCCTGGAGGCCAACCCCGGGGCGATCGAGCGCGGGCGTTTCGCCGAGTATCGCGCTGCGGGAGTCAACCGGGTCTCCCTGGGCGCACAGAGCTTCGATCCCGGGCTGCTCGAGGCGCTAGGGAGGATCCACTCCCCCGGGGATACGCGCCGCGCGGCCGAGGAGTTGCACGCTGCGGGCCTCACGAACTTCAATCTCGACCTGATGTATGCCCTGCCAGGGCAGGAGGTCGCGGGGGCTGTGCGCGATCTCGAGGCGGCACTGGCACTGGCACCCCAGCACCTCTCGCACTACCAGCTCACCATCGAGCACGGTACGGTGTTCGCGGGCCGGCCACCGGTACTGCCCGAGGACGATGTCGCGGCCGACATGCTGGACGCATGTGCCGCCCTGCTGGCGGCAGCCGGGTTCGCCCGGTACGAGATCTCGGCCTATGCCCAGGGCGGCATGCGGTGCCGCCACAACCTGAACTACTGGAGCTTCGGGGACTATTTAGGTCTGGGAGCCGGGGCGCACGGCAAGCTGACCCGGGCCGGCGGTTCGATCCTGCGCACCCAGCAGCCGCGGGAGCCGCGGCGCTACCTGGCCACGGTCCCCTCGGGTCTCACGCACACCGAGGTCGAGCGCGCCCAGCTGCCCTTCGAATTCATGCTTAATGCACTGCGTCAGCTCGAAGGCTTCGAAATGAAGCAATTTAGCGAACGGACGGGATTGCCTTGGGAGGTGATCGGGAGCACTATCGCCGACCTGCTCAAGCGAGGACTGATCCTCAGGGAAGGGACACACTACCGGCCGAGCCCGCTCGGGCTGTTGTTCCTGAACGACGCTCTGCTCAGTTTCCTGCCGGCCAGCGCAAGCGAAGCGCCGAGTGGGAGCCTGGCCAGGACCGGATGAGGCGGGGATCCGGGGCGCATCCTGGGGCGATATTCACAGGACGGCAGGTGCCGGCTGGAAGGTCGTGCGTGGGCAGCCAAAAACGTGCACGGCGCTCGAGAAAAGATCAATAACGTACGGAAATCTCTGGACCAATTCTCGTGCTCAATTTTTAATCAATCCCCCGGTTCCGCGCTATGTCAAGGATTTTCCTTGAGCCCCGGGGAATTGATCCACAGACTTATCCACAGGCCCTGTGGATAAATATGGTAGAACCGGTCTCACCGAAATAGCGCACCGCCCGAGCCCTAGCCTGGCATCGGCACGTGATGCGGCGCAGCAACATCACCATGGGGCCCGGGACAGCGTCTGCGTGACTTAGCCTGTCCCTGCAGTGACCCGACTCAAGTGCTGCAATGCGAACGCCCGCCCGGCGTCGCTCAAGCTCACGCGCGCGGTGCGCGCAGTGCGATACAAGGAACGGCTCTCAAGCGCAAGCTTGAGAGCACGAAGGCGCCGCAATCAGCTGCTCGCGGCTTCCTTTTCCTTGTCCTTCTTGGTGGTCTTGCGGGCGGCCGGCGCGTACTTCTTGCGGAACTTGTCCACCCGTCCAGCCGTGTCCACGATCTTCTGCTTGCCCGTGTAGAAGGGGTGGCAGCTCGAGCACACCTCGACATTCAGGTCATGGCCGAGCGTCGAGCTGGTCTTGAAGGTGTTGCCACAGGTGCAGGTCACCTTGATCTCTTTGTACTCGGGATGAATGGCGGCTTTCATGGTGTGCTCGCGAATTGAAGGGAAGAGTGCCCGCCTCACAATGGGGTCGGCCGGGGTGCATTAAAGGGGGGCGAGAGTCTAGCGGCAGCGGCGCGGCGGCTCAAGCGCTCCGCGTGGGGCATGTGCGCCGATCGAGTCTTCAAGCAGCGGACGGAGCGGACTGTCTAGATTGCAGCGCCTTGATTCAGTCTAGCAGACCATGTAAACCTCAATATGTAGCGCTTGCCGCCTGGGCCGACACTGCGATCCGAGGTCTGTGCGTCAAGGCCCCCATATGGAAGCCGCGCACGCATGACCGAGAAAAAGTTTGACCTCATCGATCCTGCTACCCAGCGCAAATCGCAGCTGCCGCTGCGTTCCGGCACCATCGGTCCCGGGGCGCTCGACCTGACCCCGCTGTACAAGGATACGGGCCTCTTCACTTACGATCCGGGCTTCGGCGCTACCGCAGCCACGGAGAGCCGCATCACCTACATCGACGGGGATGAGGGCATCCTGCTGTACCGGGGCTATCCCGTCGAGCAGCTGGCCGAGAAGAGCTCGTTCATGGAGGTCTGCTACCTGATCCTCCACGGGGAGCTGCCGAGCCGCAAGCAAATCGATGAGTTCACGGGGAGCATTCGCTACCACACGATGATCAATGAAACGCTGCTGCGTTTCTTCAACGGCTTCCACCACAACGCCCACCCGATGGCGATGGTCTCGGCCGTGATCGCCTCGATGTCCGCCTTCTATCACGACACGATGGACATCCATAATCCGCGGCACCGCGAGATCTTTGCGCACCGGATCATTGCCAAGATCCCGACCATTGCTGCGGCCGCGCACAAGCATTCGGTCGGCCAGCCCTTCATCTACCCGCGCAACGACCTCGACTACTGCAGCAACCTGCTGCAGATGCTGTTCGCCGTTCCCTGCGAGCCCTACCAGGTCGATCCGGTCGCAGCCCAGGCGCTCGATCTGCTCTTCGTCCTGCACGCTGACCACGAGCAGAATGCGAGCACCTCGACCGTGCGTCTCGCCGGCAGCACGGGCGCGAACCCCTATGCGGCGGTCTCGGCGGGAGTCTCGGCCCTGTGGGGCCCGGCTCATGGAGGCGCGAACGAGGCGGTGCTCGCGATGCTCGAGCAGATCGGCAGCGCGGACAACATCCCGAAGTACCTCGCCATGGCCAAGGACAAGTCGAGCCACTTCCGGCTCATGGGCTTCGGCCACCGCGTGTACAAGAACTTCGACCCCCGCGCCAAGATCATCCGGGCGATGTGCTACAAGGTCCTGGAGAGGCTCGGCCGCAGCGACAATCCGCTCTTCGAGCTCGCCCTGCGCCTGGAAGAGATCGCACTGAAGGATGAGTACTTCGTGGCGCGCAAGCTCTACCCGAACGTCGATTTCTACTCGGGCATCATCTACAGCGCGATCGCCATCCCGCGCTCGATGTTCACCGTGATGTTCGCCATCGCGCGCACCGTGGGCTGGGTGGCGCACTGGCAGGAGATGATCTCGGACCCCGGCATGCGCATCGGCAGGCCCCGGCAGCTCTACACCGGCGCCACGCGCCGCGACTACGTCGGCATCAACGAGCGCTCGGTCTAGCTTGAGTCAAGCCCCCCTTCAGGGGGGCTCGGAGTAAGGCCCGTCCAGGGAGGGGATCTCCTCGATAAGGGCCTCCACCTCGAAGGCGTTCGCGCGGCGCATCGGCTTGCCGTCCACGGGGCTGACCGGCGCCTGGCGGATGCCGTCGGTGGGGAAGACTGTCACCTCGATCGACTGATCTTCCATCTGGAAGCGCAGCCCCGGGTACGCCAGCACCCGTTCCGGGGACATCTTGATGCGCTTCTCGGTGATCTCGTGCGGGATGCCCTCATCCAGGAGCTTGAGCGCGACCGACTCGGCACGCTCGGCGAACAGGTGCAGCTGCACCTCCGAGTGCGCGGTGGCGGTGCCGCTCAGCACCGGGCCGACCAGGCGCGGCTCGAACTCGCTCAGGTAGCGCATCGCCGTGAGCGCGGCGCGGCGCTGCGCCTGCAGGGACTCGGCATGCTTGTCCCGGCCGAACAGGCGCTGGTACTCGGCCAGGGCAGCCTCGATCTCGGTGTTCTTGGGTAACGCGGCCGTCCCGTCCGTGACCCCCAGACGCTCGGCAGCCTTGCGCTTCGCCACGAAGAAATCTCGGATGCCATGCTCGGCCATGATGCGCGCGGCCTCCTGTGCCAGCGCGCGCCGCACATTGTCTGCGCGTGTAGGATTTCTCTTGCCCATCGTCTGCTCACCGCCCGGCGCTCGCTCAAGGATCACGGTTGTGCTTCGATGCGGAGATCAGAAGATCGCTGCCTCCCCCTTCTCTTGTCCCTCGCCACTCTGGGGTGTTGCCTGCCCCGGCTCGGCGGCTGCTGGCAGGTGATCGGCCATGAAGACCTCGGGCATTCCGTCGGGATTCTCGGCGCTCACCAGGGTGCCGCTGGTGGGGGAGA
>Ga0123356_10004546_pt1 | contig 14307 bp, 14 predicted proteins | sample TergutEmb28metaG_2_FD_92546 | JGI IMG/M metagenome (GOLD analysis project Ga0123356, IMG submission 92546) | Embiratermes neotenicus P3 segment gut microbial communities from Petit-Saut dam, French Guiana - Emb289 P3 | ecosystem: Host-associated > Arthropoda: Insects > Digestive system > Gut ...
AACCGCAATTATGGTTATGATGATTATAGATTAGGGAGCACTGCCATGCCGCCAGAACAGGTAATACTCTTTATAATCGGTACAGTTGTCATTTTATTCGGAGCTTATTATGTCACATATTATGTTGGTATGAAAGCAACGGGGCAAACACGTGCCGGGCTCAGAAACAGGAATATAAACCTGTTGGATCGATACGCTATCGCGAGGGACAAGCAATTTTGCATCATCGAGATAGCGGGAAAGGTCTATATCATAGGTGTTACGAACCACACAATGACGCTGCTCGACACGATCGATGCAGCGACTTTTGCTGAGAAGACAAAAAACGACGAAGAAAGCTACACACCTTGGGGCATGACACCTGTAGGTCAGTACGGAAACAAACTTACAAGAAAAGTGGTAGAGTTTATTGCGATAAAGACAGGAAAAATGCAGCAATATCAAAGCAAAACCGGAGAAACGGATTTTACGGAAAATCTTAAAGAAGCGCAGCGCAATGCAGACGGGCAGCAAAACCCTGAAGACGACCCGGATACAGAAGAAAACAGTGACGATAATGAAGAATACGAAAAAATAGATTTTGAGTTCGAAGATCCAAAAGAAACAAGCATAATCGGCGATATAAACGAAATCGGAGAGATAAATACCGAAAAAACAAAGGAAGATTAGTGCCGGTGGATATTGAAACCCCTGACATAGGTTCATTAAACGAGATCGTAAGAACACTGTTTGGCGAAAGTGCACAGACAGTTGACATAGTCATCTTATTGACGATACTCACACTGCTCCCTTCTATCCTGATGATGCTCACGGGCTTCACGCGGATAATAATAGTACTGTCATTTGTCAGACAGGCACTCGGAATGCAACAGACCCCGCCAAACCAGATCCTGATAGGGCTTGCATTATTCCTGACATTTTTTGTTATGCAACCCGTGTTTGAAAGAGTTTATGAAGATGCATACATACCGTTTACAGAAGGTCAAATATCCCAGGAAGAATTTTTAGAAGAAGCAATGGACCCGATACGAACGTTTATGTTAGATCAAGCCATAGACTCTGACATAAATTTCTTTATAAACCTGTCGGAACACGAGTATATCGACGATGAGTCAATACCGACCAGTATACTGATCCCCGCTTTTATCACAAGTGAGATCAAACACGCGATGTTTATCGGATTTATGATATATATCCCGTTTATAGTAATTGATATGATCGTCGCAAGTACTTTGATGTCAATGGGTATGATGATGCTCCCGCCGGCAATGATATCGCTTCCGTTTAAGGTTCTGCTGTTCGTTATGGTAGACGGGTGGCAGCTCATCATAGGGTCGTTGATAAACACATTCTGACGAAGGAGGGAATGCTATGGTTTCATCGGGAACAGTGATCGGCGTACTGACACAAGCGATCACCACAGTCATATTATGTGCAGCGCCAATGCTGATAATAGCAATGATAGTCGGTCTTCTGGTGTCTATATTCCAGGCAACAACACAAATCAACGAACAAACACTTGCATTCGTACCAAAAATCGTATGCGTCATGTTGTCGCTGTTGATATTCGGAAGCTTCATTTTCAGCACTGTCGGCGGCTTTGTAACCCGGCTGTTCACCGAGCTGAACTCACTCGTTATATCATAGCTGTAGCAATAACTTCCAATTCACAAACGACTATATACAGCGTTATGATATATGCATTAAATCAATATATGATGATTACCGCAGTAATCTATATCATAAAGTAGGAATAATAATGATCTCACCGGCAGTTGCTATATTAATGAGCGCAGACTACTTTATCCTGCTTGTTTTCAGAATGAGCGGACTGGTATTATCATCACCGATTTTCGGAAGAGTAAATGTACCGCTGATGGCAAAAATCGGACTTGTAACAGCGTTAAGTTATCTGATGTTCACCTTATTTCCGCAAACAGTTGCGATCCATTACACAACACTTTTTGGCTACGTCCTTTTATGCGCAGGAGAACTCCTGCTGGGAATGGCACTTGCTTACGTAACAAACATATTCTTTTCAATGGTAGCATTTACAGCCGGTCAGTTGATAGACATGCAAGTAGGCTACGGTATAGTAAACGTCTTCGACGCACAAAACAATACACAAGTCCCGATGATGGGTAACGTTCTTAACATCATGCTAATATTATTATTCTTTCTGGTCAACGGACATCTGCATCTTGTAGAGATGCTGTATCTGACCGTCGAACGTATGCCTGTAGGAACCCTGATAATATCGCCGCTAATGGGGATCACAGCTCTTGAAGTTTTTATGCGGGCGTTTTTACTAGGCGTTATGATGGCATTACCGATCATCGCATCGGGGTTGACGATAGAGATAGCCTTTGGAATGATGATGCGCGCAGTCCCGCAGATACATATGTTCATAGTCGGAATACCGCTGAAAATGCTTGTCGGGATAACGCTGTTTGTAGCTACATTGCCGGTCTATGCAGTCTTCAGCGACAGGATATTCAGCGAGTTGTTCAAAGGCCTGGAAAATATGTTTGCCAACTTTATTGACTAGTGCTCCATAACCGGCAGAAAAATCCAACACTGTCTTTGTGAGCTTATCTATAGAATGGAGCACAGTAAAAAATGGGACAAGGCGGAGAGAAAACAGAAAAAGCGACGGCGAAAAAGCGACGGGATGCCCGAAGAAAAGGCCAGGTTCGCCGCAGCACGGAAGTCAACACCGCATTTTGCGCAATATTGATGTTCGGATTGTTGTTTGCTATATGGCCCTCGTTTGTGGGACAACTAAAAGATGTGTTCTCTGAGCACCTTAGCTCACAGTCGCTGATGATGGCGAGCCGCGGCTTGAACGTAAATGAAGTATCTGCCCTGTTTATGCGTGTACTGATAGGTTTTTTCCTGATAATGTTTCCGATCCTCGGAACAGCTCTGGTTGCGGGAGTTGCCGCAAATGTATTGCAAATAGGCTTCATGTTCACAACGGAAACTATGAAAGTGAAGCTTGACAAAATAAATCCGATAAACGGATTCAAGCAAATGTTTTCTCCGAGAAAACTGGTAGATCTGGCAAAAAACCTTCTCAAAATATTCCTCGTCGGCTATGTTGCATACACCGACTACATGGCACTTCTGGATAAGTTCGGCAGATACGTAGGGCAGGATATCGAAACTTCCTTCGTCGATATAATGAGAACAGCATTCCTGACAGCGTTGAAAATGTGCATAGTTATGGTATTCATTGCGGTAGCGGATTTCCTGTATCAATGGTGGAAATATGAAAAAGACCTGAAAATGACAAAACAGGAAGTAAAAGACGAACACAAGCTCATGGAAGGCGACCCGAAAATAAAAGGTAAAATAAGACAAAAGCAAATGCAAATGAGCGCAATGCGCATGATGAGCCAGGTCCCCGAAGCAGACGTAGTCATAACAAACCCGACGCACTACGCAGTCGCCCTGGCATATAAAGAAACAGAACACACAGCGCCAACCATAATGGCAAAAGGTCAGGACTACATTGCACACAAAATAAGAGAAGTAGCAATGGAAAACGATATCCAGATAGTAGAAAACCCCCCGCTGGCACAATCTCTCTTCGCAATGTGCGAAGTAGGTGATGAGATACCGGATGAACTGTATCAGGCAGTTGCAGACGTATTGGTTTTTGTTTACAGACAAAAGGGCAGGATACGATGAATAACGATAGAAAACATGGAAGGCAGGTGAGACGATAACATGAACAGGATAAAAGTATCTGATATAGTACTGGCTGTACTGATATTGGCGTTACTGGTCATTATTATCTTCCCGCCTAATACCTTGTTGATGGACTTTTTACTTATCATCAATATGGCAGTTTGTGTGATCATCCTGCTGTTTTCGTTGTATGTTAAAGATCCCGTTGATTTTTCAGTGTTTCCAACGATCCTGTTATTTATTACAGTGTTCAGGTTGGGACTGAACCTTGCCTCAACACGCCTGATTCTCGGTAATGAAGGTAACGCCGGTGAAGTTATAAGAGCATTCGGTGAGGTCGTTGTCGGGGGAAATCTTGCAGTCGGTATCATAACATTCCTGATCATACTCATAGTTCAGTTCATGGTTATAACAAAAGGTGCCGAGCGTGTTTCGGAAGTCAGCGCAAGATTCACACTGGACGCCATGCCCGGTAAGCAAATGGCGATCGACGCAGATTTGAACAGCGGCTTTATCGATGAAGACCAGGCTCGCCAGAGACGTGAAAAAATCCAGCATGAGGCAGACTTCCACGGAGCTATGGACGGTGCAAGCAAGTTCATCAAAGGTGACGCGGTAGCGGGACTCCTAGTCACATTCGTTAACGCGATCGGTGGTATAGTGATGGGTATGCTGACCATGGATGCAGACATCGGGGAGATCGCACAGATATTCACACTTGCTACGATCGGTGACGGTCTCATAACTCAAATCCCCGCACTGCTGATATCCACTGCATCAGGTATCATTGTAACACGATCGGGCAGGGATGAAACCTTCGGCGGTGAAATGTCTCAGCAGGTACTGAGCCAGCCGAACGCACTTATTATGGCAGGTGTGCTTATAATAATCATAAGCCTAATGCCCGGACTGCCCACGATCCCCATGTGGATAGTTGCTATCATCCTGATGATCATCGGATATATCACATTGAATCGAATGAAAAAAGAGGCAGTTGTAGAAGAACACGTAGAGGAGGAGGTCGCCGCGGAAGAGAAAAGAAAGCCGGAAAGTGTTACGGCACTGCTGCAGGTAGATCCGATAGAGCTGGAATTCGGTTACGGGATAGTACCGATGGTAGATGTATCACAAGGCGGAGACCTGCTTGACCGCGTTGTAATGATAAGGCGGCAGTGCGCCATCGACATGGGTGTGATAGTACCGGCGATAAGGCTGCGCGATAACATCCAGCTGTCAACAAATGCGTACTCGATAAAGATAAAAGGCGTGGAAATAGCAAAAGGTGAAGTCATGGCAGATCACCTGCTTGCTCTAAGCTCGGGAGAAGTAGAAGAAGAAATCTACGGTATCCCGACGGTAGAACCGACATTCGGGCTGCCCGCACTATGGATCCCGAAGGCTGACCGCGAGGAAGCGGAGATAATGGGATACTCAACAGTTGACCCGCCGTCTGTCATCGCCACCCACCTGACAGAGATAATCAAACGTTACGGGCACGAGCTCCTCAACCGCCAGCAGGTCCAGACACTTCTCGACAATCTCAAAAAAGCACAACCTGCACTTGTTGACGAGGTCGTACCGAAAATGTTCTCACTCGGCGAGATCCAAAAAATCCTCGCAAACCTCCTTTCGGAGAATATACCGATCCGCGACATGGCGTCGATCATCGAAGCGCTCAGCGATTACGGCAATCTCACACGTGACCCGGAAATGCTCACAGAGTACGTAAGGCAGTCGCTCAGACGCTCGATCTCAAAACGCTTCATCCCCGAAGACGTCGCTTATGCAATAACGCTCGACCCGTCGCTCGAACAGCTTATACTGGACAGTACAAAACAGTCCGAGCACGGCTCATATCTTGCGATAGAACCAATGCAAGTACATTCTATTTTCGACAGGTTAAGATCGATAATCGAAAACATGAAAAACAAAGGCAGAACGCCTGTGATACTCACATCACCGCTTGTCAGAAGACAATTCAGAAAAATTTCCGAACAAATCTCACCGGAGCTTGCCGTGTTGTCGTATAATGAGATAGACAGCGGCGTAGAGGTATTGTCAGAAGGAGTTATCAGGATTTAAGCAGTTCGAATATTATTTGAGGGTAGTATTAAATGCAAGTAAAAAGATATCATGCAGAAGATATGAAACAAGCTATGGATGCAGCGGTTCGAGAGCTGGGTTCGGACGCAGTAATGATGTCGCAGAGAAAAGTGCGCAGAAAAGGGCTCAAGGGGATATTCGGCAAGCCGCTCCTTGAGGTCACATTCGCCTATGATCCGGATAAAATGCCGGCGGTCAAAAAGAAAAAAGCACTCGATGCTTTACAGAGTGAAGAAGCGGCACAAAACAGTTTTCTGCTGTCCGGAGGACCTCTCAATCTTGGCGGAGGCTCATCGCACGGCGGAGGCTCATCGCACGGCGAGAACTCATCGCACGGCGGGAGTTTATCGCACGGCGGAAATATTGATAAAGGCTGGGGGCATAAAGGAAAGGCAGCGGCATTGAGCAATGAGCACTTGGAGCAACTGGATAAACGAATTGAATCGATCGAATCGATGCTGACGAATTTTTACGAAAAATTCGAATATGTGAAGCGTGATGTTACATACGATTACACCGAAGAGGTGCAAAATCTTATAGGTAAGCTCATCGAAGCACAGGTACAGGAAAATCTTGTCCATACCATCGCAAAAGAAGCTGAGCAGATGCTCAAGCAGCAACCGGGCACAGATGCTACCGAAGTCATAGAGCACCTGATCCTCGAACAGTTCGGCAAATCCGAACCGATCCTTCATAAGAAATTTACACAAAAAGTCATTCTCGTTCTTGGTCCGACAGGTGTTGGCAAAACTACATCGATAGTAAAGCTGGCTGCGGACTTTTCTGTAAAGCAAAAAAAGAACGTGGGAATAATCAATACAGATACATACAGGATCGGTGCTCAAGAGCAACTGCAAACGTATGCGGACATACTCGGTATCCCCATCCAGGTCGTTTACCACGCTCACGAGCTCGACAAAGCGATGGAAGCTATGTCGGACAGGGATATAATCTTTGTAGATACAGCAGGTAAACGCCCGGGTGACGATCAGCACAAAGATGATCTGCTGGAAATAGTGCGCATATTAAGACCGGAGGATACACTGCTTTGTCTTGCGGCAACTACAAGCTTCGCTTCGATAAAAGAAATGGTGGACACCTACGGATTTATAGATAACTACAGAATAATGATAACAAAACTCGACGAAACAAAATACCGTGGTACGATCCTGAACATAAACTGGTACACGCAAAAACCTCTTGCATACGTCACAACAGGGCAGGATGTCCCCGATGATATAGAGATAGCAGACATTGACGCTCTGGTAAAGCAGATAGTCAGAGGGTAAAACAAAAATTTGTGATTTGGAGTAAGCATGTACGATCAAGCTCAAAATTTAAGAGAGCTCATGGGGAAAAGCCGTGACATCCGTGTCATTTCCATTGCCAGCGGTAAGGGAGGCGTCGGAAAATCCAGCGTCGCAGTCAACCTCGCTATTACCATGAGCAGACTCGGCGTCAGGGTTCTTATACTGGACGCTGACTTTGGGCTTGCAAATGTTGACGTCATGCTCGGAATAACTACAAGACTTGATTTGAGCTACTTCCTGCGCGGACAAAAAACGCTTCAAGAGATAATCCAAATCGGACATGAAGGCGTACGGTTCATTTCCGGCGGTTCCGGTGTCACCGAGCTTATAAATATGAAAGAAGACCAGCTATCGGAGCTGTTATCAAAAATAGTCCACATCGATGCACCCGTCGATGTTATACTGATGGACGCGGGAGCCGGTGTCAGCAACACTATCATGCAGGTTCTGCTTGCCTCATCTGAAACGATCGTGATCTCAACAGCTGAGCCGACATCTGTTCTGGATGCATATGCACTGGTCAAGACAGTTGTTAAACGGGATGCTTCACACCCGCTGCATGTGCTGGTGAACAAATGCGAAAATAAAAGAGAAGCGCAAAGTGTTCAAACAGGTTTTGTCGATGTCTGCGGAAAACACCTCGGAAAGAATATAAACCCGCTTGGACTTATATCATATAACCACGATTTTACTTACGCGATAAAAAGACAGGTCCCGATCACAGTAAGTGAGCCATATGGAGCGACAACGAGAGAAATCGACATTATTGCAAGAGCAGTCCTTAATATGCCGGCAGAGAGAGAATCCAACAGTGTCTTGTCGAGAGTATTTTCACGTATGCTCGGCGTGACAAGAGGAGCAGCAGGTGTTTAGTTTGAAAGGTTTCAAACAAAACACAGGAATGTGCCAATTACTCCTCTGATGAGAACCGTAATTGATGCACAAAATGACCATTCTTTAGTAAGATAACGGTTGTTTGTGCTTGAGTAAAAAGGAATGGTCATTAATATGAGCAGCGGTGCAGGACACAATATTGAAGATGAAGTGATCATTGTCGGTGATAAAGTAGATATAGTCACACAGTCAGGCGAAGTCTACAGAACAATGATCGAAGATCAGTTCGATAACGGACCTTTTCTTGCCGGGATACCGAATAAAAAAGGCGTTTATATGTTTGTGCATCAAGATGATGATCTTTATCTGGTTTTTTACAGGGATACCGGCAGATACATTGCTCAAATGAAAGTCGTCGCGATCGAAAACCGCGGAGAACTCCGGTATATGTGGCTGTTACAGAAAACCAGAGCACAAAAAAACCAAAGACGAGAAGCATATCGTTTACCTGTAGATTTTGATGTCAATATACTCGAGTATATGGAAGAAAGAGACAAAAAGGGATTGATCTACGTTGGCGGTGAGGCTGAAGTTACAGTTCTGGAATCAGTCAGCAGCAGAGATATCAGCGTTACAGGAATAGCGCTTTTAACAAGAAGGCAGTATCAACTCAACGATAAGTACTTGCTCAGTCTGCATATGGACAGAAACGCAGCAAGCATAAGGACAAGATCAAGCCTTGAAAAATCTCCGGCATTACACTTGACCGCATCGGTCAGAAGATGTGTTCCCTGGCGTACAGGCAACCTGTTCAACACGGGAATGGAGTTTTTCGGAATGACAGAATCAATGAGCGACGGGATAGCAAAATATGTGTTAAGTGAACAGCAAAAACAAATAAAAAGAAGAAGAAGGCTGATTTAAAGTCGAAAATGTGTTACAATAGCGAAAAACTGCGTTTATAACAAACGCCGGATGGCACCGTAAATGCCGATGCAGTAGCAATATGAAGGGATGACAGGTATGGCTGAGACCAGAAAACTGACCCCCGAAGAAATAGATCGATTATGGGTCGAGTTTAAAGTTGACAGAGATATTGACGCAAAGAATGATTTGCTGCTCCATTATGACTATCTCGTAAAGTGGATAGTTAGACGCATGATGCCCAAATATAACAATTACAACGAATACGACGACCTTGTAAGCTGCGGGATGATAGGCCTCATAGACGCTGTCGACAAATTTGAACTGAAGCATGAGGTAAAATTCGAAACATACGCAGTAACAAGGATACGAGGCGAGATCCTCGACTACATGAGATCGCAGGACTGGGCGTCACCGAGTCTGCGAAAGAAGATCAGCGCGATCAACTCGGCGTATGAATCGTTTGAAAGCAAATTTCCGGGTGAGCAGGTCGACCAGAAGGTAGCAGACTCTCTCGGCATGCCGGTAGAGCAGGTACATAAAGTATTAAATCAAACGCACATGTTTAATCTTATCAACTTTGAAGATGCACTTGGAACAGCCAACCCTGAAGCAGAGATAAAGAACCGTGATGAAAAAACCCCCGAAGATGAATTGCTTGAGAAAGAGAAAAAGGCAGTACTGGTCGAAGTTATAGAGGATTTACCGGAAAAAGAAAGAATCGTGATCACCTTGTACTATTATGAAGGGTTGTTGTTAAAAGAAATCGCGGATGTATTAAACGTAACAGAATCCCGCGTTTCGCAAATACACTCAAAAGTCCTTGCAAAAATGAAAGTGAAGTTGGAAAAAGTAGTATGATACCCTACTCTCGTGCGACGGGAATGTGAGGATGTGATTTGATTGAGCAACTATAAATTGACTTATGAAAATGATGGAGTATTTTTAGAGATTTTCGCAGAGCAGGATGCAGGTACGGAGCTTGACAGAAATGAGCTGATGCATCATTTGTCAAGAAAAAAGATCGTCGACCTCAGTGTGTCGACAGTACAAAATCTGCTTGAAGAAGGCATAGGAAAAAAGAGAGTAGCAATAGCTCAGAGCGAGCATATATATGGCGAGGATCTAACGATCGAGGTACCGGGTGATGAACTGACCGCCAGCGCAAGACTTCTCCCGCCTGAGCCGGGCGGTTTGGATCTGAATCCCGGTTCTGTAAAATCAAAACTGTACGAAGCCGGCATTACACACGGATTTGACGACGAAGCGATCGACAAACTGATCGGTGATAAAAATTTCGGCGAGCCTTATGTCATAGCGAACGCGATCCCTCCGACAGACGGAGAAGACGGAAAGCTTATTTTCCATTTCTCAACCGACGCGAGGACGGGCACCCCTGTTGAAATAGGCGGCGGCAGAGTCGATTACAGAACATTGGATCTCTTTGTTCCGGTGACCGAAGGTCAGCTGCTTATATCAAAAACCGAAGCAACCGAAGGTATACCGGGTACATCGGTCAAAGGAAATCCCCTGAAGCAACGCCCGGGCAAGGAAACAATGCTGCCGCGTGGTAAAAATATCATCTATAACAATGAAAGAACAGAAATAACTGCATCGTGCTCAGGCATGGTGGAGTATGTAAACAATTCACTGAACGTGTCGAATGTCTATACTATAAAAGGCGATTGTGACATGAGTGTAGGCAACATCGATTTCGAAGGAAGTGTACACATAACAGGCAGTGTACGTTCGGGACATACCGTAAAAGCAACCGGCGGTATCAACATCGGCGGCGGTGTGGAAGCAGCAAAGCTTATAGCAACCGGGAATATAGAAGTAAAGGGCGGTATGCAGGGTTCCGGCAAAGGAACAATAGAAGCAGGCGGCTCCGTAACGATCATGTATATCGAACAAGGAACGATTTCCGCCGACGGACCGGTCACGGTAGATGTAAGCATCCATAGTAATATAGAAACCGGCAGCACACTGCACGCCAAAGGAAAAAGAGGCGCAATAATAGGCGGACATGCTTCAGCAGCCGGTGATATATATGCTAATTTCCTTGGTTCGTTGTCTAATACAAAAACCGAGGTAGAGGTCGGCGTAATGCCGAGGAAACGCGCTCGGATCCTGGTTCTTGAGAAGGAAATGCAAAGACTGGAAACAGACAAGGTAAAGCTCAACCAGCTTGAGGCTTACCTTGAAAAGTCAAAAGGTGCAATGGACAATGAAACCTGGACCAGATTGTATACATCAGGAGTTGAGAACAGGAAGATAAATGCAGAGGAAACAGAGTTATTCACAAAGGAAATGGAAGATTTGAAGTATGAAATAGATCATGCAACGGAAAGCAGGATCCATGTGTTTGACACGGCATTTTCAGGGTCACGTATAGTGATCGGTCCCAGCTCATTAAAAATCTCCGATGAGATAAGTTATGCAACATTCAGGTACAGCGACGGTGAAATAGTGTACGGTCCGTGTGAAATAAGCAAGGGCGACGTCAAGTAATTTGCCAAAGGAGGGCGGTTACAATGTCTATCAGAGGAATCGACACACAGATTATGATAACACGAACGGCTGACTTTGCGAGAGAAACAAGCAACATACAAAGACATCCGGAAACAACTCAAGAACATCTTGCAACTCAAGCAAAAGTCGAAAGTGCTCAAAATCAATCGAGAGTTGCAGAAACAACCGAATCAGATATGGACAACATCCGTACCGACGTTGACGGAAGCGGCTCCGGTGCAGCAGGCGGCGGAGGTTCCGGTCAAGAAGAAGAAATGACTGAAGAGCAAAAAAGGGAGCTTCTGGTTGCCCCCGCCCAGCACGAACAGCTGATAGATATTATGTGGTAGTAAGAAGAAAGAAGGGAGAAAGGATTGGGAATCGAGTATTATGTATTTGCATTATTCATAGCTGCACTCATTTGCCTTATAGCGATCATTTGCAAAGTTCTCTTCGCCAATGTCAAGCGGCAGAAGAAACTGCTTGATGAGCAGGAATCAAAGATCCTGCAGCTTTATACGTCAGTTGAAACAATGATGGAAGAGTTTAACGAGCAAGTAAAAATGACGACCAACGAGCTTAAGGATCTTGAGTATCGTGCAAATACGCAAGCCGCTCAAGTAGTTCAAGTATCGCAGGCAGCGCAGGAAAAAGCAGCACAAGCAGCACACGCTGCGCTGGCAGCGCATATGACAAATATCACAGCATTTGACTTGCCGCCGGAGCTTGAGAAAAAAGAGCAGGTGATCGAAAAACTGCCGAGGACACTGTCCTACGATCCCAACCGCATAAGAGCTGCGGGAGAAGCCCTGGAACACGCAAGCCGGGTAATAAAGAGCGACGCTGTAACATCATCGTTGCCGCAACCATCAACTGCAGCAGCACCAAAAGAAAATGATGCACCGGTCTTCCAAAAATTCTTTGACGACACAGCAGAATCCACCCCGCCCCCGCCTGAAATAAGAACATCAAGAGTCCAAACGAGGACCGATGCGATACTTGCCCTCTCATCAGAAGGAAAAACAGACATTGAGATAGCCAGCGAGCTGGGTATAACAAGAAACGAAGTCCTTCTCGTAGTCGGACTCAAAAAATAATCATAAAAACTATTAAGTTTTAAAGGAAAAAGGACGATACCTATAGTAGGAGTAGGTATGTCCTTTTATTAGCAATGGAAAGAAGCAACACTATACTTGGAATTATCAGGGAGAACAACATATGGTAAGAGGTATGTACATAGCGGGAACCGGGATGCTGCTTCAACGCAGGAGAATGGAGACCATTACAAACAACATCGTTAATGTTGAAACGACCGGATATAAAAAGGAGTTTAATGTAGCCCACAGTTTTGATGAAGTTTTGACCAGACGTGTCAATGACAGAACATCAGTACTCCGCGGACCGGCTGTAGGACCGTTGAATCTCGGCACACAGGTAGACCATCTTTATATAGACTTCACACAAGGATCGATGGAAGGCACAGAACGCACCACAGACTTTTCACTCGTCGGGGATGCATTCTTTGTAGTACAAACAGCGGACGGAGAAAGATACACAAAGACCGGTCACTTCTACCTCAATAATGACGGATACCTCATAGACGGTGAAGGAAATTTTCTCCTCGGCAACAACGGACCGATCCAGGTCGGCGGACTCGATTTCAGAGTAGACAGCTCGGGGAACGTTTTTACAGATGCAAACGGCTATATAGATACGATCCGCGTTGTATCATTCGCGGATAACACACAGCTTAGAAGACAAGGCTCAAACCTTTATTACACTTTGGAAGCACCGCAGGCAGCTCCAAATCCGTACGCCATCGCACAAGGATTCCTTGAAGCATCAAACGTAGATATAGGGCGTGAAATGGTCGACATGCTGGCAATGTACCGCACCTACGAAACAAATCAGCGCTTTATAACAATGATAGACGAGACAGTCGGCAGAGCCGTCAACGATATAGGACGGCTAAGGTAAAGGATAGGAGATACAAAGATGTACAAAGTACATTTTTGATATTGACTGACAGATAAGAGTATAAGATTGGAGATACAAAGATGTACAAAGTACATTTTTGATATTGACTGACAGATAAGAGTATAAGATTGGAGATACAAAAATGTACTTGGCAAAATCGATAGCAGCAAGCGGAGTGCGTAACCAGCAGTACAGGATCGATACGATAGCAAACAACGTTGCGAATGCGAATTCACACGGATTCAAAAACGCAAGGCTTGATTTTAAAGATTCTTTATATACGACCGGGATCACACCCGGACCGGCAAGATCACCGGATGAAAACCAGCAAAAAGGTCACGGCGTTATTCTTAAAGCAATAACAAGAGATTTTAAACCCGGGAACCTTGAAAGAACAGAAAGGTCTCTCGACTTTGCAATAGAAGGTGACGGATTCTTCTCGCTTGAAAACCCGTCCGGCGGGATCTCATACACAAGAAACGGCGTATTTAATCTCAGTGCCGAAGCAGGCGGTGCATTCCTTGTCAACGGTCAGGGACTTTATGTACTGGACGAAAACGGTGCAAGAATACAGATCCCGTTAGGAACAACATCAATAGAAGCCGATGTTGACGGAACACTCAGGTTTAACATCCACGACACTCAGGTAGGCGGTGCAAGGCTCGGTATATTTACCTTCACAAACCTTAAAGGCTTGGAATTATCAGGTAATTCGAACTTTGTTCAAACTCCCGCCGCAGGTGCGAGGATACAGGCAAACGACACGGTAACAGTGCGCCAGGGAATTCTTGAAGCCTCTAATGTCAACCTCGCGGATGACATGACAAAGCTCATAAGAACACAAAGAGCATTCCAGCTTGCTTCAAGAGCACTGACCACAGCAGATGAAATGCAAGGAATTGCAAATAATATGAGAAGATAAGTTGTTCTTTTCAGCATTTTGTGATATAATACC
>Ga0123356_10004547_pt1 | contig 14305 bp, 7 predicted proteins | sample TergutEmb28metaG_2_FD_92546 | JGI IMG/M metagenome (GOLD analysis project Ga0123356, IMG submission 92546) | Embiratermes neotenicus P3 segment gut microbial communities from Petit-Saut dam, French Guiana - Emb289 P3 | ecosystem: Host-associated > Arthropoda: Insects > Digestive system > Gut ...
TAAGCGTTACGTTCTTGGTGATTACCGTTGATGAATCATATTTTTTATCATCATCAAACCAACCGTCAAATATAAAAGATGTTTTCTTAGGGTCTTCGGGAAATTTTGTTCCAATAGTTTTACCGCTGTCAACAGTAACAGGCGATATCGTTTCAGGAGTTCCGCCGTCTGTATCAAACTTCACCGTAAATGCTGTTATGCAGGGCTCACCAGATTTAGCATATTTACCATTAACACACTTCTCTTCAACCTGATCACTAACACACTCATGAGTAGGCGGTTCATATTTATTACCGGCACATTTAGGGTAAGCTAAGCCGTCATAGCAAAACTCTGTCTTGTAATCAACACGATTGCCGTCGCTGCAATTATCAGGCGTCTGCGTGCAAACGCATAAGAGCAGCGCTGTAAAGCAAAGATATTTGTACCATCCGCCGGAACTCAACGAAGATTTTTTCAAATTGGCCATTTGTCAACCTCCTAAAAAATATATGCACCAAAATTCAGCTTAACAGAGTTATCTATATTAATATAATTTATTTTTGCATACCCGAAAAGTAAATTCATTACAAACGGTTATCGTTACACCGCTTTTAAACTCTGCTCTATATCCGCAATGATATCGGCAACATTCTCAAGACCTACAGAAAAGCGTATCATGCCCGGATTTATGCCCGCCGCGATTAACTGTTCATCGGTCAGTTGGCGGTGTGTTGCGCTTGCGGGATGCAATACGCATGTACGAATATCCGCGACGTGAACCTCTTTGGAGGCGAGCTTTAATCTGTCCATAAATTTGACGGCGTTTGATTTGCCGCCTTTAATAACAAATGTAACAACTCCGCTCGCGCCTTTAAGATATTTTTTAGCGAGAGGATAATATTTATCACACTCAAGGCCGGGATAACTCACAGATTCAACCATGTTATTTTCTTTGAAGTATTTAGCGATTTTAAGAGCGTTTTCGCAGTATCTTTCCATTCTGATTGACAGCGTTTCAAGCCCTAAATTTAGTAGAAACGCGGAGTGAGCGGCGGGGTACGCGCCGAAATCTCTCATTAGCTGCATTCTTGCTTTAATTATGTACGCGGCTTTTCCATACGTTTCAACATAAGAGATACCATGATATGACTCGTCGGGCTCAGTAAATTCAGGAAATTTTCCGTTCGTCCAGTCGAATTTTCCGCTGTCGACAATTACGCCGCCGCATTGAACCGCGTGGCCGTCCATGTATTTTGACGTTGAGTGAACAACAATATCCGCGCCGAATTCAATAGGTTTGCACAGAATGGGGGTAGGAAATGTATTGTCAATTATCAGCGGAACTCCATTCGCGTGAGCGATTTTGGCAAATTTTTCGATATCAAGCACGTTAAGCGCCGGATTAGCCAGAGTTTCACCAAAAACAAGCTTAGTATTGGGCTTGAAAGCGGCGTTTATCGTGTTTTCATCGGCGTCTGCGTCTACAAAAATACACTCAATCCCTAATTTTTTGAGAGTAACGGCAAAAAGGTTAAAGGTGCCGCCATAAATTTGCGAAACGCTTATAAAACTGTCTCCGGCATTGCAGATGTTAAGTATCGCAAACATAGACGCCGCCTGGCCTGACGATGTGCACATCGCCGCTATGCCGCCCTCAAGATCCGCGATTTTCGCTTCAACCGCCATAACTGTCGGATTAGCGAACCGTGAGTAAATCAGCGCTTTTGTCGGTTCATCAAACACATCGCCGATAGCCTCAGTGGAGTCGAATACGTATGTTGTGCTTTGGTAGATTGGTACTACTCTTGGTTCTGTGTTTTTTGGGGAATAACCAGAATGCAAACATTTTGTTTCATCAAGCATCTTTTGGCGCACCTTTTTTCATAGTGATTTATAGTGATTTTATAGCGTTTTCATAGTATTATCATGGCATTATTGATCTTTGTGGTAATTATGCAGTATATTATAATATTTGTCATCCTGTCACAGCAAGAAAAAAGTTTAACTTGGGGACGGAGTTGCTTTTTTTGCACAAATCGCCAAGTGTCGAAAAAGCAAAAAACGCAACTCCGTCCCCATTAAAAAAGGTTATAAACAAGTACGATGCAACTGCAATCACAAAAAAGTTCACCCATAGCGTATCTCTATTTTGGCCTCTTTTTTGTCTCTGGTATAACGGGACTTATCTATGAATCTATCTGGTCTCAATACCTCAAACAGTTTTTGGGGCACGCGGCGTACTCCCAGACTCTCGTTCTTGTAATTTATATGGGAGGCATGGCTCTTGGCTCCTGGATTACCGCAGCGCGTGTAACTAAATTTCGTAATTTACTTATGGTTTACGCTGTTGTGGAGATCGCTCTTGGAGCGGCGGCGCTTGTATTTCATGATCTTTTCATACGGTATCTTGATGTTTCATTTTCTGTGATAATCCCTTTTCTCAATGAACCGCTTCCTATCGCTCTCTTTAAATGGGGCAGTTCATCTCTCATAATTTTACCGCAGGCGATACTTTTGGGCGCTACTTTCCCTTTAATGGCGGGGGGGATTCTCAGGAATTTTCCGGGAGTGAGCGGATATAAAACGTCTGTAATATACTTTGTAAATACACTCGGCGCGGCTCTCGGCGTGCTTATCAGCGGATTTTATTTAGTAAAAATGTGGGGATTAAAGGGAGCTATTATTTCAGCGGGGGCGCTTGACCTTTTTGTAGGATTTTCTGTGATGGCGCTTTGTATGTATGAGCGTTCCCGCTCTGCGGCGCTTAAAATCGGGGACGGAGTTGCTTTTATTCCGCAAACCGACAGTGCAACAAACGCAACTCCGTCCCCAATTAAACGGAATTTCTACTATCCGCTGATGTGGATATCCGGCATAACCGCGGCTTCTTCTTTTATATACGAAATCGGATGGATACGGATGCTGAGCCTTGTTCTTGGAAGCTCAACGCACTCTTTTGAACTTATGCTCAGCGCTTTTATTCTTGGGCTTGCGCTTGGGAGTTTCTTTGTTAGGAACAAGCTTGACACTATCAAAAACGCGCCTCAATTTCTGGGTGTTGTGCAGATAATAATGGGCGCAACCGCTATCATGACGTTATTTACCTATACCAATATGTTTAGTTTTATGGTTTTTACGCTTGACGGACTTGCCAAAAGCGAACAGGGATATCTGCTTTTTAACGTAATGAGCCATTTTATCTGCATGATAATTATGCTTCCCACAACAATCTGCGCGGGTATGGTCATTCCGCTTATCATACACATGCTCTATAAAAACGGATACGGCGAACAGTGCATCGGTAAAGTATACGCCGTCAATACATTCGGCGGTATAATCGGTGTAGTTATAGCGGTTTGGATTCTTATGCCGTATCTGGGACTGAAATATCTTATTATAACCGGAGCGGCGATTGATCTGGCGCTTGGGCTTTTTGTTTTGTACAAATTCAGCGAAACCCGCTACACTTTGCTTAGAACCGTTATGCAGCCCGCGTGCGTCCTTATTCTGCTTGCCGCGTTCGCGTTTTCAAAAGTTGATCCATCTCTTCTCTCTTCCGGAGTATTCCGCTACGCCAGCATTTCAAAATCAAAAAGAGTTGTAGGTCATATAGACGGAAGAACCGCCTCAATTACACTTTTCAGATCTGGGGTGGATAATCTTGTACTCTCTACAAACGGCAAACCTGACGCGAGTGTGGGAACCGGTGAAGAGTTCAGTTCTGACGAATACACAATGGCGCTTCTTGGCGTTTTGCCCTTAAGCGTGCAGGAGAAAACAAGAAGCGCGGCGGTTATAGGCATGGGAGCGGGAATGACCGCGCACTATATGCTTTACGATCCAAATATCGTGGTTCTTGACGTGGTAGAGATAGAACCGGCAATGGTAAAACTCGCTCAGAAAATCGGCCCAAAAGTAGAAAATACCTTTGAAGACCCGCGCTGTAATATTTACATTGAAGACGCGAAAACTTTCTTTTCCGCCAAAAACCGCACCTATGATCTCATTGTCTCAGAACCATCAAACCCCTGGGTAAGCGGCGTTTCGAGCCTCTTCTCCAAAGAGTTCTTCAGCCACATACGCCGTCACTTAAATGAAGGCGGCATTTTAGTTCAGTGGTTTCACAAGTATGAAGCGGACATTAGCATTCTCGTATCAATTCTAAAAGCGCTTGGAGAGTCTTTTCCCCTATACGAAATGTATACGATAGGCTCAGATCTTATTATTATAGCGGCACATGAGGAAACCACAGATATCTCTTTGAAAAGAGATGTCTTTGCAATACCTGATATGGCTGAAAATCTTGCCAAAATGGGATTTGGCGGTCTTGACGATTTCAAACTTATAAGATATGGAAATCAGGACTTTTTTAATCCGCTTCTCGCAACTTACGATACTCCGGCAAACAGCGATTATCACTCTTTTGTTGACCTCTATGCCGCAAGCAAGCGCTTTATGGGCACAAGCGTATATGAACTCGGCGAGATGAAAGACTTTATAATACCTGTCAAAAAAATAGTCTTCAGTGACACCAATTACCATAGCTTAAGCCCAACAAGGATACTTCCCGCCATTGAAAATCTCTTAGAGATTCAAAACGCGAAACTCATATCACAACAGCTTGCCGCAAGCGCGGGGGGCGACGATAAAGCGACAGAAAACGCCGGCGCAGCCGTTTTCATTCTTGATTACTCTTACGCAAGTCCGCAAAAAGTAACTTTCTCACAGATACAAAGCGCAATAACGCAGATACTCAAAAAAACTCTCCCCTACCTCAGCTCCGACGAGATGCGGGAGATTTGGGAGATAATTGAAAAGAAACTCTCCACGCGGGAATTTGAAGAGAACGAAAAAGGGTGGATCGATTATTTCAGAGCGCTTTGCAATTATGATCTGCCGGAAATAAGACAACTGTCAATTGAACTCATGCCCGACACAGATACCATAACCGATCATTACAGCAACCAGATGCTGCTTACCTCACTATTCGCAACCTCTTTTGTACTTGGCGACATGGGAGATCTTCAAAGGATTTGGAACAGGTATGAAGAGAAAAAAGATCCGCCTGCCGTGGTGAGAGCCGCAAGAGCTTTGGTGTATGGCGGGAGACGTGATGATTAAACCTGACAAAAAATCTTAATCGCCTTCTCAGGACAGCACTGCGCGGCGATTTCGTACTCTGGTTCGAGGGATGACGGGATTGTTTTATGGCGGGGTACCGCTTTTTCATTGTCTCCCATATCAAAAGCGTCGGGACAGATACTCGCGCACAGCCTGCAGCCGCTGCAGCACTCGTCTACAACGACTCTCATATTATTATTTGCCACTTCCCGCGCTCACTTCTGTAATGGTAAACTTGGTACATCTAAATGTTAAGTCAAACGCAAATAGAATACCATAAACAGGTATAAACCAATTGTTTTAGTTTTTGTTGCGGGGAACAATATATATTAATCGTATATATACTGTGTCACCGATAAATCTTACACTGCGCGGCACGCAACTGCACGTAAGCCGTGAGGCTGCTTAGCGGCACAGTGCAAAATTTATCGGTGAATTGGTATATTTGGAGGAGATTCCATGCTGAACAAAATCGCTGAAACTGCGTTCATAGTATCAATTATCGCGGTAACCGCGTCAACCCAAAGCCTTAATATTCCCGGATGGGAGTTGATTTGGAGTGATGAGTTTGACGGGACGTCTCTTGATATGACGAAATGGACTCACGATATCGGGTATCACATCGATAACAATCCGAATATTTGGGGCTGGGGCAACGAAGAACTGCAGCATTATACGAACAGCATAGAGAATGTTTTTGTTGAGGATGGGAAGCTGAACCTGAAGGCATTTCGTGACAGGAGGAATTTTCCGGCGATAGACCCGAACCGCTATGCGCAGTACGCTTCCGGCAAGGTCATCACAAAAGATAAGTTCAAGTTTACGTATGGGAGAATTGACATATCCGCAAAACTGCCAAGAGGCAGCGGCTTCTGGCCTGCGCTTTGGATGCTGCCGAACGATGATGTTTATGGCGGCTGGGCGGCGTCGGGCGAGATTGATATAATGGAAGCTAAGGGGCGGCTGACAGGAGAGAGCAGCGGCGCTATCCACTTTGGCGGGCAGTGGCCTGATAACGCGTTTGTCCACGGCGAGTACCGCTTCCCTGCCGGACAGCGGATTGATACGGATTTCCATCAGTACGGCGTTGAGTGGTCGGAGGATACTATCAAGTGGTTTGTCAACGGTAATAACTTTTTCACGGCGGCAAGCCGGCAGTGGCGTTCGTCGGGAGCGCCTTCAGGAAATAACAGAGCGCCTTTTGATCAGGATTTTTACATCATAATGAACCTTGCTGTAGGCGGGCATTTTGATAATTACCGTGAGCCCGCTGAGGCGGACTTGCCTGGGATTATGCAGATCGACTATGTCCGCGTATATAAGAAGTCCGGCACCACCGGTATTAATGGTGACGCGTTGAGCCGCGCCGCGTCATCCCCCAAAAGCGCTGCTTTCTCAGGTATTGTAAACGGTCAAATAAACCTGCGTCTTAACGCGGGGCGCTGCACCGCAGAGCTTCATGATTTAAAAGGCCGTCTTATCAACAAAATTAATATAGACGCCGCTGACGGCGTCAATCCAACCGGTTTGAGGACAGAGGGGCTTTCCAAGGGCGTATATTTCATAAGCGTCAAACAAAACGGAGCTGCGATACTGGGTCATCGAATGGTGATCAAATAATAGTTTTTCTATTCTGTAACTTGCCTGTATAAGCATCCTTTAACACATGTTTTGTGAGAAAATAGATCATTCAGCAGCTGAAATGATAAAAGACGGAATATTTATTGCCTTTTAACTTCTTTGTGAAATGGACATATTGAGGTATCAATTAAATATTGCGCCGCACCGCCCGACGACTGCACGGCAGGCGTGAGGCTGCCGAACGGCACAATGCAATATTTAATTGTGAGATCAATAGGCAGTGTGTTTACAAGGCAGGAGCATAGTTAAAAGTGTCTAAAAATTCACAAAATAAGGCTGCGGTAAGGATTGGAATCAGCGGTTCATACGGCGGGTTTAATCTTGGGGATGAGGCGATTTTACAGGGTATTATCGCGCAGATACGCAATAGCTTCAAAGCGCACATTACGGTTTTTTCCCGCGACAGTCAAGACACTTTAAAGCGCCACAAGGTAGAGCGGGTTGTTCCGGTTAGAAAAATTAACCGCGAACAGGTGACTGAGGAGATAAAGCGTCTTGACGTTTTAGTTCTTGGCGGCGGCGGGATTCTTTATGATGCGGATGTAAAGACGTATCTGCGGGAGCCCTTTATAGCGATTGAACACAAAAAACCAGTTATGGTTTACGCGATAAGCGCGGGACCGCTTCATGATCCTGTTATGCAGGGGTATGTTAAGGAGTGTCTCAATGAGGTTTCGCTTATAACTGTGCGTGATCATCACTCGCGCCGTGTACTTGAGGACGCGGGAGTGCGCAAAAAAATTCATACAACCGCAGACCCGGCGCTTTTACTGGAGCGGACAGCTTTAAATAATGGTGTGTTTTTACATGAGGGAATAGATTTAAAGCGTCCGTTAGTGGGAATTTCGGTACGCGAGCCGGGGGTTGCGGCTCCTGATATTAAGGAGGAGAGTTATCATCAAATCCTTGCTAACACGGCGGATTACATAATTGACCGTTTCGGCGCGGATGTGCTCTTTATCCCAATGGAACGCAAAGTTCTTGACTTACAGCACTCTCACGCGGTAATCGCTTTAATGCTTAGGGCACAGAATGTTTCCGTTTTGAAAGGTGATTACACCGCAGGCGAACTGCTTACGATCATGAGTCATCTTAAGTTCAGCGTTGGGATGCGGCTTCATTTTCTTATTTTTTCCGCGCTTGCGGGAGTGCCGTTTGTGGGACTCTCCTACTCGCCCAAGGTAAACGGATTTTTAGAGGAGCTGCGTCTTGAGATGCCGCCTCTGAATTTAGTAAACGCGGGAAGGCTTATAGCGCACATTGACCGTATTTGGGATAACAGAGCGTCTGTTGTACAAAAGATAAAAAAATATATGCCCCTTCTTAAGGAGCGTTCCAAACAAAACGGCGCAGAGCTTGTGTCGCTTGTTGAGAGGATTTCTAAAAATGCCTCCGCTTCCGCGCCCTGAAAACGATGAATATCTGCTTCTGCCTCCCCGCCAAGCGCTTATCGCGCAGACCTGTGACGTGCTTGTTGTGGGCGGCGGCCCGGCGGGGATGGGAGCGGCAATGGGAGCGGCGCAGGCAGGGGCGAATGTAATACTTGCCGAGCGCTATGGCTTTTTGGGCGGTAACGCAACCGCCGCGCTTGTTACGCCGATTATGTCTTTTTACACACAGCACTCGCACGATCAGGTAAACGGCGCTGTCACCATGTTCCCCACAGATCACGGCACGGGAGATATCGCAATCGGCGGGGCGCTTCTTGATTTTGTAGAGCGGCTTGTAAAGGCCGGAGGCGCTCTCTCCCCCTCTTATAATACCGGATATGTTGTACCGTTTGACCATGAGATATTTAAACTTACAGCTATGGAGATGCTTGATGAGGCGGGTGTACAGGTGCTTTATCACGCATTTGCAAGCGGAGTTATTTTGGATTCAGAATATCCGGCGGTAGTGTTTGAAACCAAATCCGGCCCCATTGTGATACGGGCAAGAATGATTATCGACTGCACTGGAGACGGTGACGCGGCCGCTTATGCCGGAGCGCTTTACGATGTGGGAAGAGAGGATGACGGACTTGTTCAGCCCATGACTCTGTATTTCAGATTAGCCGAATTCCAAAAGAGCGCATTTGAAAACTACATAAAAAAACATCCCGAACAGTGGCGCGGCGTACATGGTTTATGGGATCTTGTAGCCAGGGCTCAGTGTGACGGAGAGCTTGATCTCCCCCGCGAAGACATACTCATCTTTGGAACCACGCATGAAAAAGAGATAAGCGTAAACAGCACCCGCGTCATCCGTGTACTTGGCACCGATGTCTGGGATTTGACTTATGCCGAATGGGAGAGCAGGCGGCAGATGAGACATATTGAGGATTTTTTCAAACGCTATGTTCCGGGATTTGAAGAGACCTATGTCATTCAAAGCGGTGTGCAGGTTGGAGTAAGAGAATCACGCAGAATTAAAGGTGATTATACACTCACAGCTAATGATGTACTTGAAGCAAAAAGCTTTGAAGACGCAATCGCAAGGAGCACTTATCCCATAGACATTCACAACCCAACCGGCAGAGGTACAATTTTAAAACGGGTTAAAACAGGATGCTCTTATGAGATTCCGCTGCGCTGCTGTATTCCGGTTGGGCTTGACAACATATTAGCAGCCGGACGCTGTATATCAGGAACCCATGAGGCGCACTCTTCATACAGAGTAATGCCTGTATCAATGGCTGTAGGTCAGGGAGCCGGCGTATGCGCCGCTCTTTGCGCTATGAAAAAAATAAAAAGCAGAGATGTATGTTTTAAAGATGTACGCAAGGAGTTAAGACGGCAGAGGGCGATTATTTAGTTTATAGTTTTTAGCTTTTAGTATTGGAAAAAAATAAAAAGTACGCTCTCTTACACTAAAAACTAAAGGCTAAAAACTACAAACTATATGAATAAGGTTAATTCAATCATGAACAACATAAAAATCATAACATCAACGATAACATTATTAATGATATTTAATGCGGCGCCTCTTTTCCCCCAATCTGCCTTCGGCGTTAAGGGGGGGCTCTCTCTCTCAAATTTCTGGGGCAACGGTGTAGACGCTTTTCATGAAAAAGAAAAAATAGCTGATTTTCATATCGATAAAATAAAAGGCAGCGTTTTACCTTTTGTAAGCGGCGGCCTGTTTTTTCGCTTCGACATAATTCCATCTTTTTTATCAATTCAACCGGAACTCCTTTACATGAGGCAGGGTGAAAACTGGAAATTAAAAAGCGCGGGTAATAAAGAATATACAAGTATACACGTCGATTATTTAACAATACCGGTAAGCGCTAAGCTTATGATTCCATTTGAAAATCTGCCACTCACATCAAGTGTTTACGCAGGCCCTGCTCTATCGCTCAGACTTCACGCTCACGCAAAAAATATAGACGCGCTCCCCGACTTGCACAACCACTCTATGCCTGATTGGGGAAATAATATTACTAAAAAAGTTAATCCGCTTGATCTTGGTCTTGCGGCAGGGATAAATATGGATATAGCCTCAGGTCCCGGAGAGATAGTTATCGATTTTCGTTTTCAATGGGGATTCATTGAGGTTTTTCAAATGAATAAAGATTTTCGCAATTACTCATTTCAAATTTTGGCTGGGTATCAGATTTTTTTGTGATTTATCTTATACCCAAAATCAGTGAAACGCGCTCTTTTTTACCGGCTGATGTGGTGATTACGCCTTTCACCAAATACGTACCGTTGGATATTGAACGGCCTTTTTCATCACGTAAATCCCATGATCCGATGATTCTGCGGGATTGTGTGACGGGACGATTGCGGTCATCCGCAATACGGATTTTATTAATCACATTACCGGATGCATTGTAAATCGTCAACATGCCGCCCTGTATCGCCCCGCCCGAACGGAAAAAATTCACCACCCCAGATGACCTGCATACAGGATTCGGACCAACCGAAAAACCGTCCGTAAACACGCCGTCCGACAGCGCGGCATCGGCGATACCATCATCATAAACAACGGGAACAACCCTGTCATGCGATAATATTGAGGTAATTCCGCTTACCGTAATCGTGAAATCCCGCGTATAATCCGTACCTGGCGCCGCACCGTTTATTATCGCTGCTCTTATTGTAACGCTGCCTTCCGCCGTGGTGCTTAACGTATTTTGGCTGATAACCGCGCCTGTCGTACCGGCATTTTCAACCGACCACGCTATCACCCTGTTTGTAGCGTTTGCGGGCGCTGCCGTACCGTCAAGCGTCAGCTCCACGCCGACAGCCGCTGTCGTGGGAACATCTGTTATACCTGTTACCGGAACAAACTGCACAAACGCGGCTTCAATACTCATTTCGAGGTCAAACCACAGATCTGAACTGCCTGACGCGTTTTGCCCTACTGCGCATGTGATGACATTCGCGCCGGGTTTTAGCGCGCTCTTCAGATTGGTAAGACTCGCCGCGTCAAGAAGAATCATAGAAGGATCTGAACCGACATTGGGGAAGCCCGTCTCCCTGTTGCTGTAATCGCTGTTGATATTAAAAGGCCTGGTCGTTGCGTTCGTGTTGTACCCCGTGTACGTTGACCAGTTTATAGGCGCTCCTATGGTAACATTAGCGGCGCCGTTAGCAGGATTATCGCCGCCCGTGCCGCCCGCGTTGTAACGGTACACCTCTGCACCGTTGATGTAAATTATCAGAGCGTCATCAATACGGTGTGCGCCTGCCGCGCCCAAAACATCGTCGACAACAATATTATCGGGTAATGAAAACGTTTTTTTGAAATATACCCATGTATGTCGGGCGGATGTTGTTCCCGCTTGCGCCGCTCCCGGACCGTCGGCAAGCGTGGTTGCGAGCGTTAGTCCCGCACTGCTCATCGCAGTGCCAAAACCGGCGGCGGTCGGACTAAGCGTCCAACCGGACAGCGCGCTCATATTGAAAGCGTCGGGATGAAATTCCGCGTTTGTTCTGCCATAACGATAATAACTGTCGCCAAATTCGCTGGCTTTCACAATAGACGTCTCTCTTTTAACCGTTACGGAAATTGTTACTGTGAGAGGAATATTGTTACTGTTTGTCACACCTGGCGGCAAAGCGAAACTCCCGCCCACCGTAAAGGTCTGGCCGGTTTTAAGTAAAGGGTCATACGGCGAAGCCGCGACATTCCAGTTGACGGGAACATTAATCGTTTGGCCGGCGGTAGTCGTTATAGACACCGCAGCCGGCAGCCCCAAAGCCGCAGCAGTTTTCGCCGTACCGTTTGCCAAACCGGTTATCGCGGCAGGCTGTACCACGCTTGCAAGCTGACTGGGACGGCGAACGCCGAACGGCTGTAAATACACGATACCATTGGCGTTCTTAAGCTGCGCGCGGACGTAACTGTTGACGCTGCTCGAATAGTTGTTAAGATTTATTGACGTTGATGTGCCTGTGACATTGCTTGACAGAATTTTCACGCCGTCGGCAATCCAGTCAACAGATGTAAAGTTTGCGCCTGTTATGGTGATGGTGGTGCCGGACACTGTAACATTGGTAACGCTCGGAAGAGTTCGGTTAAGCCAGGACGCTTGATCTGCCCTTCCGCTCCAATGAGAAACCACGTTGATATTTTCGCGTCTGTCTACATGGCTTACGGCATAGAACGTACCTGTTTTCATCGCGTTTAAGGCTGCCGCCTGTGATAACTCCGGCATTAACATCATATTATAAGCGAATCCGCTTGCGTACGTGCTGTGTGCGTCATCAGTAGAGAAACCCCAAACGTTACGTCCCGCCGGCATTGTCTCTTTGAGGAGATTATCCCACAAAATTCTGTCACCGCGTGAATCGGCGTCAAGCTTGTTCATAATTTCCATGCCCACGCAGGATTCGTACGCCATAAGGAGGTCAACGTACTTTTTAATGTAGACGGGATTGCTTGAATTTGCCGCGCCGACGGCGAAATCGGAGTTTCGTCCGTCGGTTTCCCTGCCGGGGTGGTTGATATAGCTGATTCCGCCGAGTTCCTGAGCCCGGGCGATAACGTGAGCTATTGTTCTGGTATTCAAGGGAAGGTTATGGAACGAGGCGTTATAAGTATTTATATGAGCGCCGTCGAACGGGTCTTCATCGTAAAAAGTGGTATGCTCGATTGTGTTGGTAATATTTATCATACCCGGCCTGCCGCCTCGCCCATCGCCCCGTTCCATAGCGGCCATTCTGGCGGATGTAAGCGGAACCTTGGGTTCGTTGGTGTATTCAATCCTTGGATTACTTGGACCATCCCAAGTGGTAGACAAAAAATCGTGCTCTGTAAAAGCAACGATATTAAAACCCTTCGCGTAGTGATCTTCGAGCATAGCCGCTCTCGTATCGTCGCCGTCGGAGTCGGTGGAATGAGCGTGAAGCTGAGCCTTATACTGCCCCCAGGCAGACCAATTCACATCAACATACGGATTCTGAATAATAATCTGCTGAGCATAAGCAGGGGAAACTATCCTCATAGCAAGAGAAGCTATGACTGCACAGATAGTCAAGATGAAGATGAATTTTTTTTGGGAGAAGCGCACTGGACACCCCTCTCGTACGGAATCAGGTTTACCCGCAATTTACAGCCAAAAAACAACCACTCACCGGATGTTGGCCGCTGCCTGTGTATTTTTCACCATCTCTATATTAAGTATACCGCTTTCGGGTTCCGTGTGTCAAGGATTTTTTTATACGCGCCGCACTTCAACGGGCGGCTAAAAGCAGGAGTGTACCACAAATCAATTTTGAAACTTTCATCAATGCACCGCCTCTCTTTACATAAAATTATTATATATATCACTATTAATGATGTTTTGTTGATTTTTTCCCATGATTATAATTTTCGCAGAAACTCCGCGAGTTCCTTTCCATTCTTTTCTGATTGTTTTTTACTGGGATGCCAGTCCGCGCCATAACCAAGCGAGCCGTCTTGAGGAGAGAGTGAAAATCTGAAAACCGGCAAGCCCTGCTTTGTCAACTCATTTTTTGCGGTGTCTAAATATTGTCTGCAAAGCGTCAGGCTTTTTACTCCCTCAGGATAAAAATCGTTTTGCATTGGGCCGTCTATTATAACTATTTTGGCTTTTGGATATTTTTCGTTTACCTGTTTAGCGAATTTTATCATTGAATTGACAAATTTCACAGAATCAGGCGCGCCTAAAGCGAAATCGTTTGTTCCAAGACTTATGACCGCAATGTCTGGCTGCCATGAGAAATCCCACGGGATATTTTTATTTACGCTGATATATGGGAAAAAATCGGGCAAAGGGCGATTGTCTTTAGAATCGGGATGATTGCGATAAATTCCCCGGCCTGAAAAAGCTACTGTCCGCAACTGTGCGCCAAGTTCCTTGGCGGCAACTCCTGCATACGACGAAAAAACATCCTCTGTTACTGGAGAAAAACCATTCTCTTTCATAGAGTCTAAAACCCCGTAACCGGCTGTTATGGAATTTCCCAAAAATTCAATTTTAAGTTTTGGAACAGATGGCAAAGCCCCTTGTTGAGGGATGCCATTAATTTGAAAACCTTTAAAAATATCATCACCCTGAGAGGATTCCGTGCGTTTCGCAACGCTTATTATATGAACCCCTTTTTTAAGA
>Ga0123356_10004548_pt1 | contig 14304 bp, 2 predicted proteins | sample TergutEmb28metaG_2_FD_92546 | JGI IMG/M metagenome (GOLD analysis project Ga0123356, IMG submission 92546) | Embiratermes neotenicus P3 segment gut microbial communities from Petit-Saut dam, French Guiana - Emb289 P3 | ecosystem: Host-associated > Arthropoda: Insects > Digestive system > Gut ...
TTATTACGATGTTACAGTTTCAGTAAATGCAACAGGAGGCGGTACGGTAACAGGAGACGGGAACTATTACTGTGGCGAAGAATTAACGGTAATAGCCGAAGCCGACACTTGTTACACCTTTTTGTATTGGACGGAAGGCACAGATACTGTTTCTACCGACCTTGAATATACGTTTATATTGGGAACAAGCGATCGTGATTTAATGGCGCATTTTGAACTTGATTATTACAATGTTACAGTTTCAGTAAACGCAATGGGGAGCGGCACGGTAACAGGCAGCGGAAACTTTTACTGTGGCGACACTGCAACCATAACAGTAACCCCTGACCTATGCCACACATTTATAGGATGGTGGATGCCGGACGGTACTTTTGTTTCAGAAGAAAGCATCTACACATTTATTGTAACAGAAAATATCAATTTAGTTGCGCATTTTATAGATTCAGCCAAAATTATAGTCACGGTAAATCCGCCCGATGTAGCTACCATAACGGGAGATGGCTTTTATCCATGCGGAGAAACCGCCATCTTAACGGCAAGTGTTATAGACGAATGTTTTACCTTTGTCAATTGGACAGATGAAAACGATGAAGTAGTATCTTCTAACAATCCCTACATCTTTACCTTAACGGACTCCCGAACTTTGACTGCCAATTTTGAGCCGAAACCGTACTTTATTTATGCTATTCCAAATCCTTCGGGTAGTGGAACGGCTGAGGTAATAGGAGGTAATATTCAAAACTGCGGCGATACGGTAACCGTACAGGCAACCCCCGAATCTTGCTATCACTTTGTCAACTGGACGATAAACGGTGTAGTAGTATCAACCCAGCTTCTCTACGAATTTCCTGTAACCGAAACCACAGTAATATTTGCAAACTTTGCGAAAGACACCTGCGAAATTATCCTGTTGGCAAATCCACCTGCCGGCAGCACACCGCAACCGCTCGGCAGCGGTTTTTATATATGCGGCTCTCCTGCCGTAGCAATGGCATTAACAGACCCCTGCTACACATTTATCAACTGGACGAAAAACGGAGAGGAAGTATCCACACAAGAAAATTATCCTTTCACAGTAACAGAATCCGCTACTTTAATTGCAAATTTTGAACGAAGTTTCTACAACATTGATGTGTCGCCATTTCCAACGGGTGGAGGCAATCTATTTGTACTTGGTGGTGCAGAAAATATTCCATGTGGCTCCGAACGCACTGTTTTAGCAAATCCCAACAATGGTTACACATTTGTTGGATGGTTTGAAAATAACATCCTTGCATCTACAGACAATCCATGGACATTTGAAGTAACTGAAAACCGAGACCTGGTAGCGCATTTTACATTAATACCCTACGAAGTTATCATATCGGTACAACCTTCCCAAGCCGCCACATTTACCGGAAACGGAATTTATAATATTGGCGATAACGCCACCGTAACAATAATTCCAAACCCCGGCGGTTGTTGCAACTTTCTCTATTGGCAAGAGAATGGAAATAATGTCTCCGTACAACTTTCCCATTCATTTCCGGTAACCGGTAATCACGAATTAATTGCAATTTTTGATTGTGATGTTCTTGCCGTTACCCTGTCAGCGGATCCACCTGAAGGTGGCACTGTTTCAGCTGGAGGTAATTACATCTGCGGAGACACTATTACCGTAACTGCAACCCCTGAAAATGATTGTTGGGAGTTTGTCAACTGGACAAAAAACAACATCCCTATTTCCACAGAGAATCCATGGAGTTTTGAAGTAACCGAAAACAATAACTTAGTGGCAAACTTCATTCAGAAAACCTACCATGTAACTGTAGAACATTTAACAGGCGGTACGGTTTCCGTTGAAGATACTACCATGCTTTGCATCCCCGGTGGAACTTATTTAACAGTAGAGGCGTTCCCCGACCTTTGTTACACCTTTGCTGGATGGTGGTCACAAGAGGGCGATTCTATTTCTATAAATAATCCTTACACATTTCTTGTAACCGAAGACCGTAATTTGGTGGCGCACTTCATTCAAAGCCCCTACGATGTAACTGTAGCAGTCTATCCATTAGCAGGCGGCGAAGTTACCGGCGGCGGAAATTTCAACTGCGGAGTCTCAACCACTGTAACCGCAACAACTAATGATTGTTGGACATTTGTTGGATGGTGGACACAGGAGGGCGATTCTGTTTCTACAAATAATCCCTACACATTTGTTGTAACAGAAAACATCAATTTAGTGGCACACTTTGAACAGTACGTTTATGACGTAAATCTTTCGGCATCCCCATCAGATGGCGGCAATGTTACAGGTAGTGGCAATTACAACTGCGGCGATACTATTACAGTAGCAGCAACTTCTTATGAGTGTTGGGAGTTCGTTAACTGGACAGAAAACGGTATCCCTGTTTCCACAGAGGATACATGGCGTTTTGAAGTTACCGAGAACCATGATTTGGTGGCAAACTTCATTCAGAAGACCTACCATGTAACCGTAGAACATTTAACAGGCGGCATAATTTCATTTGGCGATACAGTCATTTCCTGCGTTTCCGGTGGAACTTTAATAATTATAGAGGCTACCTCTGACTCATGTCACACGTTTGCCGGTTGGTGGACGCAAAACAACAATTTTGTGTCACTTAATAATCCTTACTCCATTTACGTAACAAGCGATACTACTTTGGTGGCGCATTTTGAGAGAATAACTTACAAAATTAATGTCTCAGAAAACCCAATTGAAGGCGGCACTGTTATCGGTGATAGCACATACAATTGTGGCACAACGGCAACCGTAAGAGCAGCCGCAAACCCTAATGATTGTTGGAAATTCATCAACTGGACAGAAAATGGTGAAGAGGTATCCAAAGATAATCCTTATCGCTTTGAGGTAAGTAAAGACCGTGATTTGGTGGCGCACTTTGAGAAGGCAAAGTATGAGATTACTTTACAGGCAGATCCGGCGGCGGGAGGCACTGTAACAGATAGTGGGCCCCATGACTGCGGAGATACTATCACTGTAATGGCAAGGTCAAATCCCGGCTTCATATTTAGCGAATGGACAATAAATGGAACTAAGGTTTCTGATAGTGCTGAATATGAATTTATTGTCACAAACAACACTCACTTGATAGCGCATTTCATGCAGTCGCATTACAGCGTAACAGTCTCAAACAACGACACACTCTACGGCACTACAGAACCTGAAGGAACAGTATTGTACGAAATCGGCTCTACTGCACGTGTCATAGCGCGTGAACAAAACTGCTACAGTTTTGTAAACTGGACAACAAATGATGGCGAAAAGCTCTCTACTGATATTATTTACGAGTTTGTTGTTTCAAAAGATACAACGCTGATAGCCAACTTCTCTGCGCTTTGTTTTGATACTTATTGCCCAACGCTCTGGTGTAATACCTTCATGCTTGACTTGCACACGTTGGGGCTTGTGTATTCTGAGGTTGAAGATTGCGAGTGGTATATAGACGGGATTAAAGTTGATAATACGCAAACCATCAACCAGTTCAGTTACTCAGCAGGTCCTAATAGTGACGATAGGCTGACGTGTAACGTGCCATATATGTATAAATTAAAATTTAAGAATCGTACTAATTGGTTGTGCTCTTCCACGAAAGTACTTTCTGCATGCTGTGATCCGCCAAATAAGTCGCCGAAAAATCTTGTGATTTTTCCCAATCCAACTCGGGGTAACAATTCGTTTACCGTTGAAAATGTTATTGCAGGCGAAACGGTGCACATATATAACCAATACGGTATCCACGTAAAAAGCATCATTGCTACCGGAGATGTTATCTCAATGACTCTCAATGTATCTTCGGGAGTTTATATGATACGCTGCGGGGAGAGATATGGAAAAATAGTAATCATAAGGTAAAAACATCCCATATATGCAACAATTCAGATATTATCTTTTATTTATTGCTCTTCTTTGTCCATTATTTCTTGTTGGACAAGATGTTATTTTAGAAATCAATTCTACGCCATCCACCTGCTTTGCAAATGGTACAATTACCATTACGCTAATGGGAAGTGATATGGATAGTTTGTCACAAATAAATTATAAAGTAAAAAATATTGCTACTGGGGATGAGCGCCTCGGAGTAGCCCCTCAATTTAAAAATCTTTCAAAAGGAGATTATTTGGTTTCCATGGATGCTTTTTTTCAAGAAACGCCCATACAAATAACCGACACTACCACAGTGGATGGAGATTATACTGCCCCTACTGCTTTTAAGGTAAACTCAGATAGGTTAATCGGTACGCGAAAAACATTTAATTGTAAAAATTCGGGAAGAGTATCTTTACTCATTGAAGGAGGCGTTTTTCCTTATATGGTTGAAACATACTTAAATTCATCTCTTTTTCGGGTAGATACGTTTAATACGCATCAAAATTCAGGAACATCTCAAAATATGCCCGATTATAAAGATTACTATAATTTCGAAGAGCTACCTGCCGGAAACTTTTTATTTAAAATTAAAGACGGATGTGATTACGGATTACCGAACGTCTCGGAAACAGTAGAAACCCTTTGGGAAGATTATCACTGCTACTATATGTATTTGTATGTAAGCAACTATTTCTATGATTACAATATTGTGCATCTTCTGTTTCATCAGTATTATTATTACAATGATTATTATTGGGGTGATCTTTACAAATATTATTATGATCAAGCATTTAGAAATATTCCATGGTGGGAATACACCTACTCCTCAGGTGAAGAAGAAAATGATTGGGAAGATATCCCTCCTTCATGGCAAGTTTTTGATACGGTAAATGTCTTTTCCTCAGATTGCGATCCTTGGAGTAAAGAATATCTCGTAAAAATTAGGGTCAAAGATTGTGATGAGATTGCTTGTAGTAATGAGTTTGCAGTGAAACTAAATCCATATTTGTATGTGAATATGGAAACTTATGTAAATGCGTATGTAGAAAACCTGTTTGATCCGGTTACAGGTTGTGGAAGCGAAGTGGTAGTGGATGAGGATGAAGAAATGACGCTCAAATTAGAATTCTGGGGAAATTTTTTCATCCCTCCCGTTCATTTTATCGTTACACATATTGCTTCCGGAGAAGTTTGGTTGGATACAATGGTGAATGCAAGCTCATTTAGAACTGATACACTCATTCACCGAAACCATGTTGGCGAAATTTTGCACTTTGTTGCAATGTATGGTGATAGCTGTATTTTATTTGACTATGAATACGCCATACCCCCACCATACATACCTGTAGTAAGTGAACCTTACTGGTACAATCCATATTATTCTCAGAGAACATGTGACAGTATATTTGATTACGATTATATCCATTTCATTTGGACGGGATGTGGCACTACGAACAACAAGCCTCCCGAAAACACTGTTATAAATCTTATTGAAAGCCCTGATAATTACCTCAGTTTTACCGGTATTTATAATCGTAGCTTAGATCAATGGAACATATTGTATGACAATATGGTTTTGGATACTGCTTATTCACCATATAGTTGTGAAATTTATTTTCAAGCAGGAAAGCTTATTTCCGGAACTTACCTATGGGTCATTACTGATGATTGTGGTAGAGCAGATACAATACAAACATATTACTGGTTTGCAGATTTTTATGATTATGAAATTGAGGAATCGCTTACTTTTGAATCACAATTAACCTGTGAAGGAGAAAAGTATTTGCCCAAAGTAAAATTAGTCGGCACACGCAGAATTGACGGATATAAAGAAACAATGCCCGTTTATTATTATGTAAACGGTATTCCCGGGGGATGTTATCCAACCTCCGGCGTGTGTAATAATGATTTTGTTACATTTACCATACCTGGAAACTATCAACTCTCATTTGGGGCAACGTGTCTCGCACCACCGGACACAATTATAACCTATATTTACAAAGGGTTAGTGCTTCTTAAAGCCTACGGTTACGCTTGTAATGACGGGGTAAACGAAGTCAGTAAAATTGTGGTAGAAGTGGATTCTACAACGGGAGTAGCGCCCTACGGGTTTGACCTCTATACGTTAAACGGCGATTTTATCTCGTCGAACAACACAGGAATCTTCTATGAGGGCACTCCCGACAGCACTTTTTTAGTAATCATAACCGACCAATGCGGAACTACTTACAGTCAAAATATTAAAATTGAACGTTTAATGACCGGAAGGGTGGCTTTTGCTAAGAATAGTATGACTTGCCTCGGAGATACCATTGGTTTATATGTTGTTTCATTTCTGGGCGACCAAGTAGAGTTCCATTGGGAAGGACCAAACAATTTCTTTGGTCAAGGCAGAGAGATTGAGATTAGCAATGCCTCTCCCGAACATGAAGGATATTATATTGTTTACATTACCGGATTAGAGTGTTTTATTATAGATAGCATTTATATTTCGATTGTCTTTCCTGTTACAACGTATATTTCGGATACGATTTGTTTTGGTGCCAGCTATACAAGTCATGGTTTTACTATTTTGCCGGAGGAGATCCCAAATCCCAATAGCATCTACCATTTTTTTCAATTTCAAAAAACGATGCCTTATAATTGCGACAGTATCATAGTACTGACTTTAATAGTAAATCCGGTTTATGAAACGCATATTTTTGGAACCGTTGGTTATGGCGGTTATAATTTCTTCGGAGAGATTTTGCACAATGCCGGAACCTATACCCACACGCTACAAGCGATAAACAACTGCGATAGTATCATAGTGCTCACTTTAACTTTAAAAACTTACACCATTACCGTTATACCCTACCCGCCGGGATGGGGTAACGCTTGTTGCAATGGAATTGATATCCCTTATGGGAACTTGTTTCCCATATCTGCAACTCCTAATGAGTGCTACTCTTTTGTTGGCTGGTTTGAAGCAGATACCTTAGTTACCGAAAATCAGAATTATATCGTTGAAGTGGACACAAGCCGTACTTTTATCGCTATTTTTGAACCATTTACCCATAACATTGCCCTATCGGTAAACCCGCCGGAGGTTGGCATTGTTGAAGGTGGCGGCAACCGCCCTATATGCAAACCAACTATCGTAACTGCCATTACCGTTGATCCTTGCTACAAATTTGTAAACTGGACAGAAGATGGCGAGGAGGTTTCTACCGATTCTTCCTATCTCTTTATTGTAACTGCTCCGCGCAATTTAGTGGCTAATTTTGAATTGAAGAAGTTTAATATATTTACGCAATCGAACCCAACCGGAGGCGGCTCAACTCAGGGCGGAGGAACAGATATTCCCTGCGACTCTACCGTATGTATAATCGCCATCCCGGAGTTCGGCTATAAATTTGTGAACTGGACGGCACAGAATGGGCAAACTTCAACTAACAATCCTCATTGTTTTCAAGTATGGGATGATAACATTTGGACAGCAAACTTTGAATTGAAAACCTACACAATCATCACGTTGTCGAACCCGCCATACGGCGGCACAACCGAAGGCAGCGGAAACTATACGCACGGCGATACCGTAACTGTGAAAGCATTTCCCGAAGATTGTTATGTATTTGTAAATTGGATGATTAACAATATTGAAGTTTCTACAAACAACCCCTATATCTTTGCGGCGACAAGTTCTTTAGATACGACCTATTTGGTGGCAAACTTTGAAAGAAAAATCTTTTCCGTTTTTGCAATAGTAAATCCAACAGGCAGCGGCACAGTTTCAGTTTCAGAAAGCGGCAATTATTACTGCGGAGATACGAGCACCGTAATTGCAATCCCCGAAGAGTGTTACCACTTCGTCAGTTGGACAATCGACGACATCGTAGTATCCACTCAACCTATATACCAATTTCTTGTTACCGGAATGATTGTATTGGTGGCTAACTTTGCCATTGATACCTGCGAGATTACCTTAGTCGCAAACCCAACAACAGGTGGCACGCTTTTCGGTACCGGCACTTACTTGTGTGGACAACCTGCCGTAGCAATGGCATTTACAGACCCCTGTTACACTTTTATCAACTGGACAAAAAACGGAGACACTGTCTCTTGGAATGAAATATATCCTTTCACCGTAGAAGAAAATTGTACTTTGATTGCGAATTTTGAACAGAAATATTTCTACATCACGGTGTCGCCGGATCCTCCGGATGGCGGGCTTGCTTTAGAATCCGGCTACTATCCCTGTGGCGATACAGGAACCTTCTGTGCCGTTGAATTTCCAGATTATGACTTTATCAAATGGACAGAAGACAACGTTTTTGTCTCAGATGAAAATTGTATTATTTTTGAGGTAACCGGAGACCGTGAATTGGTAGCGCATTTTACGTTAAAGAGTTTCGAAGTTATCGTATCGGCGAACCCTCCCAAAGGCGGCACGGTTACCGGCGGCGGAGTCTATAATATTGGCGATACTGCCACCGTAACGGCAACTCCAAATCCCAACGGCTGCTACCAATTTTTCTGCTGGCAAGAGAATGGTAACTGTGTTTCCGTAGAACTTTCCCATTCGTTTCCGGTAACCGGAAATCACGAATTGGTCGCAATTTTTGAAGTTGATGTTTTTGAAATATCCCTTTCGGCAAATCCACCTGAGGGCGGCGCTGTTGCCGGCGGAGGCACCTACAACTGCGGAGATACGGCTACTGTAACGGCAACCCCTATTGATGAGTGTTGGAAGTTTGTTTGTTGGACAACTGAAAACGGCGATATTTTTACCGATAATCCGTTGCATTTTGAAGTAACCGAAGATTATGATTTGGTGGCAATCTTCATTCAAAAAATCTACAATATAACCATAGTAGCCGATCCCTTAGCCGGCGGCACAGTCTCAGTTGGCGATACTACCATTGCATGTGTTTCCAACGGAACTTTCTTAACAGTAGAGGCATTCCCCGAAGAATGTTACACATTTACCGGCTGGTGGACGCAAGATGGCGATTTCATATCCATAAGTAATCCCTACACTTTTAACGTAACAAAAAGCGATACTTTGGTGGCGCAATTTGAAATAAATAGTTTTACTGTCAACCTTTCGGCGTTGCCAATAACGGGCGGTGGCGTTTCCGGCGGCGGCAATTACAACTGCGGCGATACAGCAACCGTAACAGCAACTCCTAATGATTGTTGGACGTTTATTGGATGGTGGACACAAGAAGGAAACTCCGTATCTACAGATAATCCTTACACATTTGTTGTAGCAGAAAACATTAATTTAGTAGCGTACTTTATTGATTCTGTTAAGGTTACTATCATAACAAATCCACCGGGAGTTGGCACCGTAACCGGCAGCGGATTCTATATTTGCTACGAAACGGTAACTGTAGCAGCAACCCTCATAGACGACTGTTACACTTTTGTTAACTGGACGAATGAAGATGGAGATACCCTCTCCTCTAACAATCCCTATCTATTTACCGTAATAGAATCACAAACTTTGATTGCCAATTTTGTGGCTAATACCTTCAATGTTTACGTGATAGCAAGCCCAACAGCCGGCGGCACAGTGTCAGGTGGCGGCAATTACATCTGCGGAGACACGAGCACCGTAACAGCAATCCCCGCCAACTGCTACCATTTTGTCAACTGGACGATAAACAACATTGAGGTATCCACCCAACCTTTGTACGAATTTCCTGTAACCGGAACAACTGTATTGGTTGCAAACTTTGCCATAGATACCTGCGTAATTACCTTGGTTGCAAATCCACCCACAGGCGGCACACTTCTCGGTACCGGCACTTACGAGTGTGGACAACCTGCCGTAGCCATGGCATTTACAGACCCCTGCTACACTTTTATCAATTGGACGAAAAACGGCGATACAGTCTCTTGGGATGAAATATATCCTTTCACAGTAGAAGAAACCTGTATTTTGATTGCTAATTTTGAGCGGAATAATTACTACATCGCTGTGTCGCCGGATCCACCGAATGGCGGTCTTGCTATCGAATCCGGCTACTATTACTGTGGCGATACGGTAACCTTATCCGCAATTCCGTTTTCAGATTACGATTTTATTGAATGGAGGGAAAACAACGTTTTTGTCTCCGATGAAGCCGATTTTAGTTTTGAAATAACCGAGCCTCGCGAGTTGGTAGCGCATTTTGCATTAATTACTTACGAAGTTACCGTGGAAATAGAACCCGAAGCAGCGTGCAGCAATATTTCAGGCGCCGGAATCTATAATTTGGGCGATACCGCCACCGTAACGGTAGATCTATCCAGCGACTGTTGCAACTTTATCGGTTGGAAAGAGAATGGCGATTATGTTTCCGACCAATCTTCCCATTCGTTTTCTGTAACCGGAAATCACCATTTAGTTGCGGTTTTTGAAGTTGAAGTTTTTGAAATCACACTTTCGACAAACCCTTCAGACGGCGGCGATGTTACGGGTGGTGGCAACTACAACTGCGGAGACACAATCACCGTAACAGCCACATCTGCTGAATGCTACACCTTCGTCAACTGGACGGATGAAAACGGCGAGGTTTACACCGGAAATCCATTGTATTTTGAAGTAACAGAAGACCTCAATTTGACAGCTAACTTTGAGTTGACCCCCTATAATATAACCGTAATAGCGAAACCTTCAACAGGAGGCACAGTATCAGGCGGCGGCGATATTCCCTGCGACTCTCTTATCACCGTAACGGCAATTCCTGACTCTTGTTACACCTTTGCCGGCTGGTGGACGCTAAATGGCAGTTCTATATCCACAAACAATCCATACACGTTTAACGTAATAAAAAGCGATACTTTGGTGGCGCACTTCGAAATAAAGAGATTTACTATCAACCTTTCGGCATTTCCATCGGAAGGAGGCGGTGTTTCCGGTGGCAGTACCGACATTCACTGCGACTCTCTCATTACCATAACAGCAACCTCCAATGATTGCTGGGCGTTTGTTGGCTGGCGAACACAAAATGGCGACTCTGTATCTACAAAAAATCCCTACATATTTAATGTAAGAAAAAGTGAAAATTTGGTGGCGCACTTTGAGTGGATCAACTATGAGATTATTTTATCGGCAAATCCACCGGATGGAGGTATAGTGGCGAGTGGAGGAAACTATGTCTGCGGAGATACCATTACTATATCGGCAACCTCCAATCAGGGTTTCAAATTTGAAAAATGGACAACAGTAGATGGTTCTCATATTACTTATGATCCTGTATTTGATATAACAGTGAATAGCGATAATACTTTCGTTGCGCATTTCACGCAGTCGCATTACCGTGTAACGGTATTAATCAACGACACGCTCTACGGAACTACAGATACAAAAGGAACAGTATTGTACGAAGCCGGTTCCATCGTAAGGATCATTGCGTATGAAAAAAACTGCTACAGCTTTATAAATTGGACAGCAATAAATGGCGAACAGATTACCATCAATAATATTTACGAGTTTATAGTTACAAAAGACACAACACTGATTGCTAACTTTTCTGCGCTTGATTTCGATACTTATTGCCCAACGCTCTGGTGCAATACCTTTATGCTTGACTTGCACACGTTGAGACTTGAGTACGGAGAGATAGAAAATTGTGAGTGGTATATTGACGGTGCTAAAGTTAGAAATACGCAAACCATCAACCAGTTCAGCTACTCAGCAGGCCCAAATTTCGATGATCGGCTGATGTGTGGGGTGGAGTATATGTTTAAACTAAAATTTAAGAATCGTACTAATTGGTTGTGCTCATCCTTAAAAGTAATCAAAGATAATTGTTGTAATTTGCCAGGTGCGCCGCCGAAAAATCTAGTAGTTTTTCCCAATCCTACAAGAGGAGACAATTCGTTTACTGTTGAAAATGTTATTCCAGGCGAAGCGGTGCAGATATTTAACCAATATGGCATCTACATTAAAAGCGCCGTTGCCACCGGAGAGGCTATCTCAATGACCCTTAGCAATGTATCTTCTGGAGTTTACATGATACGCTGTGGCGAGAGATTCGGAAAAATAGTAATAATAAGATAATAATTAGAAAAATATGAATAACTTTAGAAAAGAGAATAGAATTTTCTCAAAAAAAACAATTTTAACACTGTTTGCAATAACTGCTTTATGTGTATCTGTGAGTGCTCAAAGACAGATTAAGGCGCCCAATGAATTTTCCATCTTTGGCGGAGGCGCTTACACTTTCATTTATTTTCAACAACCGTTTGATGGTGTACATGGCATCTCTTCAAAAGGTTTTGGCGCTGATTTGGGGGTCAGTTTTACTGCCTTTGCGGGTAAATATGTGGGATTTCATATAGGCTTGGGAATGGGTACATATAATATAAAAGCTTTAGTGGATAGCTTTACATTTGTTACTCCTAACTATGCCAGCGCTCCCAACCTATTTGGTGATGACCAACCTTACGATTTGTACACTACATTATCAGGCTATAAAGAAAAACACACTATCTATTTTTTGACCATCCCTTTGATGCTACAGTTTCAAACAGTGCCTAAGAGTAAGAGTGCATATTATTCAGGCATAAAAAAAAGTTTCTATGCAATGACAGGTGTTAAACTGAATTTTCTAATAAAAAAGCAGTATGAAGTGGAAATTGAAGAACTTAAAAATATAGCGCATTTTACGCAATTAGACAATTGGGCAGGAACACAGATATTTGCAGGTTTAGGACGTTTCAAAGGCAACACCTCCTACGGGCAACATGAAATTTTTATGCCTGTATTCACATTCGAGGCAGGTATTAAATGGTTTATTTCAAACAATGCAAATCTTTATACCGGAGCTTATTTCGATTGCGGACTGAACGACCCCACAAAAAGCATCCGAAAACCTGCAAGCAACTATACTTCTGAAAATAAACTTGCCGACCTCTCTCTTTTAGAGTTTTACAACAACAGCTTCTTAATGGGAGTGGGTATTAAATTGCGTTTAGCTTTTTTTAACTCTTCAAAATACGTGCCTTGCCGTTAGAAAAGCAAATATTTGTACTTTTTAATTATTTTCGCGGTCAAAAACCCCGAAAAATAATTGCCAAAATAGTATAAATTTCTAATTAACAAAAATATGAAAAAAGCGCCTTTATTGCTTTGCCTTTTACTTGCTTTAGGCTTTCTGTTCGCGCAAGAAAAACAAGCCAACTATGCACGTGTTAAAATACATGCTTCTACCCATGAGCATTTTATCACATTACTACAAAAAGGCGTTTGCCTTGATAACTTAGAAATAAAAAAAGGAGTCTATATTATCGGCGAATTTTCGGATTGGGAGCTGGAGAGAATCATCGAAACTGAAATTCCTTTTGAAGTGCTGATTGAAAACATGTCGGATCATTATGTAAAACAAAATATCGAACATTCTATTGAAAAACTCAACGAGGAGATGAGGAAAAACCCTAAAATATTCAATGGAAATCGCACGCCTGCCCACTTTCATTTAGGAAGCATGGGCGGATATTTTACATTGGCAGAAATCATGACGGAGTTGGATGAAATGCGGACGGAGTTTCCACATCTCATTTCGGCTAAAACTGCTTTTCCGGAGCAAACAGTTCAAGGGCGAAGCATATACTGGGTAAGAATTTCTAATAACCCCGATATAGATCAGGAAAAGCCGCGTGTGCTTTATACTTCACTTACTCATGCACGCGAGCCGGCAGGGATGCAGCAAATGATCTATCAAATGTGGGATCTGCTGGAAAAGTACGATGTTGACCCTGAAATTACTTATTATATTGATAACTTGGAACTTTACTTTGTGCCTTGCGTAAACCCCGATGGATACGAACGCAACAGATCTACCAACCCAAACGGCGGCGGAATGTGGCGAAAAAACAGAAAACAAAATTCAATAATTTCTTATGGCATTGACCTCAATCGAAACTGGGGTTATCAATGGGGTTACGATAATACAGGATCTTCTCCTAATGGAAGTTCGGAAACATACAGAGGAACAGCCCCTTTCAGTGAGGTGGAAACGCAAGTACTCAGAGATTTTTGTGAGAGTACAGAGATTTCGCTCTGTTTGAGTAATCATACCTATAGCAATTTATTGGTGTACCCTTATGGATATATCAACTCCTATCCACCGGAACACTCTATTTACGTGGCTTATGCCCAAAGGCTTACTTCGGAAAATGGTTATGCTTTCGGAAATTGTTTCGAATTATTGGATTATTATTCTAATGGCAGTTCCGACGATTGGTTGCACGGAGAACAAACAACTAAGAATATGGTATTTGCATTTACTCCTGAAGCCGGAGACCCTGCCGAAGGGTTTTGGCCTCCCTCTCATCGCATTGAAGCGATTTGCGCAGGACATGTAACCATGAATAAGTATCTAATGCGTTTTGCTTTGCCTTTCGTCGAAATTGAAGATAAAACAGAAACAGCATTCCAA
>Ga0123356_10004549_pt1 | contig 14304 bp, 9 predicted proteins | sample TergutEmb28metaG_2_FD_92546 | JGI IMG/M metagenome (GOLD analysis project Ga0123356, IMG submission 92546) | Embiratermes neotenicus P3 segment gut microbial communities from Petit-Saut dam, French Guiana - Emb289 P3 | ecosystem: Host-associated > Arthropoda: Insects > Digestive system > Gut ...
ATGATATTCCCCCGAAAAATTGGACACATATCCTAACCTTTTTTAATCCTCTGTTTTTATTAAAATACATTTTCTGAAACAGTTCGTAAAAAGCCAGCTATTTCACTGATGGAAAATGTATTATATTATTTATATTGTTGTTTTAACCGGTTTAATTTGAGATAGAGTCAATTTGTATGACAAGTGCAAATACCTGACAAAGAATCTGACAAAATCGAATTTAAGCCAGGGTTGAGTAACGCCGTAATTGTGGCATTGGTTGCTTTCAGCAATAATAAAGGCGGTGCGGTTTATGTCGGTGTTGCGGCCAACAACAAGATTACCGGTATATCGCTTGCGCAAGAAACAGTGCCTCAGTTTTTAAATGAGATAAAAAATAAAACGTCGCCGTCGATTATTCCCGATTCCGAAATTATTGATGTTGGCGGTAATAAAAAAGTAGTAGTGTTGACCGTTTCGGAGTATCCCATAAAACCAGTTTCATTGCAGGGAAAATATTACAAACGCGCCAACGCGTCTAATCACTTGCTTTCCGCAAATGAAGTCGCCAATATGCACCTTCAGACTACAAACACAAGCTGGGATATGTATCCTGATCCTATACATTCGTTGGATGATATTTCGCTTGACAAAGTACGAGATTTAATGGAGGTATTTAAGAGTAAGGGAATGACCGTAAACGAGTCGGTACATTCATTTATGACGAAATATAATTTACTTAGGGACGGCAGATTGACATTAGCTGCGTATTTGATGTTCAAGAACGATAATGATATTCTTACAACAATAGAGATGGGTAGGTTTCAGGATCCTATAACTATTAAAGACACCGCCCGGTCAAAATCGGATGTAATTGCGCAGGTTGATGAGGTGATTAACTATGTTAAGAAGCATATAAATTTGGAAGTAATCATAACGGGTGATCCGTATAATACACAAAAATGGCAGTATCCATTGGAGGCGATACGTGAGATTGTGCTAAATATGGTTATACACAGGGATTACCGTTCATCTTACGATTCGGTAGTAAAAATTTATAACAATAAGATTGAGTTTTATAATCCCGGCGGGTTGCCTGATACAATTTCTATGGAGGATCTGCTGTCTGACAATTACGATTCAAAGCCGCGTAATAAGAAGATTGCCGAGACTTTTAAAGATATGGGATTGATAGAGAAGTATGGCTCCGGAATTAGTCGAATTATGGGCTATTTCAGAGATGAAAATTTGCCTGCACCCAAGTTTGAAAGCTCATCAGACAGTTTTAAGGTTACGGTTTTTTGTGAAAACAATGCTGAAAAAGACCTCGAAAAGGTCCCTGAAAAGGTCCCTGAAAAGGTCCCTGAAAAGGTCCCTGAAAAGGTCCCTGAAAAGGTCCCTGAAAAGGTCCCTGAAAAAATATCCGATAATCAACTGATTATTTTGAAAAAATGTTGAACAGAATCAATATATTACAATACCTGAATTGTCGGCAATTGTAAATATTTCTGAGAGAAAGATACGAGAAAATCTATCCAAACTCAAAACCAAAGGACTTATCGAACGTATCGGGCCGGATAAAGGCGGGTACTGGAGAGTGATAAAACAATAATGGAAACCGTAAAATGGAGTCAGGCATGAATAAAGAAATTTACATTTGGGGAGCCGGACGTTACGGCGTTTTGACCGCTCTTGATTTGGAACAAAAAGCCGTTAAAGTTACCGGATTTATTGACAGTAATGCCGATAAAATCAAAACGAGGCTTGGGTTACCGGTGCTGTCTCCATTGAGTGTTATAGAAAGTAAGTGTGTTTGGGCAAATAGTGAAAGGTTTGGGATATGTTTAAAATTTAACATATTTAGAATTTTTTAGTCTTGTCTATTGAAAGTTATTTTTTCATAAGAGTAAAATATCATCTGTTGAAAGCCCGGTAGTTTCTGCAATATCGTTTATGTCCATACTCTTAGCTTTTAATTTTTTCGCGATTTGCAGGATGCTTTCTTCTCTGCCTTCTTCTCTGCCGGCCGCCCTGCCTTTCATTTCAGCAGTCCACATGGCGCTGTCAACGCTCTGTTTGTCCATAAGGAATTTTTCGTAAGCGGCCTTTTGAGTTTTAGTCATCTTTAACTCGTCTAATTTGATACCGGCCTCTTTTATACCTTTAGCTTTAAAACCATCTTTAACGGCTGATTTCTTAAAAACATAAACCCATTCATCAATTCCGTCTTTTATCTGTTCGTCAAATTTATTAGGCAGTATCAGGTAATATTCGGGATGGATATGATTTTTTTCGCATGGAGGCGGCGCAAGGTTATCATTCTGTGAAAAGGGAATCTGCTCTTTAAAATGAATTCCATTGAAATTAAGCATATCGGCATGAAAGATGTAGTCTTGTTTTGCGCCTAATTCAAAGTACACTATGTTTATAGAGTATATTTTCTTAATATCATACTTGCCGCCCTTAGGAATCTGTTCCACAATTGCTTTACTTGCGGAGTAGAGAATTTTACCAAAAAAATCCACTTGATCGGCGAATTGGAGTTCGATGATTGCCATTTCACCATCGTCTATTTTCGCTTTTAAATCTACGCGATTAGTTTTAGCGCCTTCAATTTCTGCGTTGCCCTCGCTTTCAAGCAGAGCAAGAATGGTGATTTGTTTACCAAGAAGCTCGCTTAGAAAGCCTTCTAAAATATCAAAATTAGCTTTATCGCGCAAAACGGTTTTTATCGCGTAGTCAAAGGAGATTATTGTACGTTCGCTCATGTGTTCTCTCCAGTTGGTTTTAGGCTTAATCTGTTATAAAGAGTGATGAGAAAATAAGGAACGTGAAAGAGATCAACCAATAAAATAGATATTATGTGAATGTCAGCGCAATAATATTGTTAATTTTAAGAGATACGCTTAAAAAACGCAGCTGCTATTTGGGGCGCTCTTCATTTTATTATTTGAAAAATTGTTATATTTGTAAATTCCTGAAAGAAATGAATATATCGGAAGATAATATAATTCTTGAGGATAAACCAATTTCAACTATTTAACAAGGTAACGTTCATGAAGACAGCCTGTATGTATTTAAACAAAACCAAGCAGTGTTTTATTTTCAGTAGTTGTGTACCTCCCTATTCGGACAAACTGCCAGTTGGACTTCAAATTTCACACGCAAGAATTACACTTAAGAGGTGTTGTAAAACTGCTATGCCGTACGCTCGCTTCTGTTAAAATTACGGCTGAGGCTTATTAAATTATACCTATGATTTTATAACAATTAAAAACTAAAATGGAGTACAAATCTCAGTTGAGGGGTTGCATAATTATAAAGTTTTTAGCCGCAGATACCGTAATCGACGTATTGGTGAGTTTTTGAAAGAATTGCGTCTGACAGAAGGACGTAATACCGGTTTTAGAAAAATCATAAACGCTTTGAGACATAACGGCTCTTCGCTGCAGGCTCTCTTTTGCTGTGACCATCTATCGGCACCCTGAGTTTACTGAAAACGTCCCAAATTTTACTGAAAAAAGGCGCTCAAAGATTGATGAATTAGCGCGGCGCTTATCTGTTGTGAGAATGACAGTTTATAGAGATATAGATAAACTCAAAACCAAAGGACTTATCGAACGTATCTGGCCGGATAAAGGCGGGTACTGGAGAGTGATAAAAAAATAATGGAAGCCGTAAAATGGAGTCAGACGAATTACAGGCTAATAAAAAAGATCTAAATAAATATGTAAGACAGGTTTCCACTCATAGCCGCTTCTGTCTCCATCCTCATTTTTTTTGTCATGTCTTCCGTACACAAGGTCAATACATCCGCTCTGTCGTATTTCCGGAATTACGATTCGTACGCCGCCGCCAAGTCCTGCCGCTTCCTGTTTATGACCTTTAAAAAGCAGCGCACCCTGCGGGTCACTGTAAATTCTGGCATAATCTGCGATGAGAGCTGCGTCTATGCGGTATGATATTTCCTGCACACTGTTATATACAGTGTTAATTAAAGGCATATTTAGCGGCGGCGCTTTCCAGACAGGCTTATGATATTTTGCGGACATTAAAACCGAGCTGTTTGCGGTAAATTCCCATCCGAGCTCTTTTTGATTGTAACCGCGTACATGGCCGGCGTCTCCGTAAAGTAAACGGTGATAATGGCCGGCATTTCTGTCGCGCAGCGTCATTGAGAAACGCAGCGCTATCATATCGTCAAAAAGCAGCGGCTGATAAAAACGGAAATCGTTTTTATATTGGAAGAACGGTTTTGTAAGGTCGTAATAAAGCCGGTTTGTTCTTATTTCATTACGCAGATACCACCCGCGCTGCGGGTCAAAACGCCTGCTGCGCAGATCGTTGGCAAACCCTAAAACACCGAACGCTTCATAAATGTCGGGTACGCTTGACAGAGGGATAACTACAGTGTCGCGGACTAGCAGAATCTCTTTTTTGATATCTCTGTGCCGCTGTATCGGAATTCCGCTCAGGGAGACTTGTGAGTATTTGCCGATGTATCTTCCAACAGTCATTCTCGCTGAGATATCGCGGTAGTCGATAGGCAGCCATTCGTCGGGATAAACGGATATTGACGCCGCGGTTCCAATAAAGTAAGGTGTTGACAAAAGCGGTTTATGCCATGACGCCCGCACTCCGCGGTGCTCCCAAAAACTTACCCCGCCTGAAAGTTCCTCAAGCCGTCCTCTGAAGTTACTCAGCCCCGCGTCTAAATGTATGCTCCACCATAATTCTTTATCCCCGTGTATATGGGTGCCGTACTCACCGCCGTAGCTAAAATTTTGGCGTACCGCCTCTTTAAGAATTATAAAGACGTACGCGCCGTCTTCCCGCATATTGGGGAAAACATCTACTCTGTCATAAAGCTGAGTTTTTATAAGTTTACCGCGTGTAACAGCCAAAGCGGTTATATCAAGGGTATCGCCGGCTTTAAAAGTTATAAACCGGTTAAGCACTTCCGGGTGAGTTGTGGAGTTGCCATGTATCTCTATTGCGCGTATATATATGACAGTATCATTATCATTCGCTAAACTGTTTGCGGCAGTGCCCGCATATAATAGTATGATGGTAATGATTATAAAAAAACGCATTGATATAATTAATTCTTTTCTGGTGGATGATTATACTGAGACAGCGGCAAAGTCTTGCGCTGCACCGCCCGACAACAGCACTACAGCCGTGAGGCTGCCGGACGGCACAGCGCAAGACTTTGCCGGCGGTTTAGTAAAAAAGTAAGGAGGATCTGTAAGCCGGGTTCTGTCTTTCCCGTAAAGGGAGAGGCAGCCATTTGTCTGGCCTCAAAACTCACGCTTTGAAGCATTGAGCGGCCTACCCGGCGAAGAGAGGAGCGGAACCACTCCCACCCCGGTAAAGGGGAACTCCGCCTGCTTGGCCTTGCACCGGATAGGGTTTACCTGCCGCCTGTTTACACAGGCGCGGCGGGCTCTTACCCCGCCCTTTCACAACTCACCCCTTAACAAAAAAGAGCGGTCTTCTCTCTGCGGCACTTTCCGTACCCTTGCGGGTCCCTCTGTAAAAAGGTATCCTGTCCTGCGGTGCCCGGACTTTCCTCTGCAAGCTATACTTGCAGCGGCTGCCCGATCCTCCTGTACTATAAAGATAATCTATGCCGCCTTAGCTTTTCTTCTTGCTATCAAGCTTGCTCATAATCTCATCAACTTCGCTGTTCTTTCCGCCGGCCTTTGCGTATTTCTTAAAAAACTCTTTCGCTTTCTTTTCATTTGAGAGTTTTGAGTAGTAGATTTGGCCGATGTGGCGCAGCGCTTCTATGTTTTGGCTGCCGCGTACTTTCAGTGAGGCTTGATATGAGTTGATGGCTAAATCATGATAGTTAGAGGCCTGATACATCTGACCGAGCATAAAGTTGATTTTTGCGTCTTTGGGACGAATCACAAGAGCGGCTGTTAAACATTGTACTGCGCCTTTGTAATCGCCCTTCTGCGCTTTCATTGTTGCGACAGTCATATATACATCAGGGTGCTCAGGATATTTTGCGAGTACATTTTCGTAAACTTCAAGAGCGTTTTCATCCGATCCCATTTTTTCATATAGTTTTGCCGTATTCATAAGAAGCAGCATATTGAGCTGATCATGTTTGTAGGCGAGGTTAAAATATGTTATTGCGGAATCGTATTCGCTGCGTTCGGCAAGGAGGCGGCCAAAACCCGCGTTTACATGAGAGTTATCTTCGTTAAACTTGTTTGATGTTGAGTAAGCGATCCATGAGAGATACGGTTCATTCTGCGCTTCGTACACTCTGCCGGCGGCAGCCTGATACCACTCCACGCTTCTTGTACCGCTAAAGCGGCTGAGTGTGGCTTGAGCCCGGTTAACGTCGCCGATTTCGCAGTATGTCTCTGTGAGCCTGTAAAGAACCTGGTCGTTGTTATTAACTTTTGCCGCCGCTTCAAAAAAAGTGATCGCTTCTTTTGGTTTCATATCAAGAGCAAGGGTTTTTCCAAGCTTAAACGCTCTCTGTTCGGAAAAACCGGCTTTTTCTATTACCATAAGGTAATATTTGCACGCTTCTTTAAACTTCATCTCGGTAACAAGCAGGTCGGCGAGAGCTTCCATAGCCTGAAAATCGTTTGCGGAGTTGCTCAGCGCGCTGTTGAGAGCTTTTTTCGCTTCCGCTGTTTCGCCGTATACATTGTGAATCATTGCTGAGAGATAGAGTACCTGACCATCTTTTGACGCGATCCTTAACGCTCTTCTGATTCCATCCCGAACCATTCCTTCTCTGCCTGTAAGAGCCGCTGAGTAAGCGTGAAACGCGAGAAAATGAGCGTTATCAGGTTCGAGCAGAAGAGCGTCGCTGAATTTACGGAAGGCGCTTTCGGCGTCGTTATTATTGAAATACATTTTACCGTGTTCAAATTTTACTATGGCGGCTTCACTGTTGAGCTCTGTAGCTTTGGTGAAAAGCGGTTCAGCTTTTTCAATCATCCCTTTTTCCGCATAGTACTGCGCCATCATAAACTGATTTTCCCAACTGTTTACTCCAAGATCTGCAGCTTTATTGAGATGAGAATAACGTTTTCCATCATTTCCCATCTTATTATAAACTTGTGCGAGGAGCTTATGAGGAGCCGCATCATCCGGAATTAACGCTGAAGCTTCGTTTAACACCCGTATAGCGTTTTCAAACTTATTATCAGCTAAGAGAACATCGCCAAGCTCAATTCGGATATCAAAGTTTTTTGTCTCTATCGAAGCGAGAGCAGACAAAGCGGCGGCGAGCCTGCTGTTGTCGCCGCTTTGACGGCATTCCTGCGTAATTTGTTTGAGCTCCGCGCCGCTATACTGTTTCATATCCTCAACAACAACGACAGGGGCGCTGATTTCCTGCCCCTTTTTGACTTTTTTTGCAGCCTGTGCGCCAAATGATACCGCAAAGATCATGATCGCCGCGATAAGAAAAATTTGTTTTTTCATTTTGTTGCTCCTTTTGTGTAGTTTACACGCTTAAATTACCCTCTAAACTAAATGGTACATATAAATTAAATGCAAAATCAACACCTGAACAAATTTTTTTTTATTTTTTTTAAAATTATTTATTATACTGAATTATGGCATAAATCTACACTGTGCCGCTAAGCAGTCTCACGGCTCTACGTGCAGTTGCGTGCGGCGCGGTGTAGATTTATGCCGTGTACCAGTATAATCTAAAATTAGAGCTATGAGAATCAAATATTTTTTTCACAATTTCCCGCTGATTTATGTTGCGGATTATATCAGCGAAATGTATTTCCTTATTATAGCATTATTGAAGACACGATTAAATATTGGCTTACGCCTCGATAAACACGGTGCGCCGCACCGCCCTCAGACTGCACTACAGCCGTGAGGTCTTCGGATGGTACGGCGCAGCATTTAATCGTGTGATCTATAATTATACCGGCGCCTTTTATCTTATCTGCGGATATAAACAATGAAGTTTTTCTCAAGTTTGCACAGGAGCATTTTTCATCCGTTTTTTATCAGAGAGGCCGTTAAGTTCTCTGCTGTAAGCGTTATTATGTTTCTTTTGAAGCTGCTTGTGCTTACCGCGCTTATATCTGGAATTTCCAAAACCTATTATCTTTTGCACGCGGAGCGCGGGGCAGCTCCTGTTATAAGCGTGATGTTTGATGAGATAGAGATAAAAGAGGGGCGGCTTAAAACGGAGCGCGAAGTTCCTTTTGAGATGTCAAAAGATTTGACGGGAGCGCTTTTGGATAATTTTGTTGGTTTTACTGTTTTTCAAGAGGTGCCTGATAATTTTTTAGTGGTTGACACAAGAAATCCTCTCCCCGCAGATAATGAAGTTGCAGGAGCGGCGAAGATCTTGTTCAAAGAGTCTTCCGTATTATTTAAGGATATGCGCATTGAGGTGCCTTATGAGAAGCTTGTCGGTAAAAATTTTGAGTTTACTCCGGCGGCTGTACAGAGTTTTTTAAACAGAAACGCGCTCTCTTTTGTGTTGAATTTTTTTATACTTAATCTCTTTTTCACTCTCTTTACAGTGCTCATGAGTCTGTTTTTTCTTTCAACAGCCGCGTATCTTTTCAGTTTTCATAAAACTAAAAAGTTTGGATATTTTTTAAAAATCGCGTGTTTCTCAATTCAGCCGGTTATGATAGGCAGCGCGCTTGTGGCGGTTTCTGGCGTCAGTGCGGAGTGGGCATGGTATATATTCATAATATTGTCAACCATGCTGATGTTTAGGGCTATGGCGCACGCTTCAATAGACACGCCAATCCCTGATGATAAAAAAGAGATATAAGAGAGTGAAAGTAAATTGTAAAGACGCCAGGCATGGCGTCTCCACAACTTGATGAAAAAAAAAGAGGTATAAGAGAGTGACCTGTATATGAATCGTATATTAAATGTAGAACAGAAAAAAGGTGATCCCGCCCATCTTGACGGTCAGGTGACCATATACGCGTTTATTGATATTGACCCCGCCGAGCTTATGAGCATGAAGCATCCTATCGCCTCTATGGTACACGGCGGGCTTCTCGCCGCAACGGGTAACTACAGGGAGCAGAGCAATCTGCTTGATTTCCTGCGCTCTGAGATGGGCGTTTCTCTTGACGAAGAGGGACTGGGGGAAGGGCTTGCGGATATGCTTGACAAGATGGACGGCCTTGAAGGGGCGCTTGATCCGCAGAAACTTCGTGAGCGTCTTGAAAATATGGGTGAACTTGAGGAGTTTATACCTACTCCCGCTAAAATAGTATCGTTTCACTCCGAGCGGGAGATTCTCTCTTCTCCCGGAGATGTGTTTTTCGCGGGGACATTTAAAAGAATAGGCAACGCTGTGCTGAGTGTAAACGCTGTGCCTATTATCTATCAGGCGCTTTTCCGCGAGCAGCAGATGCAGACTGTGCGAAATGAGATAGAGATGCTTATAGCCCAGATAGAGCACAGCGAACCGCCAAACCGCACTTTTTTAACCGCCGGTGTAGATCCGCAGGAGGCGCTTACAAAAGAGTATATTCCGGCTATGCTTTACCAAAGAGGAAATGCCGCGGGGTTTGCGGCGGCTAAGAAAAGTTTTCGTGATTTTATGAGAGGTTACCGTTTTGGTGATGACGTGGAGGCGATCCTTACGCTTATTTCAAATGATGGTGAGCTTACGGTTAATTCTCTGAAGCAGCTTGAACTTTATTCAAAAAAAATAGCGCTTGTGCGAAGAGAGGATTTTGCCGCCGCTCAGGACGTATGCAGAGAGATAGAACGTCTCCAAAATAACGGGGAGTAGATATATGCAGTTTGACGTACAGTTACTTGCCAGAATTATAGAACACGCTCCTACATGTATACTTATTTTAGAGAAGAGCGGTGTAATAGTATATGTAAATCAACACTGCCAAAAGTTCTTTGGTTTTTCCAAAGATGAGTTTACCGGCAAACCGCTTTCGTTTTTGCCTGATTTTCACAATGAAGAGAGTTCAGTTCTTAAAGATATAAATGAAGGTACGCTCAAAAATTCCAAAATAACGTTTACACAGCACGGCTCTTCAAATAAAATTTGTTTGATGAGTTCGATTAAAATAGGCGGCGTGGGGCCAGATCAAGATCTTATCGCGCTTGTTATAAAAGACATTACCGAAGAAGAAGCTCTGTTAGAACAGATCGGTGAAAAAGAGCTTGAAATAACAAAAATGAACGCGGAGCTCATCCGCTCAAAAGCTGAATTGAAGAAACTCTCCACCCTTAAGTCAAATTTTTTAAGCATCGCTTCTCATGAGTTAAATACGCCGCTTACCTCAATAAAGGGGTATTCAGATATTATTATTGACAACATGAAGGAGAAGGTTGACCCAAGTGTTTTCAGAATGATGGAGAGTATAAGCCGCGCCGCGGACAGGCTCCATAAGGTTGTAGGCAATATGCTTGACGTGACAAGAATTGAGCAGAACCGCCTGCGGCTTAATCCTGAGCCTGTTGATCTTGGAGCTATATGCAGAGACTGCGTTGAGGAGATCTCTCAATTAGCGGCAAAACGCAGTATCTCGTTTAATTGTGATATTGCAGATTCGCTGCCTATGTTTAACGGCGACAGGGCGAGGCTGTACCAGGTGTTTACAAACCTTTTCAGTAACGCGGTTAAATATTCTCCTGACGGTTCATCTATAAATGTGCAGATAGTATCTGAAAAGGAGAACGGCTTTCATATTGTTGTAAAAGACATGGGCATAGGTATAGACAGCTGCGAACATAAAAACATATTTGATCCTTTTTATGAAGTGGGCAGCGCCAACCGTCACTCCACCGATTCTACCAAGTTTATGGGAAGCGGAAGCGGTCTTGGGCTGTCTATTGTCAAAGGAATAATTGAGCGCCACGGCGGAAAAATCTGGGTTGAAAGCGCCGGAGTAAAAAAAGGGAGCTTTCCCGGAAGTGAATTCCACATACTGCTGCCTTTGAGAACGCATATAACCTGGAATGATGATGAGACAAAATCTAATAAAACAGAAAGATTCGCTGAAGCCGACGCCATAGCGGGTGAAAGCCGCCGCGCTTTGCCGCAAGAACAGGCAAGACCCAAAATCCTGTTTATCGATCCTGATAAAGAAGGAGTCGAAATCGCAAGTATGATCTTAGAAAACGTATTTGACATTATTACGGCGCAAAGCGCGGAGGAGGGGCTTAAAGCGGCGTTTAATCAGGTTCCCGCGCTCATTCTCATGGATGCGCGCCTGCCAGGACTTGACAGCTTGCGCGTATGCAGAATCCTTCGCTCTCAGGAAGAGACCAGAAATATCCCCATAGCGTTCTTTTCGGCAAGCGCCAAAGACGACGAAGTGAAACGCTGCTTTGAAAGCGGCGCCGATGATTTTATAGTAAAGCCTTTCAGCCCAAAAGAGTTAGTAGAAAAAATCTGGCGGCTTATGATGAAGAAACAAGAGGAAGAGTCGTTCAAGTAAACGCCGTTTTTTCTTCACCTCATCGGAAAAAAATTCCTATTGTTTAGGATTAAATTGCCTGCCTTTAGTTAATTTTCTCCCCTTAATAATTGATATTTTCAAGTTGTGTTAGTTCTTATAACGTGTTGATTTTTCGTGAATTAGCATTGTTATTCTTCTTCTTTTTGTCTATCTGGCATGGTCTTTGCATAATTTTCTGTCCGCGAGGCATAGCCTGAATGCAGTGTTCAGTGCTCAGTGTACAGTGATCAGTGGTCAGTGTACGGATTATACTTGTTTGTTTGCGTGTATTCCAGCTCCTCGCATAAGAACGATTATTATGATAATAGTAGAAGACAGCAGGGAGGCCGTCTTTGTTAATTAAACACAATACCTCATGGAGGAACGCAGTATGCGTATTAACAATAACATGATGGCGATTAATACCCATCGTCAACTTGGTATCAGCCAGACAGGCGGGGCCAAGTCAATGGAGAAGCTTTCGAGCGGTCTTCGTATTAACCGCGCGGGAGATGACGCGGCCGGCCTTGCGATCTCTGAGAAGATGCGCGGTCAGATTCGCGGTCTTAATATGGCTTCCCGCAACTCTCAGGATACTATTTCGTTGATTCAGACGGCAGAGGGTGCGTTAGCGGAGACGCACGCTATTTTACAGCGTATGCGCGAGCTTGCGGTTCAGGCGGCTAACGATACAAATACAGACGCCGACCGTTTTGAGATTCAGTCGGAGATCAAGCAGCTTAAGGCAGAGGTAGACCGTATAGCGAACTCTACGGAGTTTAACACCCGTAAGCTTCTTGAGGGAAGCGCGCGTGGTATAGCTGAGGAGATTGTCGGTACGGCGCGTATGAACAATAACTCCGGCGTAATTGTAGACTCAGAAGATATGAAAGCGATGATGGCAAGCATCGGCAGCGACCGTTCGTGGGCGTTTGACGGCGCGTTTATGCTTATTAAAGTTAACCAGACTCTTGACAACGGCGTAGCGATCTATAACGCTAACGACTTCAGACTTGTCGGTTCAGACGGTACAGTCTATGACTTTGTAGAACTCGGCAAAGATACCAAGTTAGAAGCTAACATGCTTAAAGCGGGTACTATCATAGCCGACGGCGGCCGTGAGTTTATTTGCGGGAGCAGCAACGCTGTAACAGAGAGAACGCTTACAAACGCGATTCACTCGCAGTATACCGGCGGTTCAGCGGCTCTCGCTGCGGATGGTTTTGTTCTTGGCGCCGGAGTAAACCATACTATAATCAGCGTTCTTGGCTCAGCCTCCACGCTTGCTTCGGGCAGTTCCGTAACAATCCGAAGCGGTCAGGAAGTTGTTCTTAGCAGTACAGGCGCCGGTCAGGGCATTAGTAACATCGGCAGCGCGGGTATTGCGAGTATCATGTATACCAGGAACGGTGAGATGCTGCTTCTTGGTACAGTTGGTCTTGAATCAAGTGTTGTAAAAGTAGTTGAAGTCGGCCGAAGCGTAACTCTTGATAACGGTACAGTGATAAGAAACGACGGCGGCGGTAAGTTCTCCGTTATAAACGGCAGTCTTGTACTTGGCACAGCGGGCGGAGCTCTAAACTCAAAAGTCGGCGGTAACGTTTCTGCGTTTACGCTTACTTCACAGAGTATACTTAGCACCTCTTCGATGATAGCGAATCCGTCAAGCACAGTTTTGGTACAGGCAACGAACTATCAGATAGGGTCAGCCGGCGCGTTTAACAATAATGTTACGATTGGTAACAGTCACGGCCTTAGACAGGATGAGATCTCGAACCTTAAGGCAGGAAGCGTTCTCGCGCGTGGCAGTGATATTTTGATAGGCACGAGCGGCAGCAGTTTTATTACGCTTATGGTTAACGGTAAAGAGCTTGAGGTTAAGTGGGAGTTGACAGATCCTAACGATCCGAGTCTTGGCGGTATTCTTAGAGTAGGCGATCGTGAGCTTGCTGCGGGTAAGAGCATCACTCTTGCCGACGGTACAGTGCTTACGCACTCATCTACTTTGGGTTCTTCCTCTACCCCTACCGGCAAGATTACCGTTACAAGCGGCCGTATAACATTGGGTAAAGATATTGCGACCGATTTAACTAATGTCCGCGCTTATACTATCGCTAAAGACAGTACCATAGCCGCCGGCTCTCAGGTATCGGGAATAGTACCTGTTAATCTTATGGCGGGAACAGTGGTAACGACCTCCGACAGTTTCTTCGCTGGAAGCGTAACGCTTGCTCACGGCGGAAAGGGTATGCAGTTCTCCGCTAACGGCGGCAACAGTCTCGCGGCCAATTACTTTGAGACGAAAGTTGGCGAAAGCTTAACGTTTGTGTTCTCAAGTTACACTCCCGCAGCGAACAGCATCAATGACTCCGTTATGGCGCAGGTTGGCGCTAACAGCGGTCAGACGACGTGGGTCTCTATGGGCGACATGCGCGCCAGAGCTCTTGGTGTAGACAAGATAGATATCTCCAGCAAGTGGGGAGCGGCAGTTGCGATAGAAACGGTGAACAACGCCCTGCAAAAGGTCTCCCACCAGAGAGCCTCTCTGGGAGCGATGCAGAACCGTCTTGAGCACACAATCAAAAACCTTGACACAGCGGCAGAGAACCTGCAGGCGTCGGAGTCTCGCATCAGAGACGTTGACATGGCTAAGGAGATCATGGAGTACACTAAAAACTCCATCCTCCAACAAGCGTCTCAAGCGATGCTCGCTCAAGCGAACCAGACGCCGCAGAGCGTACTGCAGCTGCTCAGAGGATAATTATCACTGTGATCAGAACGATGCGAAGGGAGTTCTTACTCGTAAATTAGTACGATACGACATTACGCATACGGCGATGTACCGCGCTACAGGGAAGTGGGCGGTACCATCGCTTACAAAAAAAAG
>Ga0123356_10004550_pt1 | contig 14299 bp, 12 predicted proteins | sample TergutEmb28metaG_2_FD_92546 | JGI IMG/M metagenome (GOLD analysis project Ga0123356, IMG submission 92546) | Embiratermes neotenicus P3 segment gut microbial communities from Petit-Saut dam, French Guiana - Emb289 P3 | ecosystem: Host-associated > Arthropoda: Insects > Digestive system > Gut ...
CGAGCGAACAACTGTTGACGAGCGCAGCGAGGATCACAGGCAGTGAGTGAGCTGGGTGAGCAGGCGGCATAGCCGGCCTGCTCGATTGGGCGAGCGAACAACTGTTGACGAGCGCAGCGAGGAACAGCAGCGCTAACGGGACGTGCCCGAGGGCGCAGTGGATCGCCCGATCCGGTCCGGCGCAGGCCCGCCAGAGTTCGTTGGCAGGCTCTCAGGCCAGTGCGCGGCCGGATTGACCCCATTAGCGCACCGATGGGGTACGACAACCGCCATCAGGGGCGTGAGGTTGTTTCGGTCTTGCGGCCCTGGCTGGGGTAGGCCTTCGGAGATTCTGATCGGGCGGCGGCGGCGCTTGGTTCCATCAGGAGCCATACTGCCCCAGTTTCACCCAATTATTAGGTCGTTCTGATCCAAGCACAGCTTCGCCGATCCCGGGTCTTCGCTCAGGGCCGGTGGCTCTTCGGATGGTGCTGGTCACCTCGGAAACAGGCAGGGACATGGCTTTGGGAGTTGTGCTGGTCACCTCGGGGCTGAGCCGGAAAGGCCAGGAAAACCACCTGCGGCTTGCGCTAATGGGATGCTAGGCTGGGCAATGTAGAAGATTGACACACATTTTCCCATGTGTGAAGGTTCTGCACATTGACAGCATCAGGAGGTAGCTATGCGAAAAATGTCCGCCCTGGTCGCACTTGCGGCAGTACTGGCTCTCGTTGGTTGCAGCAGCAACGACAAGGCCAACGAACCGCCAGCCGGTGACGAAACTTCACCCACGGCCACCGATACAACACCAACAGATGATGGCCAGCAAGCAGCCGCCGCCATTGTCGCAACGTTAGAGCAAGCATCCCCTTTCAGCGCTGCGGGACCAGCCTTTGACGCATCAGCCATGCAAGGAAAACAAATCGGCGTAGTTGTCTCTGGAGAGACGGCACAGTTTGTGCAGGACTTCGAGGCTGGCGTGAAGGCGGCGGCTGACGTCTTGGGCGCCTCGGTTAACTTCCAGGATTGCGGCTATGACTCCACCAAGGCCAGCCAGCAGATCGAACAGTTTGTGGGCGCTGGGGTGGGGGCCATCATTCTGCAATCAGTCGACTCCTCAGCGGTAGCGGCGGCCATTGGGACCGCTAAGGCCGCCGGCATTCCGGTGATTGAGTCCACCTCTCGTGACGCCGGTGAGGTGCCGGCCGACCTAGCGGAGATTGGGGTATCAGCCATTGCCTCGTTCTGCTACAGCTGCGCCGGGGAGCAAATGGCGGCCTTTGCCGTGGCCAGTACCGATGGCGTAGTTAACGCTTTGGTCTACAACGTGCCTGGGGTGGTGGTCTCCACCCAAATGGTTGATGGATTCAGGAATGAACTGGCTCGGCTGCAGCCAGCTGGCCAAGTGACTGTGGTGGATGCACCGGCGGCCGACTGGCAAGCCAACCTGGGTACCCTCACCACCTCGAACCTGCAGACCAACCCCGATCTGAACACACTGGTACCGGTGTTTGACTCCATGGTGGACCTGATTGAACCGGTTCTGACCGCCGCCGCCTCGGACGTGGCCATTGTGACCTATAACGCCACCGCCCCGGCCCTAACGCTGCTCAAGGAAGGCCGGTACGTCACTGGCAACGTGGGCAGTTCACCGCTGTGGCTGGGCTGGGCAGCCGTTGACCAGGCCGCCAGGCTGCTAGCAGGGGAAGCGCCAATCGGTGACATTATGATCCCAGCCAGGATCTTCACCGCCAACAACATTAGTTCAATCGATCTGACCGCCTCGCAGCAGACCTGGTACTCAGAGGCTGACCTGGAGACCGAATACCGCGCTCTTTGGCAGATGTAGGGCCAAGCTTGCATGGACGGCGCCACAGGGCTGAAACAGCCCGTTCTACAAATCTCGCAGGTCTCCAAGACCTTCGCGGACAAGCGGGTGCTTGACCAGGTAGACCTAGCGGTCGCACCAGGGGAGATTGTGGGACTGGTTGGACAAAACGGGAGTGGCAAATCCACCCTTGTGAAAATCCTGTCAGGCGTCTACCAACCGGACCCGGGTGGCCACCTGTGGATGGACGGCCAAGCCGTTGATCTACCGGTGCCACCCGGCAGCGCGGGCCGGCTGGGACTGGTCTTTGTGCATCAAGACCTGGGCCTGTTTGCTGAGGGCAGCCTGCTCGAAAACGTCCGCGTTGGGCGCTACACCACCAAAAGAGGGTGGCGCATTGACTGGCCACAGGAAAGGCGAGTGTGCGCCAACGCCCTACAACGAGTCGGCCTTGACCTGAACCCGGAGCACAAGTTGGCCCGGTTAGGGCAGGTTGACCGGGCGCTGGTGGCCATTGCCCGCGCCGTTGACCAGGCCGCCGCAGCAAAGGGCCACGGCCTTCTGGTGCTGGATGAACCAACCTCCTATCTCCCCAAATCTGGAGTTGACCAGCTGTTCAGCGCCGTGCGCGAACTAGCCAACCAAGGCATGGGTGTGATTTTTGTCTCCCACCGCATCAAAGAGGTGCTAGCCCTTTGTTCCCGCATTGCGGTGTTACGGGATGGGGCATTGGTGGCGGACCTACCGGCTGAAGTGGCCACCGAAGCCAAGGTGGTGGAGGCCATGCTGGGCCGATCTTTAGAGAAATTCTTTCCTGAACCATCCAACCGAACTGACCACCAAGTGGTTTTCAGCGCCCAGCAGGTCTGTGGTGAAGGGGTGGTCGATGCCTCCTTCGAGGTGGCGCGCGGTGAGATTGTGGGCATCACCGGCCTACTTGGCATGGGCCAAGAGAAAGTGCTCTACCTGCTGACCGGTGGTCAACCAGCCACCGGCACCATCCAGATCAACGGCCAAACCATTGCCCTGACCCAGATGAACCCACCCCTGGCCAAAAAACTGGATCTAGCGCTACTGCCAGCCGACCGGGTCAACGCCTCGGGTGTACAAGAAGCATCCGCCTTGGAGAACATGACCCTGGCCACCTTGGCCCGTTTCACCAAAGGTGGGCGTATCAGACACCGCGCCGAACGGGCCCAAGGCCACCGCTTGATCCAGGAGTTTGACGTTAGGCCACCTCTGATTGCGCGCAAGCTGTGGGCCTTTTCTGGAGGCAACCAGCAGAAATTGCTGCTGGCTAGGTGGCTGTCCGCTCGCCCGCAGGTGCTCTTGCTGCATGAACCAACCCAGGGTGTTGACGTTGGAGCCAAGTCCCAGATTTTCCAACTACTGAGAGACGCCACCAACCAAGGGGTCGGAGTGGTCATAGCCACCACCGAATACGAAGATTTGGTGGGTCTATGCGACCGGGTGATTGTGATGCGGGACGGCCGCACGGCCACCGAGCTGACTGGTGCGGCCTTGACCTCAGAACGGCTAATTGAGGAGTGCTACGGAGTGAGGACCGCATGAACGCCCGCCTGAAATTGTCCTCCCGGCGCTTTGACGTGGCGGCCTTGACCTCAGAACGGCTAATTGAGGAATGCTACGGAGTGAGGACCGCATGAACGCCCGCCTCAAATTATCCTCCCGGCGCTTTGACGTGGCTGACATTTTGGAGCGCTACGGGCTGGTGGTAGCCCTGGTGGTGTTCATTGCTGTCTTTGGTGCGCTGCGGCCAACTACCTTCTTGACCTGGACAAACTTCTCCATCATCCTCAACACTAAGGCAGCCTTGGCGTTATTGGTGCTGGCCATCTTGCCATCGCTGGCAGCCGGCTTGTATGACATGTCAATAGCTGGCGCCATGGGTGTGGCTTATGTCCTATTAGGCCACCTCAATGTCACCTTGGGTTGGTCGCTGTGGCCATCAATCGTTGTGACCCTCATGGTGGGGGTGGTGGTGGGAATTGTTAACACCATTTTGATTGTCCACGTTGGCATTAACTCGCTCATTGTCACTCTGGGTATGGGAACTTTTCTCAACGGCATAGCCCAGGGTATCAATGGCAACACCGTGACCGGCCTTGACCCAAGGCTGACTGGTTTTTTCCGTTTCCAAATCTTTCATGTCCAGGTTTGTTTCATATTTGTATTAGCGGTCGCTTTTGGGTTCTGGTACTTTTTCAACCATACCCCAGCCGGGCGTTACATGTTTGTGGTCGGGGCTGGTCCCGAGGTGGCCCGGCTGGCCGGCCTAAACGTCAAGCGGCTGCAAACCGCTGCCCTGCTGACCGCTTCGATTGGTTCAACTCTGACCGCGGTGGTTTTGGCCGGTATTCAAGGCTCGGTCAACCCCACGGCGGCGCCGCAGCTGCTGCTGCCGGCCTTTGCCGCGGCTTTTCTTGGGTCCACCGCTATTGTCTCTGGTCGGTTCAACGCCTGGGGGGCTTTTTTGGCGGTCTATTTCCTGGCGACTGGCATTACCGGACTGCAATTCCTGGGCATGTCCGGCTGGATTGAGAACGTCTTTTATGGCGGCTCACTAGTGCTGGCCGTCTTACTTTCTTACCTAGCGCGCCGGCGAAAGTCGGCGGTCTGAGGTTATTGAGGAGTAATTATGGCAACACGCAATCACACCGGGCATTCAAGCCAAACAACGGGCACTGCTCTGCCTTTGAGACACCGGCAAGGGGGGTGGTGAGCCATGCACGGCAATGGCGTCAAGCAGCCAACCGGAGTGGTGCGCCAGTTCACCAACAGCGTTCCACCAGTGGATGAACCGGCAGTTGACACCAGCCTTGATGCGGTCACCTTCGCGGTGCTGTCTGGCACTTTTACCGCCATAGTCAACGAAATGAACCTGACGCTGTTCCATTCGGCGCTCTCTCCGGTGATGACCGAAGGGCGCGACATTGGCGGGGCGTTGTTTGACGCCACCGGTCAACTGGTGGCCCAGGGGGATTGGGATCTGGCGGTATTTGTGGGCATGCTGGAATTCTCGGTGCGTCATTTGGTGGAGCAATACCAAGACACCATGCAGGAAGGTGACGTTTACATTCTCAACGATCCGTTTGTAGGTGGCACCCATTTCAACGATGTGGGGGTGGTGCGTCCGGTTTATGCCGAGGGTGCCTTACTGGGGTTTGTCGCCATTTGCGGTCATTGGCCCGATGTCGGAGGGCAAGAACCGGGTAGTTTTGTCGCCAATGCGCGCCAACACTTCCAAGAAGGCCTGCGCATCCCGCCGGTGCCACTGCAAGTGGCCGGGGTGCCGGTGCCGGGTGTGTATGAGATTATCAAGGCCAATATGCGTTTATCCGAAGACCGGATGGGCGACCTACGGGCGCAAGTTTCCGCCACCAAAGTTGGTCAAGACCGCCTGCTGGGCGCGGTGGCTCGCTACGGTACGGCCCAGGTTCTCCAAACTATGGCAAACGGCATCGCACGCTCTGAACGAATGATGCGACAAGCCATTTCTGCCATGCCAGATGGGGTGTTCTTGGGTGAGGATTCCATCGATATGCAGTCGCTGGACTACCGCGAGCCGCTGGCGGTGCGGCTGCGCATGGAAAAGCACGGCAGTGAGCTGGTATTTGATTTCACCGAATCAGACGGTCAAGCGTTGTCGGCCTGCAATTCGACGCTGAGCGCAACTTGTTCAGCCGTCTACGTCACCGTGAAATCCATGTTCCCCCAGGTGCCCATGAACCACGGTTGTTTCGCGCCGCTCAAGGTGGTGACCAGGGAGGGTTCACTGGTGCACGCGGTACCGCCGGCCGCCATCAGTTCCATGGCGGCCACGGTTTACGACAAAGTCATTGGCGCCAGCATTGTGGCGCTATCTCAAGCCCTACCTGAATTGGCGGTTGGTACGCCCTACAACCTGATCAACCTGACCCTTGGTGGCGAGGTTGATGGTGAAGAGTACGTTGCCTACCTCTATTCGGAGGGTGGATTCGGGGGCCGGCGGACCAAGGACGGCCCGCCCGGCCTGGTGTCGCTGTTTGGCGGCGGCGCCAAGATCACCCCGGTTGAAGTGATGGAACGGCGCTATCCAATCCAATTCGATCAATGGGCGCTTTGGCCTGATTCGGCCGGGCCGGGGCGGTTCCGCGGTGGGGTTGGTTCGCGCAAAGTGTTCCGGTTGTTGGCTGGCTCGGCGCGGATGAGCTGTCTAGGGGACCGTGAGATCTTTGCCCCGCAAGGGGTCTACGGCGGCGGCCCAGGAGCGCGGCATGGACTGCTTCTGAACGAAGGCACAGAGAACGAATCCAACCCATCACTCAAAGCGGTCGGTGTAGTGCTGGAGCCGGGAGACGCCATCACCTTGTTGGCTGGCGGCGGGGGCGGTTACGGCGACCCGCTAGAGCGTGACCCGGCAGCGGTCCTGGCGGACTTCCAAGAGGGCTACGTCACCGCTGATCACGCCCGTCAGGTGTACGGCGTGGTGATCACCGAAGGTCAGGTGGACCCGGCGGCCACGCACGCCTTGAGACAGTCCATGCGGGCAGGCAAGGAGCCGGCACAGTGAAACGGGTAGGGGTCGACATTGGCGGAACCAACACCGATCTGGTGTGGGTCCAAGACCAAGCAATACGTTTAGCGAAAGTGCCCTCCAACAACCTTGATCCGGCCGAAGCGGTGCACCGTGGCCTGGAGCAGTTGGGGCTTGATCTGGCTCAGACTGAGTTGTTTGCCCATGGCACCACAGTGGCGACCAACGCTGTTTTGCAGCGTCGGGGTGCCCGCGCCGCCCTGATCACCACCAAGGGCTTTCGGGACGTGCTGCAGATTAGGCGCACCACCCGTGGTGAACTCTATGACTTCCAATGGGATCCGCCCCAGGAGCTGGTGCCGCGCCGCTGGCGCCTGGAGGTCACCGAACGCACCGCCGCCACCGGCGTGGTCCTCACCGAGCCGGACATAGCCGCGGCGGTGGCGCTGGCTAGTCAAAAGGTGGCGGAGGGGGCGGAGTCAATTGCCGTGGCCTTCATCAACTCATACCGCAACCCAGCCAACGAGCACGCCGTCAAAGCAGCGCTAGTAGCCCAGTTCCCGGGTTTGCCGGTCTACGCTTCGGCTGACCTGCTGCCAGCTTGGCGAGAGTTTGAACGCACCTCGACAGCCTGTGTCGGGGCATATGTGGGTCCGGTTCTAACGGACTATCTGCGCTCACTGGAAGACTTCTTGTCTCAGCGGGGTTACAGTTATGACCTGCTGGTGATGCAGTCCAACGGGGGTCTGGGCACGGCTCAGGCAGCCATTGCCAACCCAGTGGCCACTCTCATGTCAGGGCCCGCCGCTGGGGTGGTGGCTGAGGTGGCCCTGGGCGAGCAACTGGCTCTTGGCGACCTGGTTGGGGTGGATGTGGGAGGCACCAGCACCGATATTTCGGTGGTGCTTGACGGCAAAGCCCAGATGCGGTCCGAATACGACATTGAGTTTGGCACCGTGGTTGCCCTACCCATGATTGAGATCGAATCGATTGCCGCTGGCGGCGGCACCATCTGTTGGGTTGATGAAGGCGGCTGGCTACACGCCGGGCCGGCCTCGGCCGGCGCCATGCCCGGACCAGCCTGCTACGACCGTGGGGGCAAGGACCCCACGCTGACCGACGCCTACGTCATCACCGGCCGGTTAGACCAAACCGAGCTGCTAGGCGGCGCCTTGCCAATCAAACAAGAATTGGCCGTCCAAGCCGTGACCCGGCTGGGTCAGCAGTGTGACCTGGAGTTACACCCCATGGCAAGGGGCATCATTGCCTTGGTCGTGTCCAATATTGCCGCCGCGGTGCGTCGAGTCACCATCCAACGTGGCGTGGACCCGCGCGATTTGACACTGGTGGCCTACGGTGGCGGGGGACCGACCCTGGCCTGTGACGTGGCTGAAGATTTAGGTGTGCGGCGCATAGCCATCCCCCGGTGGCCTGGCCTGACCTGCGCAGCTGGTTTGCTGATGACCGATGTGCGGCATGATTTTGTCACCACACTGCTTGAAATCAGTGATCAGGTTGATTGGGCAGCGGTGGGCGCGGTCTTTGACGAATTGATTGAGGACGGCCGCCGCAAGCTGGCAGCAGAGGGCATTGACCAAACCCGCCAACGCTTCGAACTGGCGGCTGACCTGCGTTACTTGGGGCAAACCCACGAACTGACGGTGGCCTTGGGAAGCGGGTACTCGGCATCGGTCCACGGCGCACTAGAGGCCAAGCTGCGCCAAGACCACCTCAAACAGTTTGGCCACGCTCCCGAAGAGGCCGCCGCCGTTGAGATAGTGGCGCTGCGCGTGGCGGCCTACGGGCTGGTGGCTACACCCAGCTTTGGCCAAGCCGAAACCAAACCCCAGGCCAAGCCGACCAACTGGCGCCAATGTGACGACCGCGGGCAAGCAGTGACCACCCCGGTGTTCTCCCGGGATGACCTAGGGGCCGGTTGCGCCATCGCCGGACCGGCTCTGATCCAACAGGTTGACACCACCACCTATGTCGCCAGCGGTTGGAGCGCCCGGGTGGCTGAGGACGGTAGCTTGGTGTTGCACCAGCTTCTGGACACCGGATCGAAGGTGGCGTGATGGCCACAGCACCGGTGACTTCGCTACTGCGCACCTCATTACCCACGCTCCAACCTTCGCTGGCGCGGGTGGCCACGGTGGTGCTGCAAGACACCGCCAACGCCGTGGGCATGTCCGTCACCGAACTGGCCGAACGGGCTGAGACCAGTGAGGCTAGTGTGATCCGCCTGTGTAAGCGGATTGGTGTGAAGGGCTACGCCCACCTCAGGTTGGCTTTGGCCGAGGAGTTGGGGGAACAAAACTCTTCTGGAGAGACCCAATTCACCGGTGAAATCCAACCCGACGACACCTTGGAATTGGCGGTGCGCAAGATTGCCTACTATTCGGCCAAAGCGGTGCGGGAGACGGCGCGTTTTGTTTCGATGGAGGCGCTGCGGGGCGCGGTTCAGGCTGTTTCCCACGCACCGCGGACCCATCTGTTTGGTGCCGGGGCTAGCCGTCTGGCCGCTGATGACCTCCAACAAAAACTGGTCCGGGTGGGCCGGGTGGCCTTCTCCTGGCCTGATGTCCACGGCGCTATGACCGGCGCGGCGCTAATCCGGCCGGGTGATGTGGCCATTGGCATTTCGCATTCGGGCCGCACCCAAGACACACTAGATTTCCTGGGTTTGGCTTCATCAGCGGGCGGCATCACGGTGGCTATCACTAGCTTTGGCGAATCCCCTCTAGCCCAAATGGCGCACCTTGTGTTGTGTACAGTCTCGCAGGAAACGGCCTTCCGGCCCGGGGCTATGTCCAGCCGGATGGCGCAACTGGCGGTGGCTGATTTCCTGTTCACCGGGGTGGCCCGGTCAAATCTACAAGCCAGCGAAGTCGCACTGAGTACCACCGCCGCCGCGCTGCGCACTCGGCAAGGTGGGTCGCGGGGCATCAAGGGGTGGGTTGAGTCATGAACACATTTGACTGGTCCCACCCGCTCACCAGTGAACTTGACTGCCTTGACACCGAGGTAGCCAGTCCCCAGTTTTCCAACATTGATGAACTAAGTGTCGCTGAGTTGGCTCAGATGATGAACCAACAAGACGCCTCGGTGGCGGCGGCCGTGCGCGCCGCTCTGCCGCAGATCGTGGCCGCAGCTGAGAACATCAGCGCCAGAATGAGCCAGGGCGGGCGTTTGGTCTATGTCGGGGCCGGCACAGCGGGCCGGCTGGGGGTGCTGGACGCCTCAGAGATCCCACCCACCTTCCGGGTACCGCCAGAGCTGGTAGTTGGCCTGATCGCTGGGGGGGACGGCGCCATACGAGGAGCCGTCGAAGGGGCGGAGGACAACGAGGCTGCCGGAAGGGCCGCCATCGGCGAATTAGCGGTTAGCCGGCTGGACACAGTGGTGGGATTGACCGCTAGCGGCCGGACTCCCTATGTGGTGGCTGCCATCGAGGAGGCTCGCCGCAGAGGCGCCTACACCGTGGGTTTGGTCTGCAACCGACCAACCGTGCTGGCTCAGGTAGCCCAGCAACCGGTGGAAGTCCTGGTGGGCCCGGAGTTCATCAGTGGCTCGACCCGGTTGAAGTCTGGCACCGCCCAGAAGATGGTGCTGAATATGTTTTCCACCATTGCCATGGTGCAGCTGGGCAAGACCTTTGGGAACCTAATGGTGGATTTGCAGGCCTCTAATGACAAGCTCCGTCAGCGGGCCGTGCGGATTGTTCAGGCGGTGGCCCAAACCGATGCTGCGGCCAGTCAGCAGGCCCTTGAGCTGGCGGCTTGGGATGTGAAGCTGGCTGTCTTGATGCTGGAGCTGGGCATTGGGGTGGGGCAGGCCCAAGAGCGGTTGCTAGCCGCGGAGGGCCGGTTGAAGAAAGCGCTGCACCAACCATGAAAGTTTTAGGGCTGTCCTCTGGGACTTCGATGGATGGGATTGACGCCGTGGTTGTCCAATTCGCTGTGGCAGGCAGCGCATTGCTAGCCCGGGTGCTGTATAAGGCCACCTTGCCGTATTCCCCCCAGCTGCGCTCTCGCCTGGGGGAGGCGGTGGCAGGTGCGGCTCTGACGGCGCGGGACTGCTGCCAACTCGACACGCTGGTTGGACAACAATTTGCCGCGGTCGCAGCCACCGCCGTGGCGGCGGCCGGGCCGGTGGACTTGGTCTGTTCCCACGGGCAAACTGTCTACCACTGGGTGGAGGACGGCTCCGCCATCGGCACCCTACAACTAGGCCAACCGGCCTTTATTGCCGCGGCTGCCGGCGCGCCGGTGGTGGGAGACGTGCGCGCGGCTGACATTGCCGTAGGCGGGCAAGGGGCGCCCTTGGTGCCCATTGTTGATGTGTTGTTGCTGCACCGGCCGGGTATCAGCGCGGCGCTGAACCTAGGCGGGATAGCCAACATCACGGTGGTGCAGGACGGGCGGTGCGTCGCAGCCTATGACACCGGTCCGGCAAACGCGCTGATCGATGCGGTGGCGGTCACGGCTGGTTTGCCAGGGTGCGATGTCGAAGGCCGCCTAGCCGCCAAGGGCTCGGTTCACCGTGGCTTGCTTGATCAGCTACTGAGTGATCCATACTTCCAGCGGCTGGCGCCGAAAACCACTGGCAAGGAGTACTTCCATCTGCCGTATCTGCGAGGCGCCCAAGTGGCGGCTGGGGTGAGCGACCTGGCAGTGGCTGATCTGGCGGCTACGGTTACCGCCTTGACGGCCATTACTGTCAGTCGAGCTGTGCTTGATGCGGCGGTGGCCGGTGTCTATGTGTCAGGCGGTGGCCTGGCGAACCGAACTTTGATGAACCAACTGCGGTCGTGTCTGGAGCCAACCCCTGTTGCCAGCACGGCCGAGCTTGGTGTTGATCCGCAGGCCAAGGAGGCCTTAGCTTTCGCGCTGATCGGCTGGCTGACCGCCCATGGTTTGCCTGGCAATGTGCCGGCAGCCACTGGGGCAAACCGGGAGGTGATCCTGGGCTCAATCACGGCTCTGGAGCCACCCCAGCTGCCAGCAGTGCTTGAACGACCACCCAAACGATTGATTGTGGAGGATGCCCTGTGATTATCCGACCGGCTACACCGGAGGATCTAGATCCCATTGTGACGGCCTTCTTGGAGTGCTGGCACCATAACTACCAGCCGTTGTTTGGCGACCGCCTGGCGCAAACCTTTGACCGGACCAGCGCCACCGCCCAATGGCAGGAGGTGCTAGCCCAGAACAACACGTGGGTGGCTGACGTGGATGAGCTTGGTGTGATTGGTGTGTCGCGGGTGGTCTTGCGGGGGCCAGCGGCAGAGATTGGCTCACTCTATGTTTCGCCACGTGCTCAAGGACGCGGCGTTGGCAAGGTGCTCTTGGAGGTGGCTGTTGATCATTGCGAGCAGAAGGGGATAGCCCATCCAACTCTGTGGGTGTTCACAGGCAACGCACCGACCATCCGGTTCTACCAGCGGCTGGGCTGGGAAACCACCGGCAAGACCCGGATCGAGGCCATGTTTGAAGAGCCGGAGTTGGAAATGGTCTGGCCAGGGGCCAGACCGTTCCCCCGGCCCATCGCATAGCAGACCGGGGACAGTCACCGCTTACTTCGAGCCTGGTTGAACCGGCAAGCCACTCATCATTCACCAGCCCCCAGGCCGGGTCACGTGAAACAACAGTTATGGCAGTCTTAGTCCATGCGCCTGTTCAAAAAACGTCAAGCTCCGCGCGATTCATCTGGCAATGCCGATGATGATCAGACACTGGCTCAGGTTGTCCAACACGGTGCCGACCTGGCTGAACCACGGCACTGGGTGCACTATCTCTACTTCAATGATGAAGCCGGCGCTCGCGCCGCGGCTGAAACCATCAGCGCAGCTGGCTGGGAGCTGCGGCGGGTGGGGGAGTCGCCAGTGAATGACGGTACTTGGTCTGTTGTGGTGGAGAAAAACAACGTGATAGTCAGCCCCGAGGCAGTGCACCAGGCACGGCAGTTCTTCGAAGGACTGCCTGGCGTTGACTATGACGGCTGGGAGGTCAGCCTGTAACGACGCCCTTCGGTAAGCCAATTGAGGGCGCAGTCCAGCACGGCAGCCCTGGCCACACTGCTATTCGCCGCGCCACCAACCTGCTTTGCTTGAGACCTGATCTTGCGGAACACCGACCTGCCCGTAGTGGACGCCTGTCCACCAACCAACCGAACCGTGGCCTCCTCCAGCCGTCACACTCAGCCCACCTAGCTGCGCTGCAGATGGCGTGGGCTAGAGCGGCGGTAGGGTGGGTTGACCGGTTCATGCTGGGCCGGCATTAGAGCTTTCCGGGGAGAGACAAAAATGGCCCATGTTGAGGACTCGCTGAGCCAAGCGGTGCTGGGGGGCATTATTGGCTTGGCGGTGGGTGACGCGTTGGGTGTGCCGGTCGAGTCGGTCTCGCGTGACCGGCTGAAGGCCGAACCGGTGACAGGCATGATTGGCCATGGTGCCCATAACATGCCAGCTGGGTCTTGGTCGGATGACACCAGTTTGACCTTGGCGTTGCTGGACGGATTGACCCATGGCCTGGATCAGACCGATCTGATGCAGCGTTTTGTCCGGTGGGCCGAGGATGGCGCATACACTCCTGCCGGCCGGTCTTTCGGGTTTGGCCGCACCACGCTGCGGGCTCTATATCGCTTTGCCAATGGCGCCAGCCCAGAGCAGTGTGGTGGGACTAGCGAGCGCGACAACGGCAACGGCGCGCTGATGCGAATCCTGCCGCTGGGCTACTACCTGCAGGCGTCCTTTGGCCCAGGGTTTGTGGGTAACGACCAAGCGATCAGCACCATGGCGCAGGTTGTCTCGCTGACCCACAACACTGTCCGCAATCAGTTGGCTTGTGCAATCTACCTGGCCATAGTTGGCCAGTTGGTCGAGGGCGTACCTCCAGCGGAGGCGGTGCGCCAGGGCTTGGATCTGGCAACGGCTCGCTATGGTGACCAGGCTGAGTGGGCTCACTTCGAGCGGCTGGCAGCCCCGGGCTTTGCGGCCATGCCAGAAGATCAGATCAACTCTGGTGGCTACGTCGTTGACACCCTTGAGGCTGCTGTCTGGTGTTTGCTAAACCACACCGACTACGCCAACTGCGTACTGGCGGCGGTCAACCTCGGTGGGGACACCGACACCACGGCGGCGGTGGCTGGAGGGCTGGCGGGCACTGCCTACGGCTCCTGTGCCGTTCCGGCTGAATGGCTAGATCAGCTGATCCGGCGCGACTACATCGAACAACTCTGCCACGACTTCAACGCGTCCCTCGCTGCGCTTGCGGTCAGACTTCTTGGTACTTGAGTCAAGTTACTGGTTGCTAAGCCCCGGTTGGGGCCCGCAGGTGGCAGTAGCCGCCACCGTTGAGGCGGCTTAGCAGCAGAAATCCACTACCAGTTGGCCAGTCGGTAGTACTTTACGCACCCTAAGTCCCAGCAGGTGGCCGCGGGCGGCCAAGCCGTCACCCTGCCCCCACTAGACGCCCGCCGCGACGCCTCCGGCACGCCTCTGCCCAGCCCAGTCGCCGCCATTGGCTAATGCCCTTTGTAGGGTCCTTGGGCGGTGACAGCCCGCAACTTAGAATCGAGCCCGTACATTTGCATGTCACCACCAATCGAGCCCGTACATTTGCATGCGAGGACTGCCGCACCTTTGACCTCGACCAGCCCAAACGCTGCTAATGCTCGCGCTGTCACATGCAAAGGTACGGGCTCGATTCAAAACCGCATGCAAATGTACGGGCTCGACCCAAAAAACCGCTTGACTCGATGCGTTCAGGCTGGGATTGGGTCAAAGCTCCAGGGCGTAGACAATCACGCGGCCGGCTGGAGAGAAGCCGAAGGCTTCGTGGATGCCAAGGCCAGCTGGATCGCGGTCCGGGTCGACTTGGGAGAGCACAAAACGTTGGCCAGTGGCGGCAATCGAGTGCAAGGTGTGGGCCAAGAGCGCCCGGCCCACGCCTGCG
>Ga0123356_10004551_pt1 | contig 14299 bp, 9 predicted proteins | sample TergutEmb28metaG_2_FD_92546 | JGI IMG/M metagenome (GOLD analysis project Ga0123356, IMG submission 92546) | Embiratermes neotenicus P3 segment gut microbial communities from Petit-Saut dam, French Guiana - Emb289 P3 | ecosystem: Host-associated > Arthropoda: Insects > Digestive system > Gut ...
AATCCGTGAAGCTGTAAATTCCTGCATCTACAAAATCTCCTGCTGCTCCTCCGTAAAGGTTTGGCAGCGCAAGAATTGTTGCAACCGCTGTGACTGCACCGGACAGAAAAGACAGTGCTGCAAGACTGAGAATCTTTCCTATGGCAAGCTCGCTTCTTTTAAGCGGCGATACAAGCAAGGTCGCAAGAGTTCCGCGTTCTTTTTCACCTGTTATCGATTCGAGAGCAAGACCCATACAACCGGAAAACAGGAAAATCATTAACAGCATTGGCATTATTGCAGATATCATACTTGCGGTAATATCTTCCGATGTTGCAAGATCTGCATTTTCTATTCCTTTATTGATATCAAACTTGTTTGATAACGAAGCTTCATATTCATCGAGAAGCATTGTCATTACACTGTATGCCATCCCCGAGTTCGGTTCTGTGGATATAAAGAACATTTCAATATTCGGTGCCGGTCCGGTTGCGGTTTTAACATCATATGCTTCAACTGAAGCATCGAAGCCAACGGGGAATATCATTAGTAAATCCGCTTCTTTATTTACAATTTTTTCTTTTATCGTTTCAACATCATTTTCTCCTGCAGGAATTAAACTGATTCCTGCAGCTTGTGCAATCTGTGTTACTGAAGCCGGAGCATTTACTGCATAAACTACTGATTTATGGTCTATATCGGGAGTAAATACATTAGCCAGCATGATTCCCATAAAAGAGTAAACGGCATATATAAGAACTGCGGGTAATATTGTCATCAGTACCATACGCCTGTCATAGAAAAAACGGGCAAACTCTTTTGACATAATTGTAAGAATGTTTTTCATATGGCACCTCCTACGCTTTGCGCATAAAGGTCAAAAAACATGTCTTCAAGTGTTTTCTCTGCGGTTAATGCTGCCAAGGTATCGCAGGCAACCATCTTGCCGTTGATTATTATTCCCGCCCTGTCACAAAGCCTTTCAACCAAACTGAAAATATGTGTCGACACTATTATTGATTTTCCCTGTGTTTTTAAGTCACAAAGAAAATCTGTAACCACTTTTGCCGTTAAAACATCGAGTCCGTTTGTCGGCTCATCAAAAATAATAATATTAGGGTCGTGAACCAGAGATATTACAAGTGACGCTTTTTGCTTCATACCCGTAGATAAGTTTGCAACTTTTACTTCGGCAAATTCATCAACACCGAATTTTGAAAACAACTCCTGTTTGCGGTTTTCACTCACGGCAGGGTCAATATGATGGATTTTAGAAAAGAAGTCAAATAAATAATTCGGTGTAAAGAAGTCTTCGAGTTTCAGCTCGCTTGTCAGAAATCCGATTTTTGAGCGTACAACTTCCGGTTCGTTTTTTACGCTGGAGCCATCAATAAACGCATCACCTTTGTCGGCTTTTATCAGTGTGGCAAGAATGCGCAAAGTTGTTGTTTTCCCCGCTCCGTTTGGCCCGAGAAGACCGTATATCTCTCCTTCGTGAGCTTCAAAGGATACATTGTCTACTGCTGTAATTGTCTTTTCTTTTGTATTTTGCAATTTCTGTTGCTTTGCCGATAAACGGAAGGTTTTATGTAATCCTTCTGTTCTAAGTATTGCACTCATATAGTTTCTTTATTCCTTCCTGCTTCATTATTTATTTTTTCGAGGTCAAGTAAGTTTTGCTTCATTTCCAGGCCTCCGCCGTAACCGGTAAGTGTTCCGTTTGCACCAATTACACGATGGCACGGAATTATTATCCAAATCGGGTTTTTATTATTTGCAAGCCCTACGGCACGACAGGCTTTGTGGTTACCTGTCGCTATTGCAATTTCTTTATAGCTTCTTGTTTCTCCATATGGAATATCTTTTAATGCATTCCAAACACAGAGTTGAAACTTTGTGCCTTGCGGGTTTATAGGTATGTCAAAAACTTTTCGTTTGCCGGAAAAATATTCGCCCAGCTGTCCGGCTGCTTTATCTGTAAGTTTATCGGCAGTTTTTTTGCCTTCCGGCTTTGCTGCACCCGTTATTTTTATTGAAGTTATTGCACTGCCGTTTGATTCGATTATTATGATGCCATACTGTGTGTCATATGTATAGAAAACGTTGCCCACAATTTTCACTCTCCGTCATTATATTGCCGCACTTGCATATATCATTTTATCATTCAAATAAATAATAAACAAGGTTGTTTCTAAGCTCTTGCGTTTTATTCCAAATACTGTTATTATTTTAAGACTATATTACTAAGTGGGGTTAATTATGGCAGCAACAGCATTTAAGGAAGGCACAGCTATTTATAAAAAAGGTGATCCTCTCGAACATATTTCTCTTATCGGTGAAGGAGAGGTTGAGGGTTCATTCGGCGGGCATACTTTTTTGTTCGGAAAAATGGACGTCTTAGGTCTCTGCGATGTCACATCCGATACCCACACACATACATACAGTGCCATATCTGACGGTGCTTTATACCATTATCCGTGTAAAGGATTAGACTCACTGGATAATTTAATACAATCCAATGCAGACATCGGATATATGATGATTAGCTCAATATGCCGTCAGTTATCGGAGCTTCTTCAGTATAGAGCAAAACTAAAGCATGATGTTGACAGTGCTTTTGAAATGATTAATGAACTATATGAAGAATACAGCCGCTTGAGCAAAACATATGCTTCCGCTCCGAAAAAGCTGCCCGGACTTGAGGAAATCACCAAGTTCTCAGGTCATGATCCAATAGAAGATTGGGTACACAGTTATTATATAGAAATTAATGATTTAGATCCTGCAACGCATAAAAAGTTCTTTCACGGAAACACAGGAATCAAAGTGGGATTTATGCGAAAATGTCTAAATGATGTCCAACGGGTTTTAATTGCCTGTGATATATACCATGAATATTTGGAAGGAATCTCTGCGTTGTTATTGCATGAAGGCGGATATGACCTGTTTTCATTAATCAGTGAGCTGCATATCGGCTCTCTAAAAATAACAGGAGCAGATTTTGCCGTTGAATCACTTATGGCACCACTTACCGAAGCTTTATCCGATATGGCGGGTATCGACCCGGATTATTATCAAAGCCGTCTTGACAAGTATTGGGATACTCTTGAAACAAAACGTGAGTCTCAGGATTCATCTGAAATGTCGGAAGCGGCAGAGCCTGCAGCACAGGGTGTCAATCAAAATCTTCTCGATTCGTTAAGCACAATTATTGAATATTCCGGTTGTGATGAAGAGACAGCTTCAAAATTCACACGTTACATCAATGAATATACCGAATTGTCGGATAGAAACAGCTCCGAAGACGATGCGCGCGATCTTCGAAGAGATTTAACCAAGTTGTTTTATGAAATTTATAGACCTGTATTTCTTAAAACTCTTACCGATGACTCTCCTCCGACCATTATTAAGATGTTCCTTAATTTCGGTTATGTCGACCCGACACTCGCAGGATACGAAAATGCAAACTTCTTATATTCTATTGCAGATACATATAAAGGCGATCCCGAAAACGGAATTTTTACCGTCAGCGAGTGGCTCCGATCAATTTATGAAGGAAAAAGAGACCCGAGCCTCAGCGAGTTTGATATGGACTTCACGGCATACTGCCGGGATTTAAAGAATCAAAAGCAGATCGATGCAAAGGAAGAAGCGCGGTTGCTTGCCGATAGAAACGAGCATCTTAAATATGAAATGGAGAATTGTTTCCCTGTTGTAAACAGGGTCACATTCGGCAATCCTTCGAGATTCTGCCCGGTTTATTCAAGCCATAATATCCTGCGCGAACCGGAAAATACTCTCATTACAGCAGCAAAGTTAAAGGAAGTTATTGACGAAGTTCGAACCATTGATTTTTCGGCATTTTATCGCGAAACACGATATTCAAATCAAAAAGTCGGGATTAGTGACGAGACCATAAGCGTCGAGATCATTCCGAATTTTATTCTTATGCCGAATGTCGGACTCAGAGGTTCCATGTGGCAGGAAATTGAAGGCAGGCTTCGTACAACACCTGCACGTATATTTTTGCCCATATTCCTTGAAGGTGATTTTAACCAGATTGTTATCCGTCTTTGCGGTGAGTTCCGCTGGGAAATGTGCAGGCGTGTTCAAGGCTCCCGTTGGAATGACTTAACAGACCCGTCACTTACCAGTTACTTCTGCGATTACCTGCAGTTCTACATGAATAACCGCAGTATAGCAATGCAGACAATGACAGAAATCAGAAATGAATTGGGTGCAGCAAGAAATAATTACAAAACTGTGTTTGTCAATAACTATGTTATGTGGATCGTAAACGAATCTAAAGGTATGGCACGGCTAAACAGTATTGCTTTGGGAATTCTAATGACATTTTGCCCGTTTAACGCCGATATAAGAGAGCAGCTTAAGAAAAACATGCGCTATAACGAAGCTTTGACACGCTACGGTGCAAGACGCCAAAAACGCGCCCAACGCTTAAACCTGATTATTAAAAAACTGCAGCAAAACGGAAAGGGCATCCCGAAAGAAATTATGGATGAGTTTGAATTTGCAAAAAGATAATAAAGCAGGGGGACAGGTACAGTGCTTCACTTTAACGTTCAGAAGTGAAGCACTGTACCTGTCCCCCTGCTTTATTATTTTACCAAACCTTAAGCACTATTGCTTCCCATGGGGAGAGTGTGCCGTCGTAAGTGTCTCTTCCTACGTTTGTTACCACTATTTTGCCTATCAGGCTTCCTTCAAACGGTGTGGTTGCGGGTTTGTTTGAAAAGTTCAGGATTATTGCGTATTGCTCGTCGCCTTGTGTTGTTCTGGTATATGCAATTACTTGTTTGTTTGAATATACCGGGGCAAACTCTCCGTATTTTAATGTTTCATTTGAAGCTCGCAGGGCAATCATACTTTTGTAAAACTTCCAAACAGATGTGGGTCTGTTTTTTTGTTCTTCCAAATTAATTTTGGTATGATTATTATTTATTCCGAGCCAAGGTTCTCCCGTTGTAAAACCGGCTCCCGGTTCTGCACTCCATTGCATAGGTGTACGGGCATTGTCGCGTGAACATGGCATTATCCACTTCCATCTTAAAAATGCCGGTACCCAATACGAACGCAAGAGTTTGTCAACTCCTAATGTTTCAATATCATTTATCTGTGTTGTACTCGTAAAGTCAAAACTGGTCATGCCGATTTCCTGACCCTGATAGATAAACGGTGTCCCTCTTAGTGTCAGAAGTAAAGTCGCAAGCATTTTTGCGCTGCGCTCCCAGTATTCACCGTCGTTTCCGTAATGCGATACGATCCGCGGCTGGTCGTGGCTTTCAAGATAAACCGCATTCCAGTCAAGTCCCAGCTGCCATTTTGTCAAAACATTCAATAGCTTGTTTGCTTTGAATTTTTTCGAAACATATTTTTCCATGAGCCTGTCTACCTGAAGGTGATCAAAGTAGAATATCATGTCAAGTTCTTTTCTGTCGGGGTTACAGAGCAGTTTTGCATCTTTAAGATTTACCAAAGCCGATTCACCCACGGTGAAACAATCATAGTGGTCTAACACGTCTCTTCGAAGTTCTTGCAGGATTTCATGTGCTCCCTGCTGGGAAATAAAATGCTCTCTGCCTCTTATTGCCATGTGATGTATTCCGTCGTCAAATGAGGTTTTATAAATGACGTTAATAACATCACAGCGAAATCCCGCTGCTCCTTTTTTCATCCAAAAGTGCATTATTTCCTTTATTTCTTCAATGACTTTTGGATTGCGATAATTAAGGTCGGGTTGTTTTTTATGGAAAAGGTGCAGGTAATATTCGCCGCTCTTCGGGTCAAATTCCCATGCATTTTCCATAAAAAACGATGACCAGTTATTTGGTTCTTTACCTTCGGGATTTGGCGGCAGCCAGATGTAATAATCGCGGTACGGGCTGTCTTTATCTCTGCTTTTTTGGAACCAGTCATGTTCATCCGATGTGTGGTTTATGACAAGGTCCATTATAACTTTGATGTCCCGTTTTTCGGCTTCTGCAAGCAGATGCTCCATATCTGCCATTGTCCCGAACTTTGGGTTTATGTCACGGTAGTCACTTATGTCATAACCGTTGTCAATATCAGGTGACTTATACACGGGAGACAGCCAGATTATTCCGACGCCTAAATCCCGGAGCTCGTCAAGACGGGAAATGATTCCCGGAATATCACCTATTCCGTCACCGTTAGAGTCTTGAAAACTGCGCGGATATATCTGATATACTACTCGTTCTTTCCACCAAGTGCTCATTTGATTAATTCCTTAAAACGGGTTCTCCGTCGGATATGGGAGACAGGCAGGTTGGTTGTAAGAGATTTTTTGAACACCTAAGTATTTGAATACTTCAAAAATTGCTTTTCCGTGATGGCCGAATGCTACTGCTCCATGATGCGGATAGCAGTCTGCAATCAGGACATGGCGGTAGAAGCGTCCCATTTCTTTTATCGCAAATATCCCTATTCCGCCAAATGATTGTGTTGCAACGGGCAAAACCTCTCCGTTTGCTATGTATGCCGTCAATCCGCCGTCTGCAGTGCCTTGCAGGCGATAGAATGTGATTTCACCGGGTTTGATGTCGCCTTCAAGTGTTCCTCTTGATACGTCGGGTTCTTTGTCCGGCTCGATCAGGCGGTGCATAATCAATTGATGTTTCATGGCACCTTTGCTTAAATGACACATTGGTGTGTTCCCGCAGTGGAAGCCCATGAATGTATCCTGATGTGTGTAATCGAATTTTCCTTTTATGTCTTTAGCATACATATCGTCGGGAACCGAATTGTTTATATCAAGAAGAGTCACGGGTATTCCTGTAATACATGTTCCAATATATTCCGAGAGAGCTCCGTAGATGTCAACCTCGCATGATACCGGTATTCCTCTTGATGCCATACGGCTGTTTACGTAACATGGTACAAATCCAAACTCTGTTTGGAACGCAGGCCAGCATTTGTTTGCAAATACCACATATTCACGGCTGCCTTTGTTTTCTTCGGCTAAATCGAGGAGTGTTATCTCAAATTGAGCCAATTTGGATAAAATCCCGGGATGATTGTTTCCGCCGCCGAGTTCTTTTTCCATGTCCATAATAACACCGGAAATCCGCGGATCATCTTTACGGGCGTTAAAAGCGGCAAGCAAATCAAGTTCCGAGTTCTCCATTATTTCTACGCCAAGGTTAAACAATTGTTTAATCGGTGCGTTACATGCAAGAAAGTCTTGCGGACGCGGTCCGTATGCCAATATTTTGAGTTTTGATACACCGATTATTGCACGGGCAATCGGAACAAATTCGGCAATCATTTTTGCAATTTCTTTTGCCGTGCCGACGGGATACTCGGGTATATAGGCTTTTAAATTTCGCAGACCCAAGTTATATGAGCAGTTGAGCATTCCGCAGTAAGCATCGCCTCTGCCGCCCATCAGTTTGTCGGCTGCGTCTTCGGCAGCTGCAACATACATTACAGGACCGCAAAAATACTTTGCTATCAATGTTTCAGGTGTTTCGGGGCCGAAATTACCGAGGAAAACAACAAGTGCGTTGACACCGGCTTTTTTTACATCCTCTACCGCTTCAAGCATGTCTTTTTCATTTTCGACAGTGATTTTGCACTCATAAATGTCCTTACATTCACGAGCAATCGCTTCGCGGCGTGCTCCCGATAACTCTATCGGAAAACAGTCACGGGATACGGAAATAATTCCTAATTTAACGTTCGGGATATTTGTCATAACTTTTCCTCCAATTTTATTTTTTCTTTTGTCCGTAGTAAGCATTTTTACCATGCTTACGTAAATAATGTTTATCAAGTAATTCCTTTTGCATTGGCTTTATTTGTAATGATGACTGTGAGGGAAGAATCATTATATCATGCCATGCCATAAATGCAATCTCTTCCAAAACAACTGAGTTGTGAACTGCTTCGTTCGGGGTTTTTCCCCATGTGAACGGTCCGTGACTGTATACAAGAGCCGCGGGGATTGTATCGGGGTTAATATCTTTAAAGCTTTCTATTATTACTTTGCCTGTGTTTGCTTCGTATTCACCGGTGATTTCCGGTTCTGTCATTTTGCGTGTGCAGGGTATTTCACCATAAAAATAATCTGCGTGAGTTGTTCCAAGTGCGGGAATTCCCTGACCTGCCTGTGCAAAGACAGTTGCCCAACGGCTGTGTGTGTGCACTACTCCGCCGATGTTTGGAAATGCTTTGTACAGCGCTAAATGTGTTGCCGTGTCTGAGGATGGAGATAAACTGCCGTCCACGGTTTTTCCTGTTTCAAGCTCCACAACAACCATATCACCGCTGCTCATGTCATCATACTCAACTCCCGATGGTTTAATGACGACAAGACCTTTTTCCCGGTCAATACCCGAAACATTTCCCCATGTGAATGTAATCAGCTTATATTTCGGCAGAAGTAAATTAGCTTCCAAGACTTGTTGTTTTAGTTCTTTTAACATAGCACTATAAAACCTCTACTGCTGTTTTTTCTGCCTGTAATGCTTTCCTGTAGCGTATTAAATATTCTTCAAAGCCTTTTACATCAGCGGGGTCGGGATTTATTATACTTACTTCCGAGTCGGCGAAGATTTTATTGTCAAGGAAGCTTTCGAGTGTTTCTCCGTTTTCTTTGCAGACTGTATATGCAGATAGCAGCGCTATTCCCCAGGCTCCGCCTTCTCCTGCCGATTCCATTACCGCCATTGGTATGTTTAATGCTCCTGCCATCAGTTTTTGTCCTACTACAGGGGTTTTAAATAATCCGCCGTGTCCGAGGAGTTTTGAGACTTTTACTCCTTCTTCTTCTGTCAATATATTCATGCCTATTCTAAGCGATGCCATTGATGAAAACAGCAGTGAACGCATGAAGTTTTCTACTGTAAAGCGGCTGTCGGGAGTACGGATAAAAAGAGGGCGGCCTTCGTGAAAGCCTGTAATATGCTCTCCGGAAAGATAGTTTACCGATACAAGCCCTCCGCAGTCGGAATCTCCTCCTAAGGCTGCATTATAAAGTGTCCCGTATAATTTGGTTTTGTCGTTTTCCGCTCCCATCTTTGTCATAACACTGCCGAACAGGTTTACCCATGCATCAAGATCTGCTGTGCAGTTATTGCAATGAACCAATGTAACAGGGTTGCCTGCCGGTGTTGTTACCATGTCAATCTCGGGGTGAAGTTTTTGCAATGATTTTTCCAGTACTAATAAGGCAAACACCGATGTACCTGCCGAGATATTTCCCGTGTTTGGTTTTATTGAGTTTGTCGCAACCATGCCTGTACCTGCATCGCCTTCGGGCGGGCAAAGCGGGACTCCCGGTTTTAAACCGCCTATCGGATCGAGTAGTTTTGCTCCGTCCGGTGTTAGTGTTCCGGCAATTTCTCCGGCATATAATACCCTTGGCAGTATATCAAGAACCCGCCACGGAAGATTATATTCTGCAAGTAATCCGTCAAATTTTTCAGCCATGTTTTTATCATAGCTTTTTATATCACTGTCTATCGGCATCATTCCCGAGGCCTCGCCTACTCCTACGACTTTTTCGCCTGTCAGTTTATAATGCACATAACCTGCCAGTGTTGTTAAATGTCCTATTTCGCTCACATGGGTTTCTTTTCCCGTCACTGCATGGTGAAGGTGGGCAATGCTCCAACGTTGAGGGATACTGAAGTTAAAGAGCTTTGTCAAGGTTTCGGCGGATTTTTCAGTTATTGTATTTCTCCATGTACGAAACTCCGCAAGTTGATTGTTATTTTTATCAAGCACAAGATATCCGTGCATCATTGCCGATATTCCGATACCTGACAGGTCGGGTATCGGGGTGCCATATTTGCCGTTATAATCTGCTGCAAGCTCTTTGTAGCTTTGTTGCAATCCGGTCCATACATCGTCAAGGCTGTATGTCCATATACCATCTTCAAGCTTGTTCTCCCAGTCAAACCCCCCGGATGCGAGAGGTTTTCCCGTTTCGTTAATTACGACCGCTTTTATACGTGTTGAACCAAGCTCAATACCAAGAAATATTTTCATTATGATACTCCTTTTTTGTTGCTCGCAACACAATTTAGCCTCGCAGCGCTGCTTCTATTTTCGGCCGGATTTCCTCTATTACCTGTGCAACTGTTTTATTTCCTCTTATTGCTTCAACCATTGCCGGATTCATGATTGTATTAATAATTTCATAGGTATTTGGTGTGTAGTACCAACCTGCAGATTGTGTAACATCAAAATCCATAGCAACATCGACAATTGCGGTTCTGTAAGCGCCGGAGGGAAGCCGGGCACGAAGAGGTACATTATCGATCCATTTGGTTAATAAAGGTTCGGAGTACCAGTTTACTTTTGACGGCATCCACCAACCGGCTTCAATAAGTGCAAAGTTATTGTCTTCATCTGTATACCATCTTACAAAATCCGCAACTTCTTCCGGATAATCGGTATCTGCAAATACTGCTACAGGTCCGCCTGTTGCAATGTTTACTTTTCGTTGCATATATGGAAGTACGGCAACTCCGTAATTAATATCGAGGTCTGCATAAAATCCGACAGCCCACTGTCCTTCTGTTGTCATCGCAACATTTCCTTTTGCCATTGACTCTGCAAAACCGGTATCAGAGGTTGCAGGTATAAACGGTGCAACATTATGTACCAAATGTAAATCAACAACTCTCTGCATTGCTTCTATTGCCGCATCATCAAAGACTATTGTGCCGCCGTCTTCCGAGAACCATTTACCACCGTTTGACAGTGCCCATACTTCAAGCTGCCACGTCCATTGATTTACATATGCACCGTATTGCCTGATGCTGTTCTTGTCAAAGTCTGCATCGTTTGGTGTGTTACCGTTGGCGTCAAATGTAAGTTGCTTCGCAACTTCAATAAACTCGTCCCACGTCCATGCCGCATCAAGTGTTATTGGAGGATATTCAATGCCTGCCTTATCAAACATTTCTCTGTTAAACCATAAAGCAAGAACTTCGTTTGCGCTCGAGTAAGTGACCGTCTCACCGCTATTGTCTCTGAATGCAAGATATTCGAGCGGTCTGTGTTGTTGACCTGCGAAAATGTCAATCGGCATAAGCAGACCGTCTCTTGCCCAGCCGAGAACGGTTGCTTCATTTACCATTCCGCAATCGGGCATACTGCCTGCCCGCGCCATGGCTTGCAGCAGCTCCGCATATTCCTCGTTCGGGATTTGGAGTGCAGTTACCCATACTAAATCTTGCAGGTTGTTATATATGTTAAGCGCTGCTTGAGTTGCTTCCTGCTCTGCAGGGTCTCCCCACAATGAAAACGTTAATTGAATTCGGTCCGGCGGTGATACTGTGAGAAATTCATCGCCACCCGGAGATGTTGAATCAGGTGTTTGTGTGCATGCAATCAAGCCTGTCAGCAAAGCAAGCAGGCATAATAATGCTGTAAATTTATTAATTTTTTTCATAACTCACTCTCCTTCTATACTATATTATACACGAAATTTACCTGTGTACAATGATTTACTTCGATAAGTACGGAATTTTGTGAGTATTTATGCCGAAAACGGGACACACCTTTAATTGTTAAAGGAATGTCCCGTATAATTTATCAGCAGGAGCGTGTTTTTGCTAATTTTTCATGCCGGTCATTACTATACCTTCTACAAGGTATTTTTGACCTACAATGTAGATAATCAGACCGGGGATAATTGACAGAACGGTTGCCATCATTGTGAGCGGCCAGTTCATATCATATGAGCCGGAAAATACCCTAAGTCCCATTGCCATTGTTGTCAGGTTTGCATTTGTTTGCAGGTAAATGGTTTGTGTGAGCAAGTCGTTCCATATTAGCATAAAGATAAATATACCAACAACCATAATTGCGGGTTTTATTGACGGGACTATTATTTGGAACAAGATACGCAGCCGCCCTGCTCCGTCTATCATTGCAGCTTCATCAAGTTCTTTCGGAATCGTCATAATAAACTGCCGCATAAGGAATATGTTGAATGCACCGCCCCCGCATATCCACGGAATGATGAGCGGTAAAAATGATTCGCTAAAGCCGAAAAAATTTGTAAACATAATATACAGCGGTATCAGAGTAACAACTGACGGAAGCATCATTGTTGCAATGCAAAGCCCGAATACAAATTTCTTAAAGCGGAATTTTAATCTTGCAAAGGAATAAGCGCACAATATTGCAGTAGTTGTTCCAAGTATTACAGATGGAGTTACTATAATAAATGTGTTACGAAGATATGTGAAATAGTGGAAGGTTCGCAGAGAATCGGCAAGGTTTGAAAAGACCCAGCTCGGCGGAAGAATTGACATTGACATAATCTCACGCGGATGCATCAGAGCTGTTCTGATAATCCACCATAGCGGGAAAAGGACAATAAACGCAAGAAGTGATAAAACACTAAAATATATCAAAGTAGAAGTATTTTTATTGTTTATGTATATGCCGATCAGGTAAACAATCGGAATTGAAACAATAAACAAGATTGTAATAACTGATGACAACACAGACGATAGAGCCGGTGTAAAGATATGAAGGATTTCATACCCGATGCCGTCGACAGCAACAAAGACTAAAAGAATTACTCCAAGAAGGCTTATCACACCGGATAACCCAAGTATATTAGATTTTGCCGGGTCGGATTTATATTTTAGTCCCAATAATCCTGCAGCTCCTAAAACAACAGAAAGAACAAGTAAATAAATGAATGTAACCGATGCTGTCCTGCCGTCTGATATAAAGTCGTCAAGTTCAATATCGGTGAATGCGTCTGTGAGAATCATTGAATCAAGTGCTGTGCGAAGATTTTCATTTGCTGAGTTTATTTGGTCCTGTGTTGATGCTCTGTCATTGATAACACTTCTTGCCTTAATAAGAGTTGTTTGTAAATTATCCCATGATTCATCAGTCCACATCTGCTCGCCTTCAACACTTCTGCTCAGTGATCTTGCTTCGTTGATTGTTGCTTCTAAATAAAATGTATCTGTAACTCCTATGCCGAGCAGTCCGAGAATACCGAAAACGATACAAAGCACAGCTGCAATAAGTAAAAGGCAGCTTGATATTAATAGAAGTGGTGTACCTTTTTTCATTTTGCATCACCTCCTTCATAAAATAACCATGACTTGGAAGTTGCAAACAGAATTGCCGTAAATACTCCCACCAGTGCAAATAACATAAATGATATTGTTGCACCGAGACCGAAGTTTGTCTGGCTGATTCCTTTTGTGTACAGTTCATAAGTTACAAAACGATATGACGGGTAAATAACTCCTGTTCCGCCGCCTCCGCCGCCCGCCATCATTAGAGACGGGATAACGATTTGCATATGTGTAATCAGGCTCATAAGCATATTATAGAAAATTATCGGTGACATAACCGGCATTGTTATTTTCCAAAAACGCAGCCATGCATTTGCACCGTCTATTTCGGCTGCTTCAAGATATGTTCGCGGAACATTATTAAGTCCTGCCATTTTTATAACAATAATATTACCGCTCGTCCAGACGGCAATGACAGATAATGCCGGGATTATTGTCGCGTCATTAAAAAGAAAATTGACACGGTCTCCGCCGAACATTGAAATTAAGTTGTTAATGAACCCGAAATGAGGGTTATACATGAGGCGAAATACCATAAATGAGCTGACGGCAGGAATTATAAAAGGAAGGTAAAATACTGTTCTGAAAAAGGTTTTTCCGGGAATTTTTCTGTTCAGCAAGAGAGCTATTACCATTGAATAAACCATTCCCATCCCGACAGTCAAAAATGCATATATGATTGTGACAGTAACCGAGTTCCAGAAGGACGGGTCAAATAATACTCTTCTGTAATTATCAAAACCGGTAAATTCAAGAGGAAACGGGAAGTTCCATTCAAATAAAGATATCCCGAACACCGATAAGAGCGGAATGTATGTAATAAATGCAAGTCCGAGAAACGCGGGAATCAGGTACACTTTTGCTGCTCTTGCTTCTTCTCTTGCTGCATGACCGGGCCGGTTGTCAAGTCTTAAAGAGTAATGAAGAAGCATTATACTCGGAATAATTGATATTATCGAAAACCATATAAATGAAAATCCGCTTATAAAAAATATTGTGAAAACAGCTGTCAGAATAACCAGCCAAAGGTCTATTTTTCCAATTAAGCCAAGCAGGCCACCTTTTTCCGGAGTTTTTCCATAGATAATACAAAAAATACCGGTGACTATTCGGTATCCGGTAAACAAGAGTAAGAAAATAAATAAAGACGGTAATAATTCCTGGGGCAGCACATTGGCGCGGGCTGACGGAAGATAAGTAAAACCTTGCGGCAGAAAGGA
>Ga0123356_10004552_pt1 | contig 14298 bp, 11 predicted proteins | sample TergutEmb28metaG_2_FD_92546 | JGI IMG/M metagenome (GOLD analysis project Ga0123356, IMG submission 92546) | Embiratermes neotenicus P3 segment gut microbial communities from Petit-Saut dam, French Guiana - Emb289 P3 | ecosystem: Host-associated > Arthropoda: Insects > Digestive system > Gut ...
ACGCAGAGTTATTGTTTGAAATATCTATCTTAAACCTAAGAAATCTTAGATAAATACAGGGATTTCTAGGGATTAAAATAAAAATCTGAACCACAGCTCTGCGCTCTCTGCGTCTTTGCGCTTCTGCGAGATAACACTAGATATATTTCAATGTAAGGTTTTAATTGTTACAGAATACTAGAATATATACCTGGATTAATCCGCATCGGCTCTAACTTGAACAACTTCGCGTGTACTGGAAACCTGATTTAAATTATAAATATCCATTAAACGTAAATTACCGGAGGGAATAGCGTCAAAAAATACATTACACAGCAATCCCGAAGGAGAATAATAAATGGTATTAACACCCCTTAAAGCGCTTTCCAGCGGACGCCAGACTGCATTATAAAGAGCGGCTCCGTAATCGCTGTTGAGTAAAAACGCCTGCTCTTCCTGATTCCTGGTATCAAGACGAGTAAATAGTTCAGCTAATACGCTTTCTTCACATAACGGAACCCATTCAGGTTTGTTCATGCCGGGACGAAGGATAAGAGCGGCGTATTGAACAGTATCTGTCCATCCTCTGTCAAAAACCCTGAAAGACACAAACTCAATGGCAGCTTCGTTTGGCTTTAAACTGTCACGTACATTCTGCCAGTTAATTGAAAGCCCTGCATGAAATTCCCCGAAAGCCGCAGAGTTTAAAGCGAGTGATTCTTCCAGCATTTCAGCCTGGTCTTCAAGCGTTTGAATATAAGCTGCATTTCCGGTGTTTTGTTTTAACCATCTTATCTGCTGCCTTAAATTACCAAGTTCTTCGAATTGATTTATAAGAGATTTATCATCCGAGGCAAAAATAGACTCTCGTACATTATCAATCGTATCAGACAATAAATTTTTGGAAAAAAGCGCATTATCGTAACTTAGAATAATGCTTTCATAAAAAGGATAAAACCAGGCCAGTGAATAGATTGATTCAAGCCTGTTTAAACTATCGTTCCGGTAAATATTTCTCTGATGTTCGGGAAGAAAAGAAAAAATCCGGTTCATATATTCCGTATTCAGGCGAAACGCTTCTTTGCTATAAGTCAACGCTTCTATAAAATCCTTCTTTGTTAAATACAATCTATATAAATTAAAAAGTGAATCGATATAATCGGGATGACTTTTACCGTAAGTTTTTTCTCTTATATCCGCCGCTTTTAAATAATGCAACTCGGCTTCTGTAATATCGCTTAAAAAGAAATATAATACTCCCAGATTATTTAATGAATCAGCGTAATAAGGATGTTCACCAAAAAAAGCTTCCCTGATAACCGAAGATTTAAGATAATAAATTTCCGCTTTGGAATAATCACCTGTATTGTAATACAATGTTCCAAGAGAGTTTAAAAAATCAGCGTACAAAGGATGATTTTTACCCAGAATATTTTCATAATAGAAACCTGCTTCTGTAAAATAAGTTTCCGCACGTGCATAATCATTCATGATGTAGTATAACGATCCCAGTCTCATTAATGATCCGGTATAACCTGGATGATAAACACCTAATACTTTTTCGTATATATTTAAAGCTTCAATTGTATAAACAAGCGCTTTCGCATAATCACCGGTAATTTCATATAAAGCGCTCAGATTGTATAGTGAATCAGCGTAATTATAATTGTCTCTGCCAAGCGCCTTTTCAAAGATGCTTGCCGCTTCAAGATGATAACGTTCCGACATGGCGTAATCACCGGTATGTTTATACAAGGTACCAAGACTGCTTAATGAAAGAGCGTATCCGGGATGTTCAGTACCAAGCGTCTTTTCTCTTATGTTTTTTACTTCCAAAAAATATTTTTCCGCGTTAATAAAATCGAAAATATTAAAAAACGAATCTCCCAAACCATTAATGGCATCAATATAATCGGAGTTTATTTCCAGCGCTTTGTTAAATTCTTCGACAGCACGCAGATAATCGCCGTTATTAAATAATTCATATCCAAGTTTAGAGTAAAACTCAGCTGTCCTCACAGGAGCGATATTTACCGGGTCATAATTTAACTGAACTATATCTACATGCCCGCCGTTTTCCGTTTCGTTTATAGTTTTCCCGGTACCAGCGCATTGAGTAAACAATACCAATACAACGGCAATTAATATTAGTTTTTGTTTCATTTATACCCCCAATCAAAGTTCCACAACATACGCTTCTATAGTATCATCATACCCTTTAATAATAATATCCCTTTTTTCAGTAAAATTAAATATATCTTTTACCTTATCTTTTACATTTGCTGTAACAAGTATCCCGCCGATGGGAGCGTTACTTTCCATGCGCTGGGCCAGATTAACAGCGGCACCAATAACAGTATATTCTATTCTTGTCTTGCTGCCAAGGTTTCCAGCAATAACTTTCCCTGTATTTATTCCTACCCTTACATTCAAATCGATATTTACAAGCGATTTCCATTTTTCTGCCAGTAATTTTACCTTTTTCTGCATCGCTATCGCCGCCCGTACACATTGTTCCGCATGGTTTGGCATATCCAACGGGTCTCCAAAAAACGCGAGTATCCCGTCTCCCATGAACTTGTCTACTGTTCCTCCGAAGGCAAACAATATTTCCGCCATGCTCTCCAGATAATCGTTTAAAAAATTATGTACATCTTCCGGGCTTTTATCGGAACTCCATTTTGTAAAACCGGATATATCGGAAAAAAGAACCGTTAATTCCTTGTATGCCGGTTTTAAATCTGTCTTGCCTTCCCTCATAATACGCTGAGCCAGAGCCCGCGGAAAATACCGTGAAAGCGCATTATGTAAAAGTAGCTGCTGTCGGTAACGGACAAACAGACGGTAAAAAAAAGCGCTTATCCATAAAAAGAATAACAGCGCCGCGGGAAACGCGAACCAGGGTGATATCGCAGAATTAAACCAGCGATACATTGTAAAAAAAGAAAAACCAAGAATCATCAGTAAAAAACCAGTATGAAACAATAGGTCTTTTTTAAAATTGATGAATAAAAAAGACAAACATACAATCATTATCAATATAAATATTTTATAGCTCTGCGAACTTTCACTAATAAAAACATTTTTAACAGAAAAATCCAGAATGCCGCTTAATACTTCCGCATGAAGTCCTGATAACGGATAAAGTCTTTCAAATGAAACCGGACCAAAATCTTTTTGACTGGTACTAATTTCCGCGAGCAGAGCAATCCTTCCGTTAAGATCAGAAAACACTTCATCAAAGATTGAGTCATCATATTTAGCCGCGGCTATTTTATGGAATGGAATCCTGGCTTTTTGATCTGTCCATGTTTCATTAAACGGAACAAGCACTCTTGCCTGATCATCAATAGGAATACGGATGATTTCTTTTTCGGATAATGGAAGATCCAGGTATTCACCTGCTTTTAAAACAATTGTTTCTACGGGAATACCCCAATATAAAACACCGGCAGCCAGTGATAATGTTGGTATATATCCGTCTTTCCATTTATAGAGAAGAGGAAGCCGCCTGTAAACACCATCATGATCCGGTTCTACATTTATAAGCGCAATTTGCGCCGCCGCTTCCACAATGGAAGGGAGAGGCAGTAAAAAAGTTTCCGCTTCCGGTACTTTTCCGTTATTAATTACATTAATATGCCATACATGTCTTTCCAGCATTAATTGTTCTTCATCGGTTAATTTTTTGTATGGCATATTTGGCTGATTAAAATTATTATTATCAACTGCCAGCGCAGCTATGACTGTGTTACCTGCCCATTCAATAGCGCTGACAAAAGTTTCATCATGGCTTTTTTCATGTCTGAATAAAAAGTCAAAAAAAGCGGAAGCGTTAGAATCGTTTAATACTTCCAATATATCAGCGAAAGCCTGGCGCGTATCAAGTTGTTCTCCAAGTATATCTATACTCGCGTCAGTCAAGTCGATAGTAGCGATAAGAGGACTCTTTTCGGTAGTATCAGAAGACACGCGGATATTTATACAATGATCATATAAAACAGTATCCCAGAAACGTGTAATACCAATAATAGATAACACCCACACAGCGGTTATAGAGACTGCAAGAATAATAACAGAAAAAATAATTCTTTTAATGACGGATCGTAATTGCTCTGACATACATATTATTTCCGGTAAATCTTGTTACATATTGCTGCGTAGATCCTCTTGTAGTGCCTCCGCTGGGAATATATGAACTTGCCGGTTCTCCCAGTCTTGAAACCCTGTTCTGAAGGCTTACAACTTCTCTGTACAGGTTATTGGCGGACTGTCTTGAACCAGGATTATTATTAAAGTTTTGTATAAGGTTCTCAAGATTTATCTGTCTTTCCAGGCTCATAATAACATAAATTGTTTCAGTCCCGGACGGTTCTTCAGTTGCAAACGGACCAAAGATTTTTTCCTGTCTCGCCGGTAATAGTTGATTATGTATTACAAATATATTTCTGCTGGAATCATAAAATATAACATAACAAAAAGCTTCCGAAGCTGGTAAAACCGAAAACCTGAAATCTTCTCCAGTTTCCATTCTTATTATCTGGGAGATAGGAACAGATTCCTGTGCTCTGCCTTTCAGGAATTTAATATCCCATGACAGAGCTTGCGCCTGCAAAGTAACACCGATAGTAATAAACATTAACACAACAAATATTTTTTTCATAAACCCTCCTGAATAAATTCGATTAAATACTAACCCTTACCCACAACTCTTCCAGCGCGATTTCTAACCCCGGTAATATAGAAACAGGTATCCTGGCATTACCTTCATAAATAGTACTGATATAACGTCCATTATCAAAAATATGTACATGTATTGTTTTTCCTTCCGGATCAATTACCCAATATTCACGAACCTCTGCTTTTAAATAATGCTGGAACTTATAAAACAATCCACTGTGTGTATTTGAAGGTGAAATAATCTCAATGATTAAATCCGGAGCTCCATTTACAGAACCCTTGGATAGCTTTTTATTGTCACAAACTACCAATAGATCCGGCTGAACCACAGTATTGTCGGTTTTATCTTCCCTGGGAAATAAACGCACATCCAATGGTGCCGCAAAAACCTGACAGGTTTTACCCTGAAGCCAACTGCCGAATTTAACAGATAATTCCATTAAAATCGCCTGGTGCGCAACTGAAGGGGAAGCCATCATAAATACTTCTCCATTAATAAGTTGATACCTCTCTGGTCCATCCCATTTTAGGTAGTCGGCATAGGTATATGAGCCGTTTTTGTCGAATTCATCTATTCTTAGGGCGTCGGACATTGTTTCTCCTGTGTATATTATACATGGTTTTATTGTGGAAATCTATATATGTTCGCTCTCCCGTACAGCGGCTGGGCTGCCTGCGGGCGCGCGTGCCGTAAAAGCTAGTTGCTAGGAATCCGCCTATGGAGCTCCAGAGTTTTTTCATCATTAATTATTCATTAATTACCGATAATTTTTTCTTGTGCTGGATCTCCTCTGGCGGGGAACCGCAAAGACGCTTTTCCGTCCCGCTCGCCCGCAGGCAGCCCAGACACTGTACACATGGTGGGTTAATATGCAAATGGTGCCTGTCACCCATGAGTTTGTCTAAACGCTTTAACTGTTTAGACAACTGGGGTGGTGACAGGCACCAATCCTCATTTTCATCACTATCGGAACACCCACAAACAACAAATTTTTGGTAAGTATATTTCCATTAATAAAAATCCCCAAAAGGAGTTCACAAATGAACAAAAAAAGAATTTTGGTTTTTGGTATTGTATTTGCTTTATTGGCAATAGTGGGAAGTGTAGATGCATTTGCGCAAGTTACAGCAAGTGTACCCATTTCATTTAATGACTTTATGAGAGCTTCTAGAGATCCTAATCTTGCTTATAGGTATGAAGCTGATGCTACTATTTTAATAAATAATTTAAACGCTCTTTTACGACGTGCAGGATGGACTGGAAATGTTACAATAATGTCTGCTGCTCGACCTGAAGGAACTGCAGGTTCAACAGCCCATCATTTACATCCAATGGGAAGAGCTATTGATTTAGTAGATAGAGCACACGGTACAGGCCCCAGTCTTTTTGATGCTTTAGCACCATATATACAAGGTTCTAATTTGCGTATGCAACAAAATCGTGGTAGAAACTATGTTCATTTTGATATATACGATACACGGGGTGGAAGAATATTCCAGTGATCCAGATTAATAAAACTCTTTGTAGCCTCTAATTCATTAATTAAATTTTCTCAATACAAAAAAAATCCGCCCGCCTACGGCGGGGAATTTATAGCTATCTTTTCGCTGCACACAAATATTATCTTACTCCGAACCGAAGGGCTTGCATTCAGTGCTCGCTTGCTGAGGCAAACGGCACTTCACTTCTCGCCCTTCGGACTCGCAGAACTCAGGGGCGCACAAGCCGGAAACCGAAACTGTTGTCCCTGCTCGTCGGATAGTAGTAGAACCGATAGGCGGAACGATTATCTGAATTGCTTCTGTTCCACGCGCCGCCGCGCATCACGCGGGAAGTGCCAGAGATCGCTCCTGTTGGATTTGTCTGTGCTCCGCTTGGGTAATTTACAAACCAATCCCAGCACCATTCCAATACGTTCCCATGCATGTCATGTAATCCCCACGCATTTGCACGTCTTTGACCTACCGGATGCGTCCTACCATTACTGTTCCATAAATACCAGCCTGTACTATCGCTTATTGTCGCTCCGGTATTATAAGCGGTAGTTGTTCCTGCGCGGCAAGCGTACTCCCACTCAGCTTCGGTTGGCAAACGGTATCCATTTGCGTTGTGGTTCCATGTTACTGTTCGGTTATCTCCGGAGCCGCTTATCGTATACGCGGGAGTTAGTCCTTCTCTTTGGCTGCGTCTGTTGCAGTACTCTATCGCGTCAAACCAGCTTACCATCTCTACAGGAAGATTTTCTCCTTGAAAACGGCTTGGGTTCGTTCCCATCACTTCCTGGTATTCTTTCTGCGTTACAGGATACTTACCCATGTTAAAGGAACTAACTGTTACCCGACGCTGTGGTCCTTCGTTACTACTTCTTCCCGATTCAGTTCTGGGACTTCCCATCATAAAGGTTCCACCTCTAATTCTAACAAAATTAATAGGTGTTAGTGACGGCGGTGGTGGAGGTGGAGCTTCTACAGTTAAATGTCTATGTATCGCGCTTCTAAGGGCATCCCTGAGCGCTTGGGTTCTTGTTCCGAAATGTTCTTGGACAATAAATTCGTAGAGCGGAATAAGAGTATCGGGGTAATAGCCGCTCCATACTTCATTACCTTCGATGGATTCAATCCATGCGTAGTAATCCTGGCTGTTATGGACAGACTGCGCGTATTGCGGTCTGCCGCCAACGGCTCTTGTGTTTGCTTCCATACTGTTAATATCATACACAGTCCCATAACTTCTCTGTAGTTCTTGATTATGATTCGGGCCGCCCCCAATTCCTCTGAATCTTAAATCGAATGAGGTATTTACAACATTGTTAATGTTTGTGGTTCCGGTTTGATTTATTTTTCTAATGGACATATTGTAATCAAGACGAGCTCCCAACAGAGCTCCAAGCATAACATGGGTTCCGTATCTGGATATTATCTGTTCAGGGGTCATACTATTTACATCGTTGATAAAGGATCGATCTATATAAGGTGTCAGATTCTGGTTCCTGATAAAAAATGCGTTTGTCGTGATAACACTGGACATCGTAGCAAATTCAAATTCCTGCCGATTAACCCTATCGCTGTTGAATCTTGTTCTGGCTTCATGTGAAAAAGTTGCAGACAAAGAACGTATGTTTACTCCGCCGCTTATAGTAAGTCCGGCTTGATTAGTAAGGTTTGCGGTGTATTCAGAAATATTTGTGCCTGTAACTGTTTTAAAGTCAGCCACTACAAGGTTAGGGTTCCTAATTACTCTGCCTTCAGCTATAAGCCTGTCCAGATCTAAAACCTGAAACTTTATTTCCGCTGGACTCGCGTAATGTCCGGTCAGATCATAGCCATAACCTAATACACTCCGTGCAGTTTCAGGTACATTAGTTTGGGAAAATACGGTTACAGTAAATACAAGGCTGAATACTGCAAATAAAACAATACTCGCTGCTTTTCGGATTAATCTTAGTTTTAAATTGTTCATACAAAACACCCCCGTTTAATAATATTACCAGCTACAAGTATTCGTCAAGGTGACAGTCACCCACTCCATATTTAGCGTCAATACCAGGGTAACACCGCTATGGGTGGTGTTGGTGACTGTCACCTTATCATTGCTAATTGTTCATTGCTCATTTATAATTGATCTATGGTCAAAAGAAAACTGCCAATTAGCGGCGTGCAAACATTCAGTAAACTCCGTAATGAATATGAAGTATATGTAGATAAAACCAGACATGTATACGAAATGGCATCAAGATATACTGCAGTATTCCTGTCCCGTCCAAGGCGCTTTGGGAAGTCACTTTTGTGTTCCACGATCGAAGCTCTGTTTAAAGGACAAAAAGAACTATTTACGGGATTAGCTGTCGAGAAGACCAATTGGGAATGGAAAGAGCATCCAGTGATCCATTTGGGGTTGGGTGCGGATAATTTTACAGAAAACAGCTTAGAAAGACTGGTCGGAACCATAAATAAACAATTTGATTACACTTGTTGCAATTACGGAATATCTGTAGATAAAAACAGCAGTATTGCCAATAGATTTGCACGTATAATAACCGCGCTTTCCGACAAATTTGACAGGGTTGTAATAATAATCGACGAATACGATAACTCGCTTATGAATACAATTAATCAAGTTGAATTAAATCAAAAACTACGCGAAGAATTAAAGGGGTTTTTCAGCGTTATAAAACAATATGACGCTTATATTCGTTTTGCTTTTGTTACAGGAGTAACAAAATTCTCGCAAGTCAGTATGTTTTCCGGATTCAACCAGTCAAAGGATATTTCGATGGAGCCAGAGTATTGTGATATCTGCGGAGTAACACAGGAAGAACTGGAAAGCTGCTTTGCACCTGAAATAGAAATGTACGCGCAAAAATACGGCGGGCGCTTAAATTACCTTGATAAACTAAGGGAGTACTACAACGGTTATTTTTTTACCGAAGAAAATGTGTCTGTATACAACATATACGGATTATTAAATCATTTTGATAGCGGCGCTAAATTTGCTCCCTTCTGGAGCATAAGCGGATGGCCTACTTTCGCGGTTAAATACTTTGAGATGAAAAATGTAAATGTATCGGAGATAGAAGAAGCGAAAATGAGAGCAAAAGATTTCGGCGACTATAGAGACGATACGATAACTTTATTTCCATTGTTGTATCAGGCAGGGTATTTGACAATCTCCGGTTATGACGAAAAAACAGGTTTTTACAAATTGAACTACCCGAATATCGAAGTCCGCCAGTCATTAGCGGAATATTTATCAAGTAAGTATTCGCAAGTTGACGAAATACTAAAAAGTTCAACATCCGAGCGTCTTGTAAAATCTCTTCTAGAAAATAGAACTCAAGAATTTTTCACCATGCTAAAAATGTTTCTTACTAAGGTTGACTATTCACTTAGCAGCAGGATTACTGAATACTATTTTGAGTTTGCAGTTTCAAATATAATCAATATGCTTGGCTTGCGCTGCGTCAACGAAGTCCACACCGCAAACGGCAGGATTGACAGCGTAATTTTCGCCGGAAAATACATCTATATATTTGAATTTAAAATAGACAAACCAGTAGAAGACGCCATGTGGCAGATAGAAGATAAAGATTACGCCTCGATTTACGCAGACAGCGGAAAACAGCTTATTAAGGTCGGAATTGTTTTCAGCAGGGAAACGCGAAATATCGTTGAATGGGCAATTAATAATGAATAATGAACAGTGAGCAGTGAACAGTTTGACTGCTAATTATTAATAATCCATAGTTAATTTATACTCTATTTCATAATTAAAACTACCGATATTTATAACAGGAGTATATGTTATGAATGTCGGAGCTATACCACATCATGCCTTCCCCAGCATGGGATATGCGATAAACGCATCCAGGGACGGAAGAATGTCCCTTCCTGTCGCGCCAAGCCTTGTAATATATTCCCATTTTAAACATGTTTCCGGAACTCCGGCTCCTGAAGGAACTTCCGGCGTAAACATATCCAAACTAAAAATCCTTGATACTTTAATAGAACAGCTGTCCAGATTAAAAAAACAGGAAACTTTGGATTTCGGCGAATTAAGCGATACAGACGAAAAACAAATTGACGCCCTGATTGAACAATACCAAAAACAGATAAAAGCAACCCAAGCCGCCGCCATCTACACCCCCTCCGCCCCCTCCACCGGCGCCCTATTCAACATAACAGTTTAATAATTAATTATTTTCCAATTTTATCTCGCAGAGGCGCAAAGGCGCAGAGTTATTGTTCGAAATACCTATCTTTAACCTAAAAAATCTCTGATAACTTACAGGGATTTCTAGGGATTAAGATAAAAATCTGAACTACAACTCTGCTCTCCGCGGCTCTGCGTCTCTGCGAGAACTCTTTTTATATTGTTTTAGATGTTACAGAGTACTAGTTATTAAACATTAGTAACTATAAATGACCGGGGTCGAGGATGATTACATCTACGCGGCGGTTGTAGGCGCGGCCTTCTTCGGTATCATTGTTAGCGACAGGTACTGTAGAAGAAAAACCGGCAATCTGAAAATTATTTTCGTTTAATCCAAGAGCGGCAAGATAACGAAGAACAGCCCTTGAACGTTCTGCCGATAACTGCCAGTTATCTTCCCATGGGCCGTTGGGATCTACACCTAACGAGTCGGTGTGACCCTCTATTCTGAATTTTCTGCCCCGTAATTCAGGGTCGCTAAGAAAAGTTCCCAGCCGTAAAAGCATATCCCTTGTTGCTTCTATATTGATTTGCGCGCTTGCGGGATAGAAAAAAGCGTCTCCAGCAAGGGTAATAACAAGTCCTCGTTCATCAGAAACAGCTTTCATTTTATTGGTATGGATTTCCGGAGCAAAAACATAAAGCGCTTTACGCATGGCGGTTCCCATTACCCTTCCCCGCTCCATAGAAGGCAGGGTCATTATTGTATTTCCTAAATCGGCTGAGCGGCCGGCAGAAATTGTAAATCCTCCGGGCATGGCGCCAATGCCGCCTTGCCTCATCGATTCGGAAATCGCATCCAATTGCGCCTGGGTAATATCATCGGGATTGAATAAAATAACAAAGAAGCAGAGCATGAGCGTAATCATGTCGGCATAGGTGGTCATCCAGTCGCCGGCTGAGTGTTCTTCTCTTTTTTTCTTGTCACGCGCCATTATTCCCTCAATTATCTATTTATAAAGAAGTCTGTCTAAATGGCTCTGCATTTAGACAGACTCTAACTATTAATCTTTAAGCAGTTCTGCTTCCATTGTCTTGCGCATTGCAGGACTAAGGTAAGCCAATAATTTCATCGCGAGAATACGTGTATTATCACCAGCCTGAATCGAAAGAACACCTTCGATAATCATTTCTTTGACAGAGCTTTCGTAAGTATCCTGACCCTGTAGTTTTCTTGCCCAGGGCATAACAGTAATGTTCGCTATAACTGAACCGTAAAGAGTAGTAATAAGAGCCATAGCCATGTTAGGACCGATAGTAGCTTTATCTTCAAGGTTAGATAACATATTTACAAGACCAATAACTGTTCCCATCATTCCAAAACCGGGAGCGAGAGCTGCCCATCCGTTGAGCAGGTTGATGTTAATACTATGGCGGCTTTGCATTTGGGTTAATTCCAATTCCATTAAATCGCGGATAATTGTCTGGTCGGTTCCGTCAACAACAAGACGAAGGCCTTTCTTCATGAATTCATCTTCAAGGTCTTCAAGTTCATCTTCCAATGCAAGCAAACCTTCGCGGCGGGCTTTTTCGGAAAACGCTACAAGCTTTTGGATAATTGCCTGTTCATTATATGTCGGAACGCTGAAAGTACGTTTTATAACTCCGAAAGCGCCAAGAGCTGTACTCCATTTATTGGCAACCATAACAGCAAAATAAGAACCAAGTATAACAAGAGCAAAAGAGGGCAGGTTTAAAAGGCGGATAAAACCAATCATACCGCCGGCAGTATTCACAGCTGTGAATACCAACATACCAAAAGCGCCAACTATACCTACAATTGTTGCAAGATCCATATTTTACTCCTGTACCACGTGCGGGCTTAACCGGCTGCGGTAAGTATTAATTCTTTCCAGTACTACATCCGCGTCTTCCCGAACAATATGGGTTTTACCGGAAAACATAATCAGGGTTGTATCAGGACGGATTTCTATACATTCAATTTGATGAGGGTTAATATAATACAATGTCCCGTCAAGCCTGGTTACTTTTATCATATCTCCATTAACGTGCAGTGACTAGTATTTAGTGCTTAGTAATTAAACTACCCACTTTACACTAGTCACTAATCACTTTTCTCCTTACCGCTTAAGTGTCAGTAATTCCTGTAATAACTGATCTGCGGTTTGTATTGTCTTTGAGTTTGCCTGGAAGCCGCGCTGAGTAACAATCATATCAACAAACTGATCTGCCATGTCAACATTGGACATTTCCAAAGTACCGGCAATTATTTTTCCTTTACCGGCAATACCCGAAGGCCCAATAATCGCAAGGCCGGAGTTATTGGAAACACGGAAAGTGTTATCGCCTGTTTTTTCAAGACCGCCCTGGTTGGTAAAACTTGCCAACGCTACCTGGCCTAAAGTTCTTGTGCTGCCATTGGAAAAAATACCGGTAATCACGCCGGATTGATCTATTTTAAAGTTTTCTAAATAACCCATTGTTCGGCCGTCCTGCTCTACCATCTTGGTGGAACTGGCTTCAGCATACTGGGTGATTGAGTTTGTGAATCCGCCGACATTGCCAAGGTTAAGAACAAATTCCTGCCTTACCAAGTTACCTTCATCATCGGGGTCTGCGCTCTGTACATCAAAGGCGACAAACATCTGCACCTGACCTGTTCCGCCGGAAACGTTGCCGTCTTCATCTTCTGCAGAAAGCAATGTTCCGTTATTGGAAAAATTCACTGTAAAGGTTGATGGACCGTCTACTCCCGGCGCTTCTTCGCCGAACCCTACAGAAGTATTTGTGGCAATTTCACTCTGCGGATTGACATTTACAGACGCTGTCCAGCTATTTGCGGTGCCAGGCACCCTTGTAAACTCAACTTGTAAATCGTGTATATCACCAAATGAGTCATATATTTTAATTGTTGTTGACCATGTTGAATCACGAACCTGAGCCCCTGTGGGATTTTCTGGTAATTCCGGTATACGTTTATCCAGGTTACATGCAAAGTTTACAATTGTAGTTGCTCTTGCCGGATCTTTACCGCCAACAGGGATTTCTAACTGTTCAACATCTCTGGAAACATCAAGTATACTAACGCCGTCAACCTCTCTTGCCATCCAGCCCATTACTTTCATTCCGTTTGCCGGATTAACCATAATGCCTTCAGCGTCAATAGAGAACGCGCCGTCTCTTGTAAAAAGCTGTGTTCCCATGTTGTCAAGAACAAAAAACCCATTCCCGATGATCGCTAAATCAGTCTGGACACCGGTAGTCTGCAAGCTGCCCTGAATATGTATAGTGTCAATTGAAGCAACCGACATTCCAAGACCGACTTCTTTGGGGTTTACACCGCCAAGGTCGGGTGTCGGACGGGAAGCGCCCTGAAGCTGCTGATAAATAATATCCTGAAAATTAACACGTCCGCGTTTAAAACCTGTTGTATTGATATTGGAAATATTGTTACCAATTACATCCATTCTGGTTTGGTGATTCTGAAGTCCGGAAACGCCGGAAAACAATGATCGCATCATAAAAATACTCCTTATTCTAAGCGTAAAGCTTAATTAACTAACTCTTTTTCTTCTGCAAAAACTTTGAGAACCTGATTCCAGTCATAAAAATTACCGTTAACCAGTACTTGCGGTGTTTCTCCCCTTGTAACAGCCTGAACAGCGCCTTGTATGGTACGTTCGCCTGTTATGATTTCAACATTTTTTCCAAGCGCGCTGGATGCTTCATTTCCCATCAACATGGAGGTAAGTTTGGAAAAGTCTTTAGCCATTCCGGTCATTTGTTCCAATGTGGAAAACTGCGCCATTTGAGCGATGAATTGTTTGTCTTCCATCGGTGATGTGGGGTCTTGATACGAAAGCTGGGTAATAAGGATTTTTAAAAAATCATCTTTACCTAAACTTTGCTGAGGCTGCCGTGTTGGATTAAGACTGAGGTTATAATCACGAACAAATCTGTTAAGATCA
>Ga0123356_10004553_pt1 | contig 14294 bp, 4 predicted proteins | sample TergutEmb28metaG_2_FD_92546 | JGI IMG/M metagenome (GOLD analysis project Ga0123356, IMG submission 92546) | Embiratermes neotenicus P3 segment gut microbial communities from Petit-Saut dam, French Guiana - Emb289 P3 | ecosystem: Host-associated > Arthropoda: Insects > Digestive system > Gut ...
GAAGAAAAATATTATAAAATTAGCTAAAAAAGACTTTGAAAAAGCTTGGAGCGAGTCTGGAAAGTTGATAAAAAAACCACATCCTGATAATGAATATCCTAGATTAAAGTATGATATAGGAAAATCTCACATTTTATACGATGTAATAGCTGATCTTCGAGAAGCATATCTCAGACTTGGATTTAGTGAGACATCAAATCCCTTATTCATTGATAAAAATGATGTTTACAAACAATTTGGTCCAGAAGCACCTGCTGTACTTGACCGGTGTTTTTATTTATCAGGTCTACCTCGTCCTGACATTGGAATTGGAATGGATAAAATAGAAGCTATTAAGGAATTAAAAAATAATGTAGAAGATATCCATATAGCTAATATCCAAGAGGTCTTTAGAAAATATAAAAAAGGAGACCTTGATGGAGATGACCTGACATTAGAGATAGCTGATGCACTTGAAATAGAAGTTGGAGAAGGATTAGCTGTTCTTGAGAAGGTATTTCCAGAAATTAGAGAGCTCACTCCTGTAGCTAGTAACACTACACTTAGATCTCATATGACTTCGGGTTGGTTTATTTCACTTAAAAATATGGTTAAACAAATGAATATGCCAATAAAAATGTTTTCAATAGACAGATGTTTTCGTCGTGAACAAAAAGAAGATTCAAGCCACCTTATGAGTTATCATTCTGCTTCATGTGTTATTGTTGATGATGAAGTAAGTCTTGATACTGGAAAAGCTATGTCCGAAGCACTTCTAGAATACTTTGGATTTTCTAAGTTTAAATTCATTCCTGATGAGAAAAAATCAAAATATTACATTCCAGAAACTCAAACAGAAGTATATGGATATCATCCAAAACTAAATGAATGGGTGGAAATAGCTACCTTTGGTCTTTACTCCCCAATAGCTCTTTCAAAGTATGGAATAGATAAAGAAGTGATGAATCTTGGCCTTGGTGTTGAAAGAATAGCTATGGTCTTAAATCAGATCGAAGATGTTAGAGAGTTAGTTTATCCACAATTATATAAAAAATTGAATTTAAGTGATCGTGAAATAGCTACAATGGTTAATTATAGCTATTATCCTGTAACAGAAGATGGTAAAACACTTGCAAAAAATATCCTAGATACTTGGGAAGATAAAAAAGATACAGAATCTCCATGTGAATTTATCATCTTTGAAGGAGAATTTTTAAATAAAGAAATTGTTGTTAAAGCTATAGAAGAAGAAAATAATACTAAACTTCTAGGTCCTGCTTCAACAAATCATATTTATATTTATGATGGAAATATCCTTGGAATTCCAGAAAATATTAAATTAACAGTACAAAAAGTTGAAAATCATCCTGAAAAATATGATAAAGAAGAGATCATTGGTGAAATACCAGAAGATACTAAGATTATCTATGAAGCGATAAAAAAGGGAATTCCTACTAATGTAAGATATATAGATAGTTTAGCTGCTAAAACGAGTTACAAAATTGAAGAAGCTATTCTTAGTGGAGTAGATGAGTTAGTACTTAGAAATACAATAGCTAGATCATTATCAGATGTTAACTTAAAGTTAGATGATATTGCTATGAATTATATCAATAATGAGAATAAATTAATTGATATTAGAGGTCCAATATTCTCTACAATTAGATTAGAACTTAAATAATTTACTTAGTATATATACTCAAATAATTAATTCAAGTAGTAAAATTGCTATATGAGGATTATTAATGGAAATAGAAGGAATTGTCACAACAGGTTTCGGAAAAGGAGCATATTTTCTAGGACAAACATTTTATAAATCAAAATTCAATGAAAAATGCGGATTTGAACCATATCCTGGAACACTTAACATCACAATTTCAGAAGACTATTTATATGATATTAGACAGATAAAATCTAGTTGTACCAATATAATAAAACCAAAAAAAGGTTTTGGTAGTGTTAAATACATCAAAGCTATTTTAAATGATGATATAGCTGGAGCCATCGTATTTCCAGATAAAACTACTCATGATGAAAACTATTTAGAATTTATAGCTAAAGATAATCTTCGAAAAAAACTAAACTTAGAAGATGGAAATAAAGTTAAACTTAAAATTAGTATAGATTAATTAAATTAATAAAAATTACTATAAATTAATATAAATTAATAAAAATTACTATAAATTAATATAAATTAATAAAAATTACTATAAATTAATATAAATTAATAAAACTACTATAAATTACTATAAATTAATAAAACTACTATAAATTAATTGAATTAATAGCTTATCGGAAATATTGTCTAAAGTGAAAATTAAAATTAGATTTAAATTTAAAATTACAAGAATTAAAAATATAAGAATATCAATAAAACTAGAAAAAGGTAAAATTATGTTAAATAAAGCATTGAAAGCATTGAAAAATGGCGAATTTATTCTTATGTATGATGATGAGAAAAGAGAAAGCGAAACTGATATGATTATAGGAGCAGAATTTGTAGGTGGTAAAGAAGTAGCTACTATGAGAGAAGACGCTGGCGGGTTAATTTGCTGTTGTATTCACCCTGACTACTGTAATAAGCTGGGATTACCATTTATGACTGACATTATGGATGTAGCTAAAGAAAAATATCCACTTCTTGGAAAATTAACTCCTAATGATATCCCTTATGATGAAAGGTCTTCTTTTTCTGTATGGACAAACCATAGAAATACTTTTACTGGAATAACCGATAATGACAGAGCTCTCACAATAAACAGTATGGCAAAAATCTGTGGTGAAAAGAGATTCAATGACTTTGGAAAAGAATTCAGATCTCCTGGCCATGTATCATTACTTAGAGGAGCAGACGGTCTTCTTAAAAATAGACAAGGCCATACTGAAATAGGACTAGCTATGGCTGAAATGGCAGGAATTACTCCAGTTACAGTAGTATGTGAAATGATGGATGGAACTACTGGTGAAGCTAGATCTGTTGAAAAAGCAGAAGATTATGCAAAAGAACATGGTCTTATTTTCATGGATGGAAATATAGTTATTGAAGAATATTCAAAATGATTTTTAAATATTCTCATTTTATTTTAGTGTTTTTACATATAGTTCTCGTCATGAAAAATTTTACTTTAGATATCTATTTTGAAAATAGTTAATTTATCTTTGAATTTAATTTTAAGAAATTGTATCAATTGTTTTTCATTATTTTAAATATTGTCATATGATGTAAAATTTAATGTCAGGTACTATATTTTATTTTAGTGTATTTAATTATAGAATAAATTATAGTAATGAGTTAATTTTTTTAAGTAACATTTTTAAAATTAATATACTCTTTTATTTTATAATTTATTCTATAATTAATGTATTAAATATATAAAATTTTTATAAATATATAGTATAAAATTTATTTAATATATGATGGGTCTCATAATTATATAATATATTAAATATAACTATCAAAACACTAAAAACAAACAAAATAAATATATAAATAAAAAAAATAAGGGAAAAAGAAAAAAATAATTATATATAAGTCAAGTTCTTATATTAAAAAAGGGATATTGAAAATATTATAATACCCAATATCCAACTTTCTCATAAGCATAAACATCACACTGATACTCAGACCATCTCCAGTTTAAAACATGGGCCATCTCATGATAAACTACAAACGGATCCTTATAAGCAATGACAACCCTAGTAACTTTGTAACCATTATGATGAGTAACTCCTAAAGTATGAATACCTCCAGCATACCCCTCATAAACATTTACATAATTACTTAATAGGTTAATAGCCCTTTGATAATCATTTATTGGATTATGATAGTGTGCCTTAACTGGAGAGTTCTTAAGTAAAGTACCATTCCAATAAACATATCGAGGACTAGATTTTATATACAGAGTTTTTTTAACATAGTTACCTAAAGAATCATAAACATAAACATTAATGGTTAGAGTTCCAATTTCTTTATAGCTAATTTTAGCATTTAAAGTCCAATTATTAGAATTAGAACTATTAAAACTCTTCTTATTAACAGCCATAGGACTGGCTTTGAAGAGAATAGTTTTACCTCTTACTTTCACAAGAACTTTTTTTGAAGATTTATCAGCTATAGCTTCAATATAAAATGGAGTTCCTGCAGTTATTTTAGTTGAATTAGATTTTATTGATCTAATTTTTGGAGCTACATTATCTACAGTTAGATAAACATGTTTTTTATATGTCTTTTTTTTAGAAACAACAGCTTTAACATTAAGTTTATATTTACCTGTTTTAAGACCTTTAGTCTCTAAATTACAATACCACAAACCAGTACCGCTTTTTTTAAGCCTATGGTTATACTTACTTTTACCAACAATAGAAACAGAAACAGATTTTACAGATTTAGTTGTGGCAACTTTTATTTTAACTGTGGTTCCAGCTTTAAAAGTAGATTTGGACGTATAAACCTTTTTAATAGGACTTGTGGACGAATCAAGAGCTTTTGAAGAAGGCATAACATTAGAAGCAGCTGTATCATTAGAATCAATAGCACTAGCTTCCACTACACAAGCCGTGCTTGTGAGAAATAATATTGAAAATATTGAAATTAAAGTAAATAATACATTCTTAATCAATATATACCCCCGTAATTTGTTCCATTCTATATGTTAAATTGTCAGAGAATAATAGTTTCTTAGTCATCTATACACCAAACTAAAAAAATTATAATATTTCAATAAATATGCAATAAATAACAAACCAATAATAAGCAGTTAAATCAATTATTATAAAAATAATTTATTATTTAAAATATGCTTATCAATGATTATATTAATAATAGTAATTATAATTTTATTTTTTTATTTAATTTTATATTGAATTATATGATGACTTACAATTACAAGTTCAATGAGCAAAAACTTAAATGATAACATATACTTATACAAAATATTATATATCAAAACTTTTTAAAAATCATTTATTTAGTTATATACATCTAATGAACAAAAATAATTGCGAATCAAGCTCATAACAAAATAAAAAAAAAGAAAATAAAAATAAAAAAAATTTAAATTTTCTTTAATTTTATTAGTACATATTTTCTTTAATTTTATTAGTACATATCTACCATACTCCATATTTTGAAGCTTATGGTAAACAAAATATTATATATAAACTCGTTTTTTTCAATGATCAACTCCTCATTTTTCATCATGCATTTAATTTATTGTGTTTGATTTATTTTATTGGTTTATCTTGTTTAATTTGTTTTAATGCCTTATTTTGTTTAATTTATTTTATTGGCATTAATCCCAAATTAATCATATATTCTTTAATATACACTGAGTTCATTTATTGTCAATTAAAGGGTTCTTGCGAAATTATTTAGCTTCTTATGATACTTTGGATCATTCTTCTTATAAGACTTAGGATTCCAACTAAAACCAAAATTCCTCTTAATCTTAGCTTTACCAAGTACAAGCGCCTTATTATTCTTATAACCAATCTCCTTCATAGTCTTCTTAGGATTCAAAACAAAATACTGGCCACTCATACAGTACTTATGGTAATCCTTATCAGGATAATACTTAAAGAGGAAAGTCTTCTTCTGACCACCTTTAAGTGGTTTGATCTTCTTATACTTATTTTCAACCATTATACCCTTACGGATATGCCAGGAAAGTAATTTTGTAGCTTTTGATTTCAAGCTACCCTTATTTTGAATAGTCACTTTATAATAAGCAATCTGCGAATTAGTACGTTTATTAGTAGCCTTTATAAGCTTAATCTTCGTGATAGCTAAATCAACTCTAGGTTTAACCACTTGCACTTTAGAAACAGCTGAATTACCATGATAGCTAGTACCATCATACCATCCCTTAACAGCGTGATTTTTACCTTTTAAACCTTTGAGTCTGAAAGTAACCATACCATTCTTATTAGTAGTTCCAGTATAAGTCTTACCAGCAATGATTTTAGTAACCTTATGATTAACCATATTGTTGCCAAGATGATCCTTTAAGTGGAGAGTAATTATAGCATCCTTACCTTCTTGAATATTCTTAGTATAAATATCAACTGTTGTTGCATATCTTTCAACTACAACAGTAGTAGAATTTGTAAATGCTGCATGAGAAGCATTACCTCCCCAAGAAACAACAACAGCAAATGTACCAAATCTATGTTCATTTATCACAAAACTCCAAGATCCATCAGCTTTAGTAGTGACAGAATAAGTTTTACCATCAATAGCAACTTTTAAACCAATATTAGCAAAACGATTACCAAACTGATCACGAGTAACACCACTAATAGTCATAGGCTTATCAACCTTAAACTCACCAGTAGCACCTATTGAAGAATTAGTAACTATCTTAGGAACCTCAACAGTAACACTTCTATTATTCATACCAACATTAGGTTGATCCACAGTCACTCTTGCAACATTAGTAATATTACCAGTTCCCATCACACGAACATTGATAAGTAGACTATATGAATCACCAACATCCATATCACCAATAAACCATACACCAGTAGATGGATTATAGTTTCCTATATCTGCAGACTGATTCACAAAAGTGAATCTAGAATCAAGTCTGTTAGTAATAGTAACATTAGTACCAGCATCAGGACCATTATTAGTCACAATAATAGCAAAACGCACATCATAGCCATAATAAGTCTTCATAGGTGTTGCAGTCTTAGTAATGGTTAAATTAACAGTAGGAGGTAAAATAATCTGAGCATCTCTAAAACGATCACCAGTACTATTCATACCCACATTAATCTGAGTAACATTCACAGTAGCAATATTATTAATAGTTCCAGTACCACGAATTTCAACAGTAATATTCAACCGTACAGTTTCACCAACATTAAGATTACCTATATTCCAAATACCAGTACTTAGATTATAAGATCCTTTAGTAGCAGAACTAACTATGAAATTAAGTCTAGGATCAAGCACGTCACTAACAACAACGTCAGTACCCCTATCAGGACCATTATTAGTCACAGTAATAGTATAAACAATTTTACTACCAACAGTCACACCACCAGGAGGTAAAGTAACAGTCTTAGTAGTAGTAAGATTCACAGTAGGAGCAATAGTAACAATAACCCTTTCAGTAGTATTATTTCCAATATTATACTCGTTAACAGTCAGATTAGCAATGTTACCAATAGTACCAGTACCAACAATCCTTACAGTAATGATTAAAGTCGCACCAGTACCATTAGCTAAAGAACCAACAGTCCAACGACCATTTAAAGGATTGTACTGACCTTGAGAAGGACTAGCACTTAGCAAATCAAGTCTAGAATCAAGCACATCCCAAACATTCAAATTATTAGCAGTATCAGGACCATTATTAAACACAACAATAGTATAAACAACCTGACTACCATAACCAGTATCAGAACCATCAGAAAGATACATAGTCTTAGTAATAGTCAAATTAACAGCATTAGCAGAATTGAAAGTAGTATTACCAGTATTATTCATACCAACATTAGGCTGATCCACATCAGTCACATTAGCAACATTAGTAATATTACCAGTACCAACAACTCGAGCAGTAATAATCAAACTAAAAGACTGTCCTACAGCAATATTAGGAATAATCCAAGTAACGGTATTGTCAACATTAGTAGCACTACCATCATTATCCACATACTCAAGTTTAACATCTAATACATCAGTAACAATCACATTAGTACCAGCATCAGGACCATTATTACGAACAGTAATAGTATAAACAACATTACTACCAACAGTCACACCACTAGGAGTACTAACAGTCTTAGTAACAGTCAAATTAACAGTAGGAGGAGGAGTGATAGTAGCATTACTATTTACATTTTGATCACTATTATCCATACCAATATTATTTTCAGTAACAGTCACAGCAGCAACATTAGCAATAGAGCCAGTACCATTAACACGAACAGTAATATTCAAACTAACAGACTGACCAACATTAAGAGAAGGAACAACCCAAGTAACAATATTACTTGAAATACTAGCACGAGCAGTATCATTATTACTAACATAAATAAGTTTTGAATTAAGTACATCAGTAACACGAATATTAGTAGCATTATTCGGACCATTATTAGTCACAATAATAGTATAAACAATATTACTACCAAAAATCACACCAGTAGGTAAATTCACAGTCTTAAGAATAGTCAAATTAACAGTTGGTAAAACAGTAATATTAGCATTGGAATCACCTTCAGTAGTACTATTCCCAATATTAGGTTCATTAACAGTTACATTTGCAACATTATTAATACTACCAGTATTATTAACACGAACATTAATAATCAAACTAACAGACTGACCTACATTAAGAGTACCAACATTCCAAGTAAGAAGATTGCCAGCATAATTAACATTAGCAGTATTATTAGTATTCAAATAAACAAGTCTACTATCAATCAAATCAGTGACAGTGACATTAGTACCTACATCAGGACCATTATTAGTCACAGTAATAGTATAGAAGATTTGTTGACCATTAACTACATTAGTAGTACTAACATTTTTAGTAATTGTTAAATTCACAACAGGTAAAATTTCAGCTCTAAGAGCAATATATGCTGAAGAATTAGTAGCAGAATAATTACCATTACCATCAAAGTAAATGTAATAGCTATAATTACCTTGAACAGGGAATGTGTGACTACCTCCAACATAGCCCACAGAATTAGAACTACCACTATATATTATTGTACCATTTGCAAGAGAGAAGTATAAAATAACATTTCCAACATAATTTCCATTCTCATCTATAATAGTAGCATTAAAACCAACAGGCAAGCCACTTCTTCCAGTAACATTAGTTACATTAACAATAGATGTGCTTAACTTATTAAAGTTAATCCATATCTCCTCCATAGTAGAAGCATAATTTACATAAAGAGAGTTAAATGAAAGTGAATTCTCATATTTATAAATAACAGTATAATTATAGGTACCTGCACTTGGAACCTTATATTCATAATAGGCAACACCATCGGCATTAGTAATATTCCAACCTAAAAAAGTACCATTAATATAAAAACTAACATTAAGACCAGCAATTCCATAACCACCATTATCTCTAAATGTAGCATTAAGAGTAACAGTATCATTATATCGACCAGTAGTATTACTCAAAGTAATGTTAGGAGTGGATACTGTGGAAATATTGAAATTCGTACTATTATTAATAGGAATACGCCAATTATCCACTTGGAAATAACCAATCTGATAAGTCAATGTATTATATGGAACAATAATTTCAGTTCCATTAATATGAGCATCAAAAATACGAGTATAATTATTAGGATGAACCATTACTATATACGCTTCACCAAAGAATGTAGGAAGAAGAGAAGGATCAAAACTTAAATCAACACCACCTGCCTTGGTAACATTAGTATTTATAGTATAAATATAATGAGCAGCCCAATTCCAAAGACCAACATTATTCAAATCAACATCAACAACTATAAAATTATTAGGTTGAACACCAGTAGCATACTGCTCATTGTTACCCCACCAATTATAATCAACATTAACACCAGTAGCAGAAGTATTAGTCCAAACTGTATTATATGGACTAGTACTACCCTGGTTAAAATTACTTACAAGCCTATTATAATTTAAAGTCAAACGTTGAGTAGCCCAAATAGCATTACCATCAGTACCAGCACTATTATACATGAAATTATTACTGAAAACATAATTATTAGTGCCAGCAGCAGAATTAGAACCAATAGCACCACCATTACCACTAGCAGTATTATGAGTAAAATTACAATTACTTATATTAAGACCAGCAACAGCACCAACAGCACCACCAAAAGTACCAGCATGATTATAATCAAAATTAGACATATAACCATAGAAATTACCACCAGCAATACCAACAGCACCACCATAAGTTACAGCAGTATTACCAGTCAAATTAGAATTAAGAACATTAACATTACTAGTACCACTAACACCAAGAGCACCACCATATGTACTAGCAGAATTATCATTGAACCTAGAATTGGTAAAGTTAATAGTTCCACCACTAGCACCAAGAGCACCACCATAACCAGTACTACCAGTAACACGATTACCAGCGAAAGTAGAATCAAAGATCCTAATATTACCACTACCACTACTACCAATAGCACCACCATAAGTTACAGCAGAGTTATTAGTAAAATTAACATTAATAATATGAATAGTAGCACCACCAGCATTAATAGCACCACCCTGAGTTCTAGCAGAGTTATTCTCAAAAATGGTATTAGTAATATTAATAGTACCACTACCAGCCCATATAGCACCACCAGCACCATTAGCACCATTAGCATAATTATTCTTAAAAGTAGAATTATCTACGAAAATACTACCTGATGAAGCAGTATAAATAGCACCACCACTACCAGTCGCATAACAACCATCAAAAGTAACATTATTTAATCTAATAGGATCAGTTCCCTGATTATAAATAACACCACCATCAGAACCCCAACAATTTTCAAAAATTGTGTTAGATATATTAGTCTGACCACTATGAGTATATGTCACACCACCTTGACCTTGACTACTAATATTTGTGAACCTTGAATTATCAATAACCAAAGAACTTGGATAAGCCGCATTATAATTACTAAGACAGAAAATACCACCATGACTGGAACTAGTAACACCAGAATTTGTGAAATTAGTATGATTAATTATAACCGGTTTACCATAATAACAACGTATAACACCACCAATACTAGATCCCCAAACATTAATGAAATTAGAACCATTGATAAATAGTACACCACCATAACTTTGTAAATTTATAGCACTACCAGAAGTCCCAGTTAAATTACTAAAAGTAGTATTATAAATGTAAACAAATATATCACTGTTAGTAGCACCAGTACCACTATAAATACCACTACCAGAAGCATTTACAAACTGAAGAGAATCAATAGTAAAATTATTGTTACCCTCAATAATAATTTTATTTCCAGTACCCTCAGCAATTATCATATTATATAAATTAAGTTTTCTTAGATTAGATGCTGAAGTACCAGCAGAAATAGTCAAAAATGTTGCAGTAGGTTGTATAATGACATCACCGGCAGTATTATTGCCCCATATAGTCATATTCTTATTTGATAAAGTAATACCTACATTTCCTGCTCCACTATAAGTTCCAGGTAGTAAAATAATTATAGAACCCGCTGCAGCATTGTTAAAAGCATTTAATATAGTTTTTTTAGCAGTGGCAACACTTCGACCATCCCAATCATCATTACCATTTACAGGATCAACATACCAATAAAGGCTTGCATTAGTACTTGGTATAGGAGAACTTGTTGGTGATATTAACATTGGTGCATTAACATTGAATGACACTTGATTTTGACTTACTCTATCATAATATCCATCAACATAAGCTGCATGAACAAGATAATTACCATTAGGTAAATTCAAACTATATACAGCCATACCATTAATTACTGGAACCCTTCCAGAAAAGGCATTGTTAATGAAAAAAGCAACATCCCCATTATATATAATCTTACCACTTAAATCTGTAACATGAGCTGTGAAAACAACACTTGAAGTAGTATATGAAGAAAGGGCGTTAACATTAACATTAACATTATTATTATCATTTACAAAATTACAATTATTAAAAATAACATTACCTTCCCCACCAACTGAACCATTAGTAGTATGAACCTTACTACCATAGTTAGCAATATCATTTCCATTATAGAAATAGTTACTAATTATGGTAAGATTAATTAAAGTTAATGTATTGCCTTTTTCAACAATGAAAGCATTTTTAGAATCCGTGTAAATCACAGTACCAGATTTGCTACTACCTTGAATAGTAACATTCTTATTTATGATTATATTTGAATTCTCAAATCCTTTATAATTTCCATCCGCCAAAACTAGCGCGCCTTTTTCGGAAATATTATTGATTCCTCCAGAAATTCCGCCTGACGTAGAATTATCAACAACCATGTCAATAGCGAATACCTCTCCACTTCCAAGGGACATGGTGAAGAAAAGAGAAATGAATAATATCGAAAAGGTCGCTAACTGCGAAAACCTTTTAAAATTCATTTTAAATATCAAATTATCTACCTATTTTATAAATTAAACATTTATTTTATAATTTAAATTAAACAATTTATTCTATAATCATTGAATATTATAGAATAACAATTTTATTAATTTAAATTTCTATTATATTAATATTTAATAGCATAATACCTATGCTATCAAGTTAAAAAAAACATCTTTACTTTAGCTCTTTAATAAATAGAAATATTCATTTAAATATACAGAACATACATCTAAATAAATAGAACATTCATTAAAATATGAGTTCAAAAAAATAATTAAATTTATATTAAACTCTTAAAAAGCTTTTTTTAACTTGATAGCACGATTTTAAGCTGAAATTTTTGCATTTTTAAATTTTATTAATCTTTATAAATTATAGTTTATTACATAATAAATTTCCATTAACTGATATGGTTATATAATAAATATAGTATATTACAAAGCTTTTTTCACAATAAATTAATTTTATTTATATATAAATCTATAAATTAATGAAATTTATTTAGTAATGAAATATATATACAAAATGCCATTAAAAAATGGCAAAATACTCATGAAAATATCCAAAATACTATGAAAAATGGGACTAATATAACACCATCAGGAAAACCCCATACTGACACAAAATACTCATGAAAATATGACAGCAAACTGCCATTAAAAAACTGTATAAAATATCATGAAAAAAAGTTTGGTAATAAGAAGTAGTTACTAACTTATTTTTTAGTTAGTTTCTAATTACTTATTTTTGAATATAAGACAATTTATATTATAATATTTTTGAATATAAGACAATTTATATTATAATATTTTTGAATATAAGACAATTTATATTATAATATTTTTGAATATAAGACAATTTATATTATAATAAATTATATCTAATACTTTTAAATTTAATAAAATCCCATATATTAATGGGTATATGGTTACCATATTAATTTCAAGGTTTTAAATGCCTTTTGGTAACCAAATATTGGATTATCAATTCTTCTTTTTTCAATAATCAACTCCTTGGTTTTTTTTCTTATATTGTGTTTAATTTATTTCATACATTTAACCCAAACTAATGTAACTTCTTAAAAGCACAATTAATTTACTATTATTGTCAATTAAAAGGTTCTTACATTAAAGAGTTCCTGTATTAAAGAGTTCCTGTATTAAAGAGTTCCTGTATTAAAGAGTTCTTGCGAAATTATTTAGCTTCTTATGATTCTTTTTATCATTCTGTTTATAAGACTTAGGATTCCAGCTAAATCCGAAATTCCTTTTAATATTACTTTTACCTATTACAAGTGCCTTATTATTCTTATAACCTATTTCCTTCATAGACTTATTAGGGTTTATAACAAAGTATTGGCCATGCATACAGTATTTATGATGATCCCTATCAGGATAATACTTAAAGAGGAAAGTCTTCTTCTGACCACTCTTAAGTGGTTTGATCTTCTTATACTTATTTTCAACCATTATACCCTTACGAATATGCCAGGAAAGTAATTTTGTAGCTTTTGATTTCAAACTACCTTTATTTTGAATAGTCACTTTATAATAAGCAATCTGAGAATTGGTACGTTTATTAGTAGCCTTTATAAGCTTAATCTTCGTGATAGCTAAATCAACTCTAGGTTTAACCACTTGTATTTTAGAATTAGATGAATTGCCGTGATAACTAGTACCATCATACCATCCATTAACAACATAATTTTTACCTTTTAATCCTTTAATAGAGAATGTAGCAATTCCATTCTTATTAGTAGTTCCAGTATAAGTCTTACCAGCAATAGTCTTAGTAACTTTATGATTAGCCATATTATTACCAAGATGATCTTTTAAGTGAAGAGTAATTACCGCATTCTTACCTTCTTGAATATTCTTAGTATAAATATCAAGAGTTGTTGTATATCTTTCAACTACAACAGTAGTAGAATTTGTAAATGCTGCATGAGAAGCATTACCTCCCCAGGAAACAACAACAGCAAATGTACCATACCTATGTTCATTTATCACAAAACTCCAAGAACCATCAGCTTTAGTAGTGACAGAATAAGTTTTACCATCAATAGCAACTTTTAAACCAATATTAGCAAAACGATTACCAAACTGATCACGAGCAACACCACTAATAGTCATAGGCTTATCAACCTTAAACTCACCAGTAGCACTCACTGAAGAATTAGTAACTATCTTAGGAACCTCAACA
>Ga0123356_10004554_pt1 | contig 14291 bp, 9 predicted proteins | sample TergutEmb28metaG_2_FD_92546 | JGI IMG/M metagenome (GOLD analysis project Ga0123356, IMG submission 92546) | Embiratermes neotenicus P3 segment gut microbial communities from Petit-Saut dam, French Guiana - Emb289 P3 | ecosystem: Host-associated > Arthropoda: Insects > Digestive system > Gut ...
ATGTTATCGAACCGGTTGAAGAGGATCCACAACCATCTGAACCGCTAGAGACAGAAAAAGAAAAGCAGGAAGAGGAAGAGTCGGCTGATGAGCCAGCGGAAGAACCGGCAGAAGAGCCGGTTGATGAGCTATTCACAGAAGAAGAGCAGAAAGAGGAAGAAGAACCTGATCATAATACATTTAAATTAGAGTTCATTCAGACAATGCTCTTTGACGATGACCTCATTTTACCGGAGAGTTCAGATGAACTGATTGGATTAGACGATGAAGTCGACAATGCAGGACCTCCCGTTCCTCCGACCAACGCAAACTTCAATCCGGGTGTAACACATTACACAGATCCGACAACAGGATTGACATTCAGAGTTTCCGGAGAAGGAAGTGCGCTGAGAGTATTCATAGATAGTAAACCGGATAAAGACGGTATGTATGAAACCGTGGAACTCGTCAGAGCAGGTAACGGTCACTTCAGACAACCTTTCGATGCATTTGGCTGGAAAGGCGAACTGCGGATCAGAGGAAACTCTATCGTAGAACTGTTATGGGGAGAAGCCTCATACGAATGCAAATGTAAATGCAACACAGACTGTGAAGACTGCGGCTGCGACGACTACTGCGACTTTAACGAAGGTGATTGTGATTGTGAATGTATAAAAAAACCTTGTGACCTAGATTGCGAATGCGCATGTGAAGGCACTTGTATCCATGATGACCCCTGTGGTTGCACATGTACAAAAAAAGGTTGTGAACTAGATTGCGACTGTGCATGCGAAGATGAATTCTGCATCCACGAAGACGGCTGCGATTGCACATGCACAAAAAAAGGCTGTGTACTAGACTGCGACTGTGCATGCGAAGATGAATTCTGCATCCACGAAGACGGCTGCGATTGCACATGTACAAAAAAAGGCTGCGTACTAGATTGCGACTGTGCATGCGAAGATGAGTTCTGCATCCACGAAGACGGCTGCGATTGCACATGTACAAAAAAACCGTGCAAAGTAGATTGTGAATGCGGATGCGGCGGTCCTTGTATACATGATGACGATTGCGATTGTATATGCATAACTAAAGGTTGTGAACTAGATTGCGACTGTGCATGCGAAGATGAGTTCTGCATCCACGAAGACGGCTGCGATTGCACATGTACAAAAAAAGGCTGCGTACTAGATTGCGACTGCGCATGCGAAGATGAGTTCTGCATCCACGAAGACGGCTGCGATTGCACATGCACCACAAAAGGCTGCATACTTGACTGCGGTTGCGCATGCGACTTAGAAGTGTGCATCCTTGAAGACGATTGCGAATGCGTGTGTGTACCCGTATGTGTACTCGATTGCGGATGTGCTTGCGACGGTGTATGCCCGAATGGTAATCCCTGCAACTGCGTATGTGACCCTGTTTGCAGCTTAGTGTGCGAGAACGATGTATGCGTAGGATGCAATGGTGTATGCCCGAGTGGTGATCCCTGTGATTGCGAATGCTTATGCGAAGACGAAGATCCCGGAACCGATCCCGGAACCGATCCCGGAACTGATCCCGGAACTGATCCCGGAACCGATCCGGGAACTGACCCCGGAACCGATGCCGGAACCGATCCCGGAACCCCTGGTGATACCGGTACCCCCGGTCCAGGACCAGGACCAGGCCCCGGACCAGGACCAGGCCCCGGACCTGCAGCTCTTGCAGATCCGGAAGACGAACCTGATGATGCGCTGGTAGATATCGCGGATCCTGAACCGCCGTTAGCGGATCTCCCGGAAGTAGAACCGGAAGATGAGCCGGCAGATGAACCGGATGAAGATGACGACCCTGTCATCCTGAATATTGCAGATCCCGATGTGCCTCTTGCAGCACCCGTCGGAGATGGATCTCACTGGGCACTCTGGAATCTTATCCTTAGCATAGCAGGTGCGCTGCTGGCAGTAATGATGGGTATCCGTATCCTTCTTAAGAGAAAAAGAGAAAATGAAGACGACGAGTATAAAAACGCAAAAGCAGATACTGATGAAGAAAAACAAAAACGCAGCAGACTTCTTCTCGTACTTGCAATACCGTTCCTTGCTATCATAGCTATCATCCTCTTCATTCTCACACAAGACATGACCCAACCGATGATCCCGGTAGACTTCTGGACACTGGCACATGCAATACTCTTTGTCGGTGCAGTACTTAGCTACATCTTCGCATACAGAACAGATAAAGACGAAGACAGTGACGAAGAAGAACCGACAGGCGAAACAACAGTAGCGTAATAGATGTCCCGGGCACAATACGCTACAAGTGGAGCATATCATAATAAAAACCGATATGCTCCACTCCTTAACCGGAGGGAAGCAAACAGTAAAAACGGAAGATATTGTTTAAAGAAATACATAGCAAAATAAACAATAAATACTGAGCAAATTTATACGATGTTTTCCGTTTTTATTGTTGACAACTACTGAAATTGCGTGATATCCTAAATAAGGAACAAATAACACGTGAAAGGAATGGAGAACCGAAACTCCCGTAATCTCGGCTGAAAAAGGAGACGTAACCCAATCGTCACCACGGAGAACCACAACTCCAGAATAAAAGAGGCGAAAGCAATGTTCGGGAAACCGGAACGGCAAAAATATTGCTTAGCGGAGTGTGGCTTAATGAGACAAAGGTATAACAAAAGGATAAAAGCATCGCTTGCGTTCATCATGACGCTGACGATGCTGTTCGGCATGTTAACTCTGACAGTCAACGCTTATGAAGCAATACCCAATCAAGCAGTAGCTCCGGGGACTCCAAATACCGAACCGGGACACGGAACGATCTATTTCTCTGATTACGATTTAGAGTTTACAGTTACAGAAGGTGGCAACAATCTGGTATTCAGCGTCACACATGCCGGTGTGACAGTGACCGTAGATAGAGCAGGCAACGGTACTTTTACACAAACAGTAGATGTTTTCGGATTTGTTGCTTCTATCAGAGTACAAGGAAACAGTATTTATTCTGTAACATTGCTGTCTGTTCCCTATAGTTGCGGATGCAAATGTGATCCCGGTTGTTCCAACGCATGCGATGGCTCGTGTTTAAGAACCGGCGGCTGTGAGTGTGATTGTGATTGCAAAGATGGTTCGTTTGATTGCGGTTTTGAATGCGAAAACGGCATATGCGAGAAGGATCCGAACTGTAAGCATAACCTAAATAATGAATGCATCTGTGAATGCATCTGTGATGAAACGCCTGATCCCGGCGGTGGCGGCGGAGGTAGTGATCCCGGCGGTGGCGGCGGAGGTAATGATCCCGGCGGCGGTGGAGGCGATAACCCCATCGGCGGCGGCGGTGGCAATGATCCCGGCGGCGGCGGAGGTAATAATCCCGGTGGCGGTGGAGGTAATAATCCCGGCGGCGGCGGTGGAGGTAATAATCCCGGTGGTGACGGCACAGGCGGCGGCGGTGGCGACGGCACTGGTGGCACGGGTGGCGGAACAGGCGGCGATGGTACGGGCGGCGATGGTACCGGCGGAACCGGCGAAGACGGAACTGATGGTGATACGGCAACAGGCGGTACAGATGCCTTAACGGGTGGTGGAGCCGCTGCAGCAGCAGATCCGGCAGCAACAGGTCTAACAGAAGACCCGATAAATATCGATGATCCGCAGCAACCATTGGCGCAGGGACCGGCAGGTACAAACCGTGATTCCGGATTTTTTGCAAATACAAACGATGAGGATGATGACTTAATAACCATCCCCGATTCTGATATACCGCTTGCACCATTCAGTAACGGAAAAACGTGGGCAGTGATGAATCTGATACTCAGCGCAGCGGGTGCGATCATGTCTCTTATGATCGGTTTCCACATCCTGATAATGAAAAAGAAACGTGACGGAGCACTGTTGGAAGACACGATGCAGACAAAAAGGCTTGTACTTGCATTCGTAACACCATTCCTGGCTATCTCCGGACTCGTACTATTCATCCTCACCCAGGATATGAGGCTGCCGATGAGAATGGTCGACTGGTATACCCCGGCACATGCTGCAATATTCTACGGAGGAGCTCAAAGCTACATATACGCATGCAGAATAAGCAAAGACGATGACAGCGACGATCAACAGCCTTTCTTAGGCGCACAGGCATAATTCACGATGTCCGGCATCATCGTCCATTAAAAACATATACATCGCCATCATTTAGCGATATGTGTTTGACAATATCTTTATACACGACAACACCCTTGTAGTCTTTAGTTGCGAGTAATCGTGCTTCTGCAAGGGTGTTGTTTTCCCATGAAACATCAACAATCACCCCGCCCTTTGCGCATAAACCGGTAACAGACCCTTCAACCCACTCGTCGGGAAGTGCTTTCAACAGGTAAATCGTATCCGGTGTGCTTTGGACCAGCATATGCGCTATTGCAGCTGTTGCTCCGAAATTGCCGTCGATTTGAAACGGCGGGTGGTCGTCAAAAAGATTCGGAAGAGTCGAATGCCTCAGGAGCTCATTTAGATGGAAAAGTGCTTCATTTCCGTCTCCAAGTCTTGCTTGAAAATTGATTATCCAGGCGCGGCTCCAGCCGGTGTGACCGCCTCCGTGAGACAGGCGCATCGATAGAGTATTCTTAGCAGCTTCAGCCAGATCAGGAGTATTTTCCGGCGATATCTCATTGCCCGGGAAGAGACCAAAAAGATGCGACATATGTCTGTGGCCGGGTTCAGCTTCGCCATATTCATAAAGCCATTCCATTATACCGCCGTCTTTTCCGACTTTTGTTCGCGGCAGTTTATTTTGTATTTCGGATATCTTTTCAGAAAAATCATGGTCACGGTCCAGTATCCGGCAGGTACTTGTAAATGCAATAAAAAGCTCACGAAGTATTTGTGCATCCATAGTACAACCCTCGCACAAAGTCCCATACGAACCATCAGGCAGAATATACACATTCTCAGGAGATACAGACGGTGATACAACAAGCTCTCCATTATCGTTTTCAATAAGAAAATCTACGAAAAAGAGACAGGCATCCTTCATTATTTCGTAATTTTCTGCGAGAAAAATCTTATCGTTTGTATATTCATAATGCTCCCATATATGCAGACAAAACCATGCAACGCTGAGAACCCAGTATGTCGCCGGTATCCACGTATCCTGAGGTGCGCAGTCACCCCAGATATCGGTGTTATGATGAGCAACAAATCCGCGTGCTCCGTACATTTTTTTTGCCGTTTCCAAACCCCGTGGATGCATCCGCCGCATATGCTCAAACAAAGGCATATGGCATTCGGATAGATTGCATATCTCCGCCGGCCAGTAATTCATTTGCGTATTGATGTTGATGGTGTATTTACTGTCCCACGGAGCTAAGAAGTCATTACACCAGATGCCTTGCAGATTCGCAGGCAGAGTACCGGGGCGGCTGCATGCGATCAACAGATAGCGTCCGAACATAAAATAAAGTGCGATCAGTCCGGGGTCTGAACCACCCTGCTGAACCATTGTCAAGCGTTCATCTGTGGGGAGCTCAGCGGGATTTATAGCAGAGTCCCTGATAACGTTTTGACCGATCTTTAATGATACACGATCCATAAGATCCTTAAAATCCTTCACATGCTTCGATCGGATCTCTCCGTAATCATTTATTTTTACTTTGTTCAGTATCTTCCGGCAATCGGAGAAACTATCGTTTGATCTAAAGCTTGTTGCCGCAGTGATGTATATCGTTGCTTCAGTAACATTCCTGAATACAAGGTATTCGCCCATAGTCGTCATGCTGCCCCCTGACGCATCTCCTGTCATGGCACAACAGAATGAGATCCCGTCGGCACCGCCATTTATACCGGTCAGGTATACTGCATCCGGCCCCATTGCACCGGTCTTCTCACAAAAACGGCTGCGAACCAAACGTGCGTCAAATGTTAAACCCGCAGGGTTGTCTGTTGAGAATTTTATAGCGATCACATCAGCAGGAGCAGACGCGATAACCTCTCTTGAATAGTTATATCCACCGGCTGTAAACCGTGTGAAAGCAACCGCTTCGTCCAAACACAAACCACGTTCGTAATCAGTGAAAGCCGGGATATCATGGAAATCAATAAATAGATCTGCCAGAATTTGATAGGACCGTTGAAATTCCGGATTTCCGGTAAGTGCATATCTGGCAAGCCTTTCAGCATCAGCAATTTTATTTTCTCTCAGCAATGAGCGTATCTTCGGCAAAGCATCAAAAGCATCAGGATTAGTCCGGTCACGAAAACCGCCTGACCAAACCGAATCCTCATTCAGCTGTATCCTCTCACTCTGAACACCCCCGAAAACCATCGCACCCATACGACCGTTCCCAACCGGCAAAGCATCCGTCCACTTATCAAAAGCAGCCGGCTGCTTGTACCATAAAAAAGATTCTTTTTCCATCATTTTCCTCCAGCCTTATTATCTGATTTGAATTATGCATTCAATAATATCAATATGCAAGAGTTTTTATTTGATGCATAAGCAAAGAATAATATAACGCACGATCTCTTATTATGCGTTATATTATTCTTGCTTTTCAATCTTGCATACGTTATAATATAATAAAACGCAGGCGCGATATATTTGCGTTTGATTGGAGGTTTAAATTATTGAGTGATATCGAGAGAATACGAAGTATAATAGATGAGGCGGGAGGTGTAGCGCGTACCGCAGACTTTAATGCTGTTGGATATAGTAATTCTATTGTATCGGAAATGTGTAAAAACGGTTTAATAGATCGTGTGAGAAGCGGATATTATACTCTACCGCAGAGGGAGGATAACAGAATCTACGAAGAGCATGAAATTGCACGATTGTTTTCAGATGGAATTGTTTGTATGGATTCTGCACTTTTCTATTATGAGTACAGCGATAAAACTCCTCTGGAATGGCACATCGCATTCCCGCGAACAGTAACTCGCTCTCGCTTTAATATCGACTACCCGCGAGTGCGCTATTATATGACTCAACCAAATATATTCAATTTGGGTAAAACATATGGTGATTGGAATGGTGCGCAGCTATCAATATACGATCGTGAACGCACGATTTGTGATTGCTTCAAACATAAGGCAAGTATGGATCGTGAGATATTCGCCAAAGCAGTAACAGCTTATGCAAGTGACGAAAAGAAAAATCTATCAAACCTATCACAATATGCAAAAAAATTGCGGGTTTATAAAAAAGTTACAGAACTAATGGAGGTGCTTCTTAATGGTTGATGCAGCTGCTTCAGTGCTTGCAAGGTTAAAGAATAAAGCAATCGAGTCGGGAAGAAGTAATCAATTGTGTTTGCAATTATTTTGTCAAGAGGAATTCCTACGTCGATTACAGAGGTCTCGATTTTCAGAAAATTTCATTTTAAAAGGTGGCTTACTAATATACGCTGTGACGGATTTTGACAGCCGTGTCACAGTCGACATAGATTTCTTGTTACATAACATTGAAAATACACCGGAAACCCTTAGATCGATTATATATGAAATTATAACTAGTGATACTGGAAATAATTTCATCAGTTTTGAATTGCTAAAGACTGAACCAATTTCGCTTATGAAAATATACCCCGGAATTAGAGCGACTATAATAGCTCGCATAAAAAATACCCGTACAGTTTTTAATATTGATTTCAGCGTAGGAGATGTAATCGTTCCCAAACATGAAATACGAAAAATACCGACTCAACTTGAAGGCTTTGAATCACCATCAGTCAATACATACTCCTTAGAAACAACTATTGCAGAAAAACTCGATGCAATTTTATCATTAATGGAATTTTCCAGCCGAATGAAAGATTATTTTGATATCTTCTTTATTGCTCACAGATTTGATTTCGACGGACAAATTCTTTGTAATGCAATATCAAAAACCTTCAAAAATCGCAACCGTAATTATGCAGACGATTGTTTTGATCATGTTATAGAGTTTAATGTAAATGTTGCTATGAACGAAAAATGGGTTGCTTTTATGAAAAAAGCAAATGTTAGAAATATCAGCTTTGAAGAAGTCATAAGAGTTATAAATGTCTTTCTTCATGATATTACAGATGTTGCGATTCTGGGAAATACGTTTACTGGTCATTGGAATGCGTCCGGTTTGCAATGGGTGCAAAACAACTCAGATGATAGCAACAACTACATCGGGACATATCATTAGATCACAACGGTCTTAATAAAATTGTTTATTTTAGTGCAAATAAAGTGTATTATTAAACGACTGCGGGATCAATAATATTATAAGGTAGGTATGTGAAATGAGCAGTAAGATAAAACACAGGCAAGGCTCAACAGACATCTGCATCAAAGGACAGGACGGGAGTCCCTTAGCGAACAAGGAGATAACGATCCGGCAGGACAAAGGGAGTGTGATATTCGGAACTGCCGGTTTTGAAACTGTAGGGCTGTTAAGCGACAAGATCGATGGAATAGAAAAAGAGTATTCGGAGAAACGCGTTGAAAAAATGCTGGATATCTTCGATTTTATAACACTGCCCTTTTATTGGGGGCGTTTTGAACCGGAGCGCGGTAAACCGGTCACAAAAGAAACGCTTAAAGCAGCAAAATGGCTGCAGGAGAAAGGCAAAATCGTAAAAGGGCATCCTTTGTGCTGGCACACCGTATGTGCCCCATGGCTGATCGAAGGAGATCTATCAGATGAAGAAATACTAAAGCTGCAATTAGAGCGTATCGAAAGGGATGTAACAGACTTTAAAGGTGTGATCGATATGTGGGACGTGATCAATGAGGTCGTTATCATGCCGGTATTTGACCGTTACGACAATGGCGTAACGCGTATCTGCAAGCTCGAAGGGCAGGTAGGTCTGGTCAAAAAGGTATTTGCGGAAGCGAAGCAGGCAAACCCTGACGCGATATTGTTGATAAACGATTTTGATATGAGTACGGATTACAGCGATCTTGTGGCAAAGCTGCTGGATGCGGGCATTCCGATCGATGCGATCGGGCTGCAGTCACATATGCATCAGGGGATATGGAGTCTGGAAAAAACCGAAGAAGTGTTGGAGCGGTTCTCAAAGTTCGGGCTGCCGCTGCATTTTACCGAAATAAATCTTGTATCAGGCGACCTGATGCCTGCACATATCGTTGATCTGAACGACTTCGTTCCCGATGAGTGGGTATCAACACCGGAAGGTGAAGCACGGCAGGCGGAGCAGGCAGCAGAGTTTTATAAGAGACTGTTTAACTGCCCGTTGATCGAAGCCGTTACATATTGGAGCTTTACAGACGGCGGCTGGCTAAACGCTCCGGCAGGCTTGGTGGCTAAAGACGGACGGGCAAAACCGGCGTACGACGCTCTGTATGATTTGATACATAAGCAATGGCGTACACCGGAGTTCAGTGTAAAAACAAATGATCAAGGGGTCATAGATGTTACCGGATTCCGCGGCAGCTACACGGCATCTTATGACGGCGGCAGTATGGAATTTAAGATTTGATCAGCGGAAGAATAGAAATCAACGAGGAGAATATGAATGAAGAAGCAGTGTTTTAACCCGTATTTACCTTCCTGGGAGTACGTCCCCGATGGAGAGCCTCATGTCTATGACGGGAGGGTATATGTTTATGGCTCACACGATAAATTCAACGGTTTTGTCTATTGCATGAACGATTATATTTGCTGGTCGGCACCGGTCGATGACCTATCAGACTGGCAGTATGAAGGTGTGATTTACAAAAAAACGCAAGACCCGCGAAATCCTGACGGACGCATGAACTTGTTTGCGCCGGATGTTACACAAGGTCCTGACGGGAGATACTATTTATATTATGTACTCGACGGACTTCCGATCGTGTCGGTCGCAGTATGCGAAACACCTGCCGGTGAATACAGGTTTTATGGATATGTGACTTATTCCGACGGTACGATCCTCGGTGAAAGAGAAGGAGATCAGCCGCAATTTGATCCGGGCGTGCTTACCGAAGGTGATGTGACATATCTTTACACCGGTTTCTGCGGGCGTGATGATAAATCCAGAAAAGGAGCAATGGCAACTGTTTTAGCATGCGATATGCTGACGATCGTAAAAGAGCCTGTCTTTGTTATACCGAGTCAGCCGTATAGTGAGGGCACCGGATATGAAGGGTTTGAATTCTTTGAAGCACCGTCTATGCGCAAGTTCGGGGATACATACTATTTGGTGTATTCATCTATTTCCTCACACGAGTTATGTTATGCCACAAGCAAAAGTCCGACATCAGGCTTTGAGTACGGAGGAGTTATCGTCAGTAATTGCGATAAGCATATCAGCACATATAAAGAGCCTGAGATGTCGACATATTTTGCCGGCAACAATCATGGCGGAATGGCTGAGATCAACGGGCAAATGTACATTTTTTATCACAGACATACCAATGGTACGAACTTCAGCCGTCAGGCATGCGCAGAACCCATTGAGCTGCAGACGGATGGAAGCATCAAGCAGGTTGAAATGACATCATGCGGACTTAACGGGAAACCGTTGTCCGGCAACGGGGAGTACCCTGCTTATATTGCGTGCAATCTGTTTTCAAAAACCAACAGCAACAACTATCCGTTTCATCACGACTCATGGATGGACGGTAATTTCCCGAAAATCACTCAGGACGGAAGAGACGGGGATGAAGAAACAGGTTTTATAGCTAACATGCGGGATTCAACTATTGCAGGCTTTAAGTACTTCACCTTTGAAAATGTAAAGCGTATTATTGTTAAAACAAGAGCATACGCTCACGGTCATTTTGAAATAAAAACCTCATGGGACGGCGAAACGCTGGCAACGATCAAGATAGATTCTTCGAATATATGGAAAGAAAGCTCGGCAGATGTTGATCTTCCGGACGGAGTATTTCCGCTGTATATCGAGTATAAAGGCACAGGCGGTATAAGCCTTGCATCATTCAGGCTTGAGTAATGAGATCATTGTAAAATCGCATCGAACATGATAAGATGACTTCAATTTTCTGGTAGCGGAACAGGAGGAACTCCCATATGGATGAACTATTGATGATGCTGGAGCGGGACAGCAGGCTGAGCAACAAGCAGATCGCTGTTGCACTAGGCCGGGAAGAAGATGAGATCCAGGCGGCGATCGAGAAATACGAAGAGGATGGTACGATCCTCAAGTATACTGCGCTTATAAACAAGGATAATCTGGATGAAGAGCATGTCACGGCTCTTATAGAAGTGAAGATCTCACCGCAGCTCGGAGAAGGATATGACAGGATCGCCCAGCGCATCTATCAATATGACGAGGTCGATTCGTTATATTTGATGACCGGCTCATACGATCTGCTCGTGACAATGACAGTAAAAAGCATGAAAGAAGCAGCCGCATTTGTGTATGAGCATCTTGCAGCTATTGAAGGAGTTTCTTCCACGGCAACGCGTTTTATAATGAAAAAGTATAAAGAGCAAAACTGCATTTTCGTAAAAGAACCTGAACAGGAAGAGAGGTTGTTTTTCGTATGATAGATTATAATTCAGTTTTATCAGATAATGTAAAATCCCTCGCACCGTCTTCGATAAGAAAATTTTTCGACATACTCGAGGATATGACAGATGTGATCTCGCTTGGAATAGGCGAACCGGACTTTATCACACCATGGCAGATAAGGGACGCCGGTATCCACTCATTGGAAAAGGGTTTTACAAAATACACGGGAAATGCAGGGTTTTCACAGCTGCGTGCAGAAATCGCAAAATATCTGCAAAGGCGATTTGATCTCGAGTATAACTATAAAAACCAGATCATAGTCACAGTCGGCGGCAGTGAAGCGATCGACCTTGCGATACGTGCGCTTGTGAACCCGGGCGATGAAGTTATTGTCCCTGTGCCGTCATTTGTCTGCTACGGTCCGATAACGAAGCTTGCAGGCGGAACGCCGGTGTTTATCGAAACAAAGGCAGAAAATGAGTTCCGGCTTACAGCGGAAGAACTACAGGCGGCTATAACACCGAAGACAAAAGCGCTTGTTCTGCCGTTCCCGTGCAATCCGACCGGCGCGGTGATGAGACGGGAGCACCTTGAAGCGATCGCAAAGGTACTTCGAGGAACAAATGTAATGGTGATTACGGATGAAATATATGCAGAACTGACTTACGGATCGGAGCATCACGTTTCCATAGCTGCGATCCCGGGTATGTACGAACGTACAGTGTATGTCGGCGGTTTCTCGAAAAGTCATGCAATGACAGGCTGGCGTATGGGATATTCCTGCGCGCCTGCAGATATCAGCGTTCAAATGCTGAAGATACACCAATATGCGGTCATGTCATCACCGACGACCAGCCAGTATGCAGCACTTACCGCGATGCGTCATGGCGACGCCGATGTTTTGCTGATGAAACGCGAGTACGACCAGCGGCGGAATCTTCTTTATTCCGGACTAAAAAGCATTGGGCTTGAATGCTTTGAACCGCATGGTGCGTTTTATATGTTCCCGAGCATCAAATGCACCGGACTAAGCTCTGCAGAATTTTGCGAGCAGTTCCTGCTGTCCGAAAAAGTCGCAGTGATCCCCGGCAGCGCATTCGGACAAGGCGGAGAAGGCTTTATACGTATATGCTATGCCTCATCGATGGAAAAAATCTCGATAGCACTGGAAAGACTGGAAAAGTTCGTGAAATCGCTATGAAGTATGTGGGGCAGGGGCGGGGCAGGGGGACGGTTCTTCTGCCCCAATGTATATGATAGGATTATAAGTTTGTTATGAAGTATATACTTGTCATAGGTGACGGTATGGCAGATGATCCGATACCGGAGCTTGATGGGAAAACACCTTTGCAATATGCAAACATACCAGCAATGGATACGCTCGCAAGTGCCGGAACACTTGGGAGCGTAATGACCATACCCGAAGGGATGCCGGCAGGCAGCGACACCGCGATCCTGTCTATTTTCGGGTATGACCCCCGGGAATACTATTTCGGACGTGCACCTCTGGAAGCAGCTGCTAAAGATATCCGGCTCGCTCCCGGCGACATTGCGTACCGCTGCAACATGATAGCAGTTGAAGATGGAGAGATCCCGTTCGAAAAAAAGAAGATCCTGTCACACTCGGCAGGCGCAATAAGCGGCGAAGAATCCGATACGCTTATAATCGATTTATTCAACTCACCCGAGTTTAAAGCTGCTGCGGATGAAGCAGGCATCTGCATTTATCCGGGCTCATCGTTTAGACATTTAATAGTTCAAACAAAACCAAATAATTTAAGATTATCATTAGCACCGCCTCATGATCATCTTAATGAATTACTTGGTCAATATTTACCACATGGTTGTATAAATGCATCTGTACTAAAAAACCTCATTAACCTTTCACACCAAATTCTTAACAACCATCCGATAAACATAAAAAGAAGAGAAGCCGGAAAACTCCCCGCAAACTGTGTATGGTTCTGGGCGGAGGGGACAGCCGTCAAGCTTCCGGATTTTACTGAAAAGTACGGGAAAACCGGCAGCGTGATTTCAGCAGTCCCGCTATGTCAGGGTATCGGGGTTCTTATAGGGCTTGATAAAGTATATGTTGAAGGAGCGACAGGAGAGCTTAACACAAATTATGAAGGTAAAGTGGATGCTGCAATAGAGGCTTTAAAGACACATGATTTCGTCACCATTCACATAGAAGCACCCGATGAATGTACCCATAACGGGGATTTAAAAGGAAAACTGCAGGCGATCGAATGGATAGATTCAAGAGTTGCAGCACCACTATTGAAAAAGTTAAGGGAAAGCGGCTCAGATTTCAGGTTGCTTTTAATGTCCGATCATAGAACTCTATCATCAACAAGAGGCCACGACAACGGCCCCGTCCCATATATTTTATATGACAGCAGGGTTGATAATAAAACAGGAATGAAATTTTGCGAAGATGAAGCAAAAAAAGGTGAATTGATTCCGGATGCCACAATATTGATGAATACTATATTTAAGGAATAAAAATGATTGGATCTTCACTTGCATATGCGAAAATAAATATATCCCTTGATATTGTCTCAAAAATGCCTGACGGATACCATAACCTGCGGACGATCATGCAGACGATCGGGCTTGCCGACGAGATAACGATCGAGCTTACCCCGGGTGAAGGGTTCGGCGTTATTGCCGGTCTGCCTTATCTGCCGGGAGACGAGCGCAATATTGCCGTAAAAGCGGCACAGGTGTTTTATGATCATACAGGTATAAAGGGCTATTTTACACATATTGAGATCAAAAAGAACATACCTGTTTGTGCAGGACTGGGGGGAGGCAGTACAGACGGAGCCGGGGTACTGCGCCTGTTGGATGAGATGTATGAAACAAA
>Ga0123356_10004555_pt1 | contig 14291 bp, 13 predicted proteins | sample TergutEmb28metaG_2_FD_92546 | JGI IMG/M metagenome (GOLD analysis project Ga0123356, IMG submission 92546) | Embiratermes neotenicus P3 segment gut microbial communities from Petit-Saut dam, French Guiana - Emb289 P3 | ecosystem: Host-associated > Arthropoda: Insects > Digestive system > Gut ...
AAATATCCCGCGCTTTTTTCTCCAGCGCTTTTTCCACACAAAACCGCAATAATGTTTGAGATTCCAAATTTGCTCCCTCCATTTATTTGATCAGTTTTAAGTTGCTTCCTTGCGAAAGGATTCATAAGCCGCCCTAGCGCGCGGGTGGATGAAAGTGTTGCAGGCGGTCAAGTAACAAAATGCGTCTTCCAGCGCCTTGGCCATAGCCCGTCGCGGATGCCGGTAGCTCATGGCGCGCAATTGCGGTAGCTCCGGCCATTTTTTACGGCCCGGTTCTATTAAATCGGCCAGATAAATCAGTTGACTGAACTCATCCATATCCGGCGCGGGCACCGTGTGCAAACTTATTGCCGTAAGCACCGCCGTATCCTTTATCTGCCATTCCCGCTCCACAATAGCCGCGCCCACCGGCGCATGCAGGATGATGGGATTTGCTATTTCTTCCGCCCCCAGCATCAGACCATAACAGACCGCGCGTTCCAGCAGCTCAGCCGCCGGCAGGTCGCGCGCTACATCATGGGCCAATCCGGCCAGGCGGGCGCTTTCCTCGTTTAATCCGTAATGCCGGGCCAGTTGCGCCGCTTCCCCGGCTACACGCAGGCAATGCTCATAACGCCGTTTTGAGACAGCTTGACGCAGCATTTGCTGCCATAGCCGCCATTGTCCGTCCGTTATTATCATTCCCATTCCTCCGCGTTTAAGTACAAACCCTGTTTATAGATATATGTTTCCACCGCCTCCGGCAACAGATATTTTATCGGCTCGCCCTCACGGATGCGGCGGCGGATATCGGTAGAGGAAATGCTTAAAGCAGGAACCTGCATCAGTTCGATTTTGGGGTTGAAATCATCGGGCAGGCGGCTGACATCAGCCAGGCGGTAACCGGGCCGGGTAGCGGCGATAAAGGTGCACATCTCCACCAGGCGTTCAGCATAGCGCCAGGTGAACATCTCCAACACCGCGTCCGCGCCCGTGATAAAGAAGAATTTGCAGCTTTGGCCATGGAGTTCACGGAATTCCATCAGCGTATCATAGGTATAAGAGGGCCCTTGGCGATCCAGCTCGGCGCGCGATACCTGGAAACGGGGATTGGTAACCGTGGCTAACAGCGTCATCATCAGCCTTTGTTCGGCATGCCCGGGCACGCTCTGCTTATGCGGCGGATGTCCGGAAGGCACGAAGGCCACCATATCCAGATGGAATTTACTGCGGGCGATCTCCGCCGTTACCAGATGGCCGTAATGGATAGGGTCGAAAGTACCGCCCATAATGCCGATGCGCTGTGTTTTTTTACCGCTTTGTACCATATATTATTCACTCCGCGTATTCAAATTGATTGCCGGCTATTTCCACCATATCGCCGGGTTGCGCGCCTGCTTCGCGCAAGGCGTCTTCCAGCCCCATTTTTATGAATATGCGTTGCATACGCAGCACTGCCGCGTCGTTTTGCAGATCCGTCATGGCTACCAGCTTTTCCACGCGTTCGCCGCTGATTTGCCATATGCCGCCATCATCACGCGCCACGGCAAAAGGCTGTTCGGCGCGCACCACGGTGCGGCGTATATCATGTTCCGGCTCTGCCGCAAGAACCGGCGGCGCCGTTTCCAGCACTTGGCTGATCTGCCACAGCAATGCTGGCAGACCCTCGCCGGTAAGCGCGGAAATGGGCAGTATTTGATAATCTTCGCCCAGCTCCCGCCGTAATATATCCAGGTTTTCCGCGGCGCCCGGCATATCCATTTTATTGGCCGCCACAATTAAGGGGCGCACGTTAAAATCGGCGCGGTACAGGCGCAATTCCTCCTGGATAATATGAAAATCGGCCGATACGTCGCGTCCTTCCCAGGGGCTTATATCCAGTACCTGCACCAGTACGCGGCAGCGTTCGGCATGACGCAGAAAGCGGTGGCCCAGGCCGATACCCGTGGCCGCGCCTTCGATCAAGCCCGGCAAATCCGCCATCACGAATTCCCGCTCATCGCTTAAGCGCACCATGCCCAGATTCGGCGTGAGCGTGGTGAAGGGGTAATCGGCTATTTTGGGGTTAGCCGCCGATACCTTGGAGATCAACGTGGATTTTCCGGCATTGGGCAAGCCTATCAGCCCCACGTCGGCCAAGAGTTTCAATTCCAGGGTCAGCCAACGTTCCTCGCCCGGCTCGCCCTTTTCCGCGTATTCCGGCGCTTTATTACGCCCGGAGGCAAAGCTGCTGTTGCCGCGCCCGCCGCGCCCGCCTTTGGCCACCACCACGCGCTGCCCTTCCTGCACTATATCAGCTATCTGTTGCCCGTCGTCATCACGCACCACCGTGCCCAGGGGCGTTTTCACCAGTAAATCCTCAGCATTGGCGCCGGTTTTGTTTTTATTCATGCCATTGCCACCTTTGGGCGCTTTGTAATGGCGGCGGTATTTGAAGTCTATCAGCGTTTTCAGGTTGGCGTCGCCCTCAAAGATCACATGGCCGCCACGCCCGCCGTCGCCGCCCGCCGGGCCGCCCAAGGGCACATATTTTTCACGGCGAAAAGCCACCATACCAGGGCCGCCGTCGCCACCCTTGACATTAATCTTTACATAATCATGAAACATGAGCAGGCCTTTCTACTTTTCATTGTCAACCTCACTCATTGTAGCATATTATTATGGATAAATCAAATTATACCGGGAAAATCCGGCGTATGTGAGAATTCGCTTGACTTTTCCGCTATGATTTGCTATGTTTAAAGCCATGATAAAAAGAAAAAACACCACAACAGTATTAACATTTTCCGCCGTCGCCATAGCCATGTATATTGCCATAATGTACGCGACGCAATCCTTTGCTTTCGGGCCATATCAAATCCGCGTGGCCACCTCGCTGTATGCTCTGGCTTACATTTTTCCTTTTTTGGTTTTACCTCTGGGCCTGGCGAATTCATTAAGCAATTTTTTAGGCGGTCTAGGCGTTTGGGATATGGTTGGCGGTTTTATCGCCGGCATCATTACCGCCGGCGCCGTATACCTGGTTCGCCGGTTTAAGCTACCAAAAACGCTGATCATACCGGCTATCATCTTCGGCCCGGGCCTAACCGTGCCGCTATGGCTGTCGTTTATCACCGGTATTCCCTATGGAGTGCTGGCGCTCAGCCTGTGCGTAGGGCAGACGCCGCCGGCAATACTGGGGTATCTGCTGGTAAAAAAGCTGATGACTATTCCCCGCTTTATGCATGTATAAAATGAAGGAGTGTTCTACATATGGATATGAATAAAAATACAATAAATTCAGGCTTTTCATTGCTGGGAAATGCCAAGACCGATTATCCAGCTGTTTATAGCCCGCATGTTTTGGAGGTTTTTGACAATCAGCATACAGATATTGATTATATGGTAAAATTTAATTGTCCGGAATTCACCAGCCTTTGCCCGATCACCGGGCAGCCGGATTTCGCGTCCATTTATATCAATTACATCCCCGATCTGCTGATGGTGGAAAGTAAGTCGCTGAAACTATACCTGTTCAGCTTCCGGAATCATGGCGGCTTTCATGAAGATTGCGTAAATATATTATTAAAAGATCTACGGAGTTTACTCCAGCCACGTTTCATTGAAGTACTGGGTAAATTTACCCCCAGAGGAGGCATAAGCATTGACCCCTACACCTGCTGGGGCAGGCCGGACACCAAATACGCGGAGATGGCCTTGCACCGGCTGCAAAACCGCGGCCTGTTCTGCGCGCATCCATAACCGGTAATAGCCGGTTGTGTTAAAATAAGAAAAAATTGTATACAAATAGAAAAAAATAGTATATAATATAAGGTAGAAAGGACAAACAGTATGGGATACGCCTGTTTTTTTGTGTACCGGTTAAGCAAAAATAAAAAAATGTTAAAATCCGCAATATTTTCGACCTATTTAAGGTATTTATTTTAAATGTATTGATTAATTTTATCAGGATCAGGCAGCATAAAGAAAATCTTTAGGGGAGATAAAATTATTATGATAGAAATAACAACATTAGGCAACTTTGTGATTAAGGTTAATGGAAATGTTGTTTCGGAAAGCTTTAAAAGAACCACAAAGCTGCTGCAACTGCTGAATTTGCTTATCATCAACAAAAGCAGGCCGCTAGCCGCCAGCTCTATATGCGAAGTTATTTGGGGCGAAGACCAGGAGGGCGATACCTTTAAAGCCTTACACAACTTAGTCTACAGGCTCAGGAATATCCTGATGGATGGCGCCGGAACGGATTGCATCATTTATAATAACAAAACATACATGTTGAACACCGCGATGGATTTACGGGTAGACGTGTATCTTATGGAGGATTATTATAATAAAGCATCCAGACCGCATTTGGCGCCGGAGGAAAAAATAGAGCTGCTGGAAAAAGCCGTCGGTTTATACAACGGCGAGTATTTGCTGCACTTGATATGCGACGATACGCAGTCATATTCCGCCGTAACGCGCTATAAGCGCATATTTATTGAATCGGTGTGCCTGCTTGCCGATCTGTATATGGAAAACGACGAGTATGAAAAAACGTTTTTGATATGTGACAAGGCTATCGCTTTGGAACCGTTGGAAGAATCGGTTTATTTACGTATGATCAAGGGCATGTGCGATAAAGGCAAGGAAGCGCAAGCCATAAGCTTGATGGAGAACTATTTTAATATCTTATATAATGAAGTGGGCATTCGCGCCTCCGACACGCTTAACAATATATATAAAAAGCTAAAAAGAAACAATAGTCCCGCCACATATGATGTAGGGCAAATATTGGAAGAACTGAAAGAGATAAGCTCCCTTAATAAGGCCTTGTTCTGTAATTTTGAGGCCTTCAGGGATATTTACAGATACGAATCCCGCCAATCTGCCAGAAGGGAGTACGCCATAGTATTGATATTGATAGATATATATGGCGACAGGAATGAGGAATTACCGGAAAAAACGCTATCCAAGGCCAAAAAGAGTTTGTATGAGTGCTGTATGCTGACATTAAGAAAAGGAGATATGTTCGCGGATTATTCCAAATCTCAGGTCATTCTTATGGTTACGGTGGCGGCAGAGACCGATACTACCAGAATTATTGCCAGAATAAGCGAGCAGTTTTATTCGCTTACCCAGCGGGAAAGAGTGCATTTAAAATTCGATACGCAATCCAAGTAAAAAATCTGCTCTATGCACTTTATACTGCGTAGATGCATGCCTGCTATAATAATGACGAAATATTTTAAATAAAAAATTTATTTAATAATAAAACTCAGTTTTATTATTAAATAAATTTTTTTTATTAGTGAGAAAAGTGCTTGCTGTGAGTGAGTTGAGAGCATCAACCTGTAAAATAAATCTAGATAGCACAGATAGTAAATTATTTTTTACAGTGAAAAAAGTGCGAATTGTGAGTGAGATGTGAGTATTTGGTTGTAAAATAAATCTAGGTGGTAGATTATTGGCAAAAGTGGGCAGATAACTTGATTGCAAAATACTAACAAATTAGAGTGACGTTTAGATAAAGCAGAAATATTCTGCAAATTTTTCAATGGTGGATATCACGGCTGAAGAAGCAGGGAGTGAGGTTGGAAAAGGATATGTTTTCCATTAAGAATTCATTTATAACTTTATTTGCCGTCATTATGATGCTCTTACTTTTAAGTATAGGGCAAACTGCCGCCGCCGATGATTATATGACCAAAGCCACCATGAGTGATTGGATTATTACGTGGCATAATGATTTAGGGAGTGTCGTGGAATATGTCGCGAGGCGTGATTCGGATCCGACAAACATACTTGAAGACCAAGCTGATCGTTTTCTATTCGAAATAAGGAATATGTCGCCCGGCGAACAGAAAACTTCCACCATAACTGTCATCAATGGTTGCACTTTGCCCATTCAGTTAAGTGCGGAGGTGCAAAGTCTTTGGGGGCCGGAAACAGGCATTAACAACAATGGCGAAGTACTGACCGATGTGCTTTTGAGTAAACAGGTTATCATTACTACATATTTGGATTTCACTATGAATCCCAGTTTACCCGAAGATGAAAGATATGTTTTGATGCCCGGTTTCTCTGATAGTTCCATATTGACCGCAACTGACGTTCTCCCCGCCAGTATAGGTAGCCATGAGTTTCCTGATTTGCTTATGCCGGGCAAGGGTTTTATTATGAAAATAGATATTGATTTGCCAGGGGAGGAAACAGGAAATGAATTTCAGGGGACAAAGGCAGCGTTTAGATGGATTTTTACAGCCGAGCTAATACCGCCGGATGATCCGCCGCCGGATGATCCGCCGCCGGATGATCCACCACCGGATGACCCGCCACCGGATGATCCGCCGCCCAGAGAGCGTCGGGAGCGTGAACGTGAGCGAGATAACGGCACAACAATAACCGATCCGGAACCCCCAACCACAGACATTCCGGAACCGGAACCGCCGGTGACAGATATCGAACTCCCGGATCCGCCTTTGGGGGAAAAGATAATGCCCAAGACAGGTGAAGCCCCCTTGTGGTACAGCGTTCTTCCGGGTATAATGCTGGTAATGCTGGGTATGGCGCTGCTGATGAGAAAAAAAGACCCGCTGGCGGAATAATTTAGGTTTCATTGCTATTATAGGCAACGAAATAAATAAAAATATTTTTTAGGAGGAATTTGGTATGAAAAAGCTGCTACGTAACAAAAGAATGTTTCTGACACTAATTGCCGGCCTGTTTGTATTTGTCGCTGTTCTCGGCGCCGGCACCTTTGCCTGGTTCACCGGCAAAGACACGGTAAAGTTGGATGGCTCTATCACCGCGGCTACGGTAGGTGTGGAAACAAAAGATCTGTTCTATGGGGTTTTTGATATTCATAACAACAGCTTATTTGGTTTCCAGGTACAATCAGTATTAGAAGCCAATTACGCGCTGGCTGCCGATGTAAGAAATGCCGAGTTTATTGAAATGCTTAAATTTTCTGAGTGGATGAAAACGACTCACTTGTTACTCACGTTCCTGAAAGATGGTGTTGATACTGTTACTGATCCTCTAACTGAAGAAGTTTATTCAGTAAGAGAAAAAATGTTCGCGATGGGCTTGATCTTCAACGCTTTCACCAAGAAAGATGGCGTAACGCCTGTTACAGATGCCACACCTGGTAGCTTAATAGTCACGCAGATTTCCTTCAGTGTTAAAGAAAAAAGTTCCATTCCTGTATATTTCAGAACGCAGTTAGTAGTGAAAGAAGCCATTGATAGATTTGGAGAGCCCATTGAACTGAAGCTCGAAGAAGCGCTTTGGGCAAAACTGATAGGTGTTCCTATTGATGGTAAAGATGTTGCTGATCCCGTTGCTGACAATATAGGACTGCTTAAAGACTTGGGCATCATTGAAGTAAATGCAGTGCTAAAAGAGGTTGATGGTTGGTATTATTGCAACCTGCCGCTTTCTCCCTTATACGCTTGGGAAGTTGATCTTACCGATATAGCTTACCTGTATGGCGAAGCGAATGGTAATGAAGCGCAAGGCGCTGTAATCACCTTCGTTAATAATGAAGGCGACGATGAAGTTGCTGTCGAAGTTATCCAGGGTACCAATAATGCCGTTAATATGGCGGATGGCTGGGCAGACGCGGCTGAATTCGATTCTCTCGACGCGGGCAGCTGGTTCTATCCGTATACTACCGACGTATTTGCCATGTATCAAACGTACAAAGACTATTGGAAAGAGTAAATAAAAAAGCATAGCAGTATAAGAAGCATCTTATGAAGTCACTTTGGCTCACCGTCTATACCCCGGTATAGACGGTGAGCACACCCCTTATCCCCGGGTCAGTGGAAGGAGGAGTTTTCCTTGTTAAACAAAAAGGAAACTAAAATGAAAAGCGGATTTTTCAGGCGGAAATACATCTATATCGGCCTGAATGTTGTGGTCAGCTTACTGCTATTTGTCTTGGTGCTGATAAGCCCGGCTTCCGCTTTCTTATGGGCTACGAGTTACGCTACCTCTTCCATAGGGGATACAGACCTGGCTAATGCCACTGTAAGCTTGGATCTTATAGAAACCTCGGAAAAACAGATATTGAATTTCAAAGACACTCCGGCGGCTATAGAAGCCCAGGTGGATTTACTGGGTTATGTGGATTCACTAAAGGAACAGACGGCAGTCAATGAATATTTTACCGCATGGCGCCTGAGCGATTTACTGGCGGAAGGTAACAGCTATTTTGAGGAAGCAGAGGCAGCCTCCCAGTTTTCAATACTGCAACGCAGTTACACCTTTAAAAATAGTTCGAGTATCCCGGTTTATTTCCGGATAAACCGCGCTGTGCTTACCAACGATGATATAGATATGACACTGGCTGCTTTCTGGAGTATGGATGACGGCGAAACACTTGATAGTTTTGCATATGAACCTATAAGCGATTGCTATTATCTTAAAGCGCCATTGTTAACTGACGACCAGATAACGGTAACATTTGCGGCCATGATACTTGATACCGGCGACGCCAGCGGCAGCTTTGATTTTGTAGCGAATTTTGCTGAAATCATTCAAGCAACTAACAATGCTGTTTATATGGCCAAAGGATGGCAGTATTTTGCCAAAGAGTTTCTCCCCTACGACACCGAGGAGGATGATAAAGACAATCCAGGAGGTCAGGGGAATCAGGGTGGTTCAGGAGGTCAGGGAAATCAAGGTGATCAAGGCGGCAATCCTGGAGGCCAGGGGAATCAAGGTGATCAAGGTGGCAATCCTGGAGGCCAGGGGAACCAAGGTGATCAAGGTGGCAATCCTGGAGGCCAGGGGAACCAAGGTGATCAAGGCGGCAATCCTGGAGGCCAGGGAAACCAAGGTGATCAAGGCGGCAATCCAGGAGGCCAGGGGAATCAGGGTGATCAAGGCGGCAATCCTGGAGGCCAGGGGAATCAGGATGACCAAGGCGGCAATCCTGGAGGCCAGGGGAATCAGGATGACCAAGGCAATCCGGGAGGCCAGGGGAATCAGGATGACCAAGGTAATCCAGGAGGTCAGGAAGATCAAGGTAATCAGAACGATCAGGGAGATCAGCAATAAAGGTACAGACGCCACAAATTTGAAAATAAATATGAACTATTGTGAGTACACTTATGAATAATATACCATATTATGCAATAAAGACAATCAGCATTTTGCTTACGATATTCCTAATAGTTGTGTGCCTGTTTTTTGGCTATCTATATTATTGCAGTATCGCTAAAATGGAAGTGCCTACATTAGGTTCTTTCAAGGTATATCCGGTACTCTCCATTAGTATGGAGCCGAAGATAAACGTGGATGATGTAGTGATCATTGCTAAAACGGATGCGGCAAAACTTAAACCCGGGGATATTATCACCTTTACCGCTTATGAAACCGATGCCGTTATTACTCACAGAATCGTTGATATAGAATCTACCGTCAACGGCTATGTGTTTACAACCAAAGGCGACCGTAATAATGTGGAGGATTCATTTTTTACGCCACAAGACCGCCTGATCGGTAAATACGTTATGCGTATACCTAAGCTGGCGGTATTCATAAGAACCTGTACAGAAAAGCCTGTTTATATTGTGGCTCTGGTATTTATTATATTATTGATACAGTTTTTGTGTGGTGTATTTGAGAAAAAATTAAAGCCGGCTCAAGATGAAACAGTGACGGTAACACCAGATGTAATGTTTTCGCAAACCGCGGCGGAACAGCAGCAAAACGCTGATTGGTGGCAAACCGGCCCGTAGCCGCGAATTTAAGAACTTGTTTGTGGAAAGCTGGAATAATGAATGGGAGTGCCAGCGATGAAAAAAATGAAGGTTAAGACTATATTGATAGCTATAGGCGTAGCCGTATTAATTTTAGGTACGGCCGGCACAGCTTTTTCCGGCGGGTGGTTCTCCTCAATGGTGGAGCTTACCGCTGCCGCTGAGGGAAACCAATTACTTGCTGTAAGAAGTGTTGGCGACAAATCTGCCTTGCGCTATGAGGCTACGGAGAGCCCGCTATCTATGCCTGCGGAACTGTCCCTTGATTTGTTTGACCTACTTAACGCCGGGCAATTTGAGGAAGCTGAAGAACAGTTTATTAAATCGGCGTCCTTGTTTTTTACAGCGGTGGCAGATGAAGATGATTTAAATGAAAACTATTTCGGATATCACGCCTATCGGCTGACATACGAGTTTACTTATAAAAATAACAGCGACGATCCTTTAGACGTATATGTCAGATTTAAGCCTTTCAGCAATTATGTGAATATGATAGCCCCGGATGTTTTTTGCATACAAACTCTGACAAGCACGGATGAGCGCGGAAAGATGATGGAATTGCCAAGGCTGAATCTCAATGGTCAGGGCTTAGCATACTACTACCCTTATCCGCTGTCGATCAAGGATAATGATAGCATAACTCTGGAACATATCATATTTATCAGCGATGCCGATTACGGAAAAATTGATTTGGATGAGGTTTTATCCTTCGATTTGATACAAGTGGATAATAATGCTTCCATTATAGATTGGAATGTAAAAATTGAAAAGGGCGATGTATTCGCGTATGATAAAACATTAGAGAAAAATATCGCTTATTATGCCTTTGATTTGGATTTGAAATTAATTGAAGAAGAACTGCTGGAAGAGGAAGTGCTTGAAGAAGAGCTTGAGGAAGAGCTTGAAGAGGAATTGTTAGTAGAAGAAGCTCTTGAAGAGGAAGAGCTTGAAGAGGAAGTACTTGAGGAGGAAGTTCTTGAAGAGGATACGCTTGGCGGAGAAGAGTCTGTTGAGGAAGCGTTTGAAGATGAGGAGCTTATTGAGGTAGGGCTTGAAGAAGAACTGCCCGACGATGAAGAAATATCAATTATTGAAGATGTTGACGACGCCGGTGAATCCGGTGGTACCGATAATGACACTGATGATGTTGACCCTATTACAGATACTGACGATGGCAACTGCCAGGGTGGTGGCAGTCAAGGTGGCGCCGGTGGCGGCAATAGCCAGGGCGGCGGTGACAGTCTTGGTGAAGGCAACCAAGGTGACAGTGGTACAACTGTTGGCGGTGCTGCTGTAGACAAAGGCGGCGAAGGTCATCAACATGGAGCGATGGCAGTGGACGAAGATGAAGAATTGTATTCTCCTCCTCCACCGCTGACGTCTGACAACGGTTTTAAAAGCTGCGATATCAGTGATGACGGAAACAGTGCTTCCGATGATGGCGCCGCCGATAGTGCCGCTTCCGGCAGTGCTGAGGCGGAATAGATTTATTTTGGTAATAGGCTTTATTCTAAATGATAGGAAACCGGGCCTATGAAAGAGAAACTGAAAAAACTGCTTGAAATAAAAAGAAACAGAATTATTACGTTTATCGCTGTTTTTCTCATTATTGCCGGGCTATGTATAGCCTTGCGCCCATGGTATATTGCTTGGCATTTTGCCAATACACAAAAGAAAATGATCGCGACCTGGAATGCTACCAGTGAATTTGTGGAGGATACCGGTAGCGCTGGGTGGCAGATTTCGGTTTCTGTGATCGGTGATGAATATGTTGAGGTTTGGGAAGAAGATACCGGACCTTCCATAGATATAAATTACGTCATCAATCACATGGATGGCATTCTTACCATAGATAGAATCCGTCTTAATGTACCGATAATTAACAAGTATACCATCAAAAACTTAAATATTTCTATATGTTCCATAGTAGCAGCGAACCATATGGGGCAAGCCGGAAATTATGTGCTGGCCGGTCATAAGAGCCGTATTCGCGGCAGGCATTTCAATAGACTTTTAGAACTGAGACTCGGCGATCTTATTGTTGCGGAAAACAAAGAAGCAAAATATACCTACAAGGTTACCGAGGTTTTTTCAGTTACTCCGCTGGATACGTGGGTAATGGAGAATGACGGCGATAAAAAATTGATTACCTTAATAACCTGCGATTATACTACAAACCCCATAGGACGCTTGATTGTTAGAGGAGAATTGATAGAAACTGAGCCGGCGGAGGCGAGTGATTAGAAAGTGGTAATAGCAAAGGCGATAAAAAAGCGCGTGATCAACCCCTTATGGGGTTGTCAACATAAAAACCGCCACAATAGCATAATCTGTGGCGGTTCTTCTATGTGCATAAATGCGTGTGATGCGGGTGGCAGAATGCCACACCTTTTTGTTTTTGGGGAGACCTTCGCCCAGCGGCTTTTTATTGGTTACGAATGGCTTCCAGCGCCGAAAGGCGCATAGCGCGTATGGAGGGATAAAGGCCGGAAAGCAACGCCACCAACGCGGAAAAGGCCACGCCGACAACAGCCAGCCAAGGCGGTATGATGGAGCTGTAGCTTTCCATAAACCACATAATGGTGCTGCCTTCGAATAATTGCGCCAGATTATTGATGATATATGAAAGGCCATAGCTTAGCCCTAAGCCAAGCGTGCCGCCCAGTAGGCCGATGCAGGCGGCTTCGGCCAAAAATAGCATCAGGATATTGCCCATACGGCAGCCCAACACCTTGATCACGCCGATTTCACGCGTACGCTCCACGATGGACATCAGCATGGTGTTCATAATGCCGATCGCCGCCACTAGCATGGCCACCGCGCCGATAATGCCTAGCACATTTTGTATCATCTTAACCGATTCCTGCTGCTGGCTTATCCACTCGCCGCTACCCCAACCTTCCAGGCCCAACGCGCGTATTTCTTCAACCACAGTGGCCACATTATTCATATCGTTCACCTTAACTACCAGATTCTCTACCGAGCTGCGCTTAGGGTCATAGCCTGAATAATCCTTATTTTCCTTGCGCAGGGCCTCCAGCGTTGCTAAATCAACAAAACCTGTACTCCAGTAATCGGTTCCGCCACTGATATTATCCAGAATGCCGGTAACCTCCAGCGTGTAGATTTTACCGGGCGAATGTCCTTCATCATAGAAGGCATTGTTTTCAAAAGCGCCCCAATCGAAGCTGAATTTGATATTATCCGCTAATAAATCCACATTAGGTTCGCGTTCCTCATAGGGTACCCAATAGTAGCCACCGCGGTAATTGCGGCGCGGCGGTTCCATATCATAACCGATATCAGCGGTCAAAACCGCTTGTACGCTGTTGCGGTTGACGCGACCCTGGGGCAGGCTGCCTTCCGTGGGCAAAAAACCGAAGGTTTCCGCTAAGGCGAAGTCCACACCGACAAAGCGCATATAACCCCGGTTGCGCCCGCTTTTTAAGTGGGTAGATTGGCTCACCACTGGCAATACGGCCTGTACATGCTCCAGACCTTCCACCTGCCGGATTATTTTATCATCCAATTCAGTCTGGCGGCCCGAGGATTGATCCCAGCCGGGATACACCTGCACCTGGGTCAAGCTGCCATAATTACCCAACTGTTCCTCAAAGGAGTGTTGAAAACCCAAGCCAATAGAGATCATCACCACGATGCTGATAGTGCCCACGGCCATGCCCAGCGCCGTAAGCACCGTACGCAGCTTGCGCCGCCACAGATTGGTAAAAGCCATGATCATTGTATCAAATATATTCATGAGAACCCCTTCTATAATTAACGATGAATGATTAACGATTAACGATTGTAGTAAAAAAATGCTGGCGCATTTTTTATTATTTAATTGTTCATCGTTCATTGTTAATCGTTAATCGTCATTCAGTTCGGCTAGGCGTTTTTTTGTCCGCAGCTTGCTGATTATGATCAGCGCTGCTACTAGTAAAACCGCGCCGCCGCCTATCAGCCACCATTTATTCAGCTTGAAGCCGCCTGCTTCGCCTATAAAATCCGGGCGGTACATATCATCGGGGAAGCCGGGTTGCCATTCATCGCCAGAATCCGGCATTAATTGTTCCTGTACGTATAAGGTGAAGGGCAGGCGCTCCTCCAGCGTATCGCCGTATTCATCCTCGAAAGAAATCACGAACTCGCCCGCGATATCGCCAGGCTCATTAGCTATAATACCGGTATCCACGCCGTATTGCGTTCCGGCTTGAATCGTGCCGAGATATAGTGATTCCTCTAGCGAAAGGCCCGGCCCTTCCACGCCGACCATAACATTGTAAATGGAAGATTTGCCCATATTGAGGATGGAAAAATAGGGATAGGCGGTCATGCCCTGCTCAATATAGGGATTATCGAAGCGCGGCTCCTCAACCACCACGCGTATCTCCTGATTGATGGGCACGGTGATATTGACCGCCGGAGCGGAAAAGGAATCCTTCTCGTCATTTTCGTACTCCATGGTCACGCTCATCATATTAGGCTTGGCCGGCGTATCGGGGCCCACCTGCATCTCCAGGCTGCGCCGGATGATTTCGCCCGCCTCCATGCGCCGCACAT
>Ga0123356_10004556_pt1 | contig 14287 bp, 12 predicted proteins | sample TergutEmb28metaG_2_FD_92546 | JGI IMG/M metagenome (GOLD analysis project Ga0123356, IMG submission 92546) | Embiratermes neotenicus P3 segment gut microbial communities from Petit-Saut dam, French Guiana - Emb289 P3 | ecosystem: Host-associated > Arthropoda: Insects > Digestive system > Gut ...
ACCCGCAGGCGGAACGCATCAATCGATGACGTGATAGCCGCCGTCGACGTAGAGCGTGGTTCCCGTGATCAGTTTGGCGCCGTCGAGCGCGAGAAACGCCGCCCGCCCCACATTGTCGATGCTGAAAAGGCTGCGTGCCGGCGCCCAATTCGTCGAATTCCGGAATACCTGACGCCGCGCGCGCCGCCAACGGTCCAGGCGAAATGGCGTGGACGCGGATGCCCTTCGGTCCGACTTCGGCTGCGCCGCGCATTCCAGCCGCGGAGCGAAGCGGAGAGCCCGAAATATCGAAGGGAATGTAGGGCGGCGGCAACCCGGCCCCGACGATGGGGTTGCGGTGCGTCGTCGAGGTGGCCGCAAGCGGGCGATCGGGACCCGGGCACCGATGATGGTGCCGATGGCGTCGAACGAGCGGTGGTCGCTTGATTTTGTATCGGATCAGCTCACCGACGGCCGCCGCTTCCGCATCCTGGCCGTGGTCGATGATTGCACGCGTGAATGCCTGGCGCTGGTGGCTGACACCTCGCTCTCGGGTGTCCGGGTGGCGCGGGAACTGAGCGTGGCAGGCCGAAGATGGTGGTCAGCGACAACGGCAGCGAGTTGACCGGCAACGCCATCCTGACCTGGGCCGATCACAGCCGCGTCGCGTGGCATTACATCGCGCCGGCAAGCCCATGCAGAACGCCTTCATCGAGAGTTTCAACGGCCGGTTGCGGGACGAATTGTTGAACGAGACGCTGTTCACGTCGCTGGCCCAGGCCCGCGTCACGCTCGCCTGTTGGCGGGCCGACTACAACACCACGCGACCGCACTCACAGCTCGGATGGAAGACCCCGTCTGAGTTTGCCATCGCCTGCCAACCGCGACGGGATCTGGCGCTGCGCTACGCCGGTGGCTCCGCGCCAGCTCCCGCTACAAGAGGTTCACCAAGCAGGACAAGACCGAGGCGTACTTCACCGAAATCCGCGCCAACACCGTCGATTTCCTCAACCTGGCGAAAGATAACAAGGCCGCCACGCCGGCCCCGGTCACCAGCGGCGAAGATTCGATCCCCTTCTAGTGACCTTGCCCCCAAGTTTTATCCAGGTGTGAGTTCGCTCTGACTGCTGGATTTGCCTGGTCTGGCACCCGATCGTAAGAGCCGAAACCTTAGCCACTCGGTCCTGATCGCGTCCAACGTTGCGCGGCTTACGGTCCTTTTGGCACATGCTTGTGCGACTACCTGATCGGACGAGGTGACGTGTGTGGGCAGTGATGGCTAGCCCTTGATAAGCAGCGTCAGTGAGTCCATTCGAACACGCTGCTAATGCCCGACCAGGTAACAGATGTGGCTAGACTGGCTGGGTTGCTAGAGCCCTGTTTGATCGCCGCCTCGGTATGGACGGTAATGCAGCCATCGCAGCGCAACGTTACAGCCACCGCGAGCGCGACCAGTTCGCGCATTTGGGTCTCCTCAATCACTTATCGCCAGCTCGCCGGGCAGAGAAAAGCGAGAACACACCGAATGGCATAATCTTCGGAAAGTGTCTAAACGTTCTTTGATATGTCGCGCCTTTTCCGGCGCGCGTCCATGGTCTTTGCGGGACAAAATGCTACGACGGGTGAACCGAATGTTGCGCATTGGGCCCGAGCATTGATGTTCAAAGGGCAAACGCTTTGTTCAGTTTCTTCGGCGCCGTCGCGTTTTGCAGTGTCACATAGTCGGGCAGCCCGTTCTTAAACGGCGGATAGGCGTCGCCAACAATGAGGGGCGCCAAATAGCGGCGCGCTGCCTTGGTAATGCTGAAGCCATCGGCGCTGATGAAGTCGGCGGGCAACAGCTTCTCCTGGTTCGCGACATCAGAGAGCGGTGCCTCGATAATGTCCCAGCGATAGGGAGTATCGCTGAGTCGCCGGATCGCCGGCATCACTGCGTTTTTTCCTGCAACGGCGAATTCCACCGCCGCGCAACCGACCGCGTAAGCCTGCTCGACATCAGTCATAGAAGCAAGATGACGTGCGGACCGCTGAAGATAGTCAGGTACAGCCCAATGGCATTTACAGCCGAGATTTGCGCCTATCAGCTTGGTGATGACGGGGGCCACCCCACCGAGCTGTGCATGGCCGAAGACGTCCTCGTCTGAAGCTGAGAGGAACTTACCGTCTCGTCCCTTGATTCCTTCCGATAGAGCGATAACGCAGTGGTCATACCGCCACAAAGCTTCTTCTACTTTGGTCAAAAACCGCTTCTGATCGAAGGTGACCTCAGGTAGCAGCAAGATGTGCGGAGCATCGCTTTCGTGCTCGGCCGCGAGCGCGCAGGCAGCGGTCGCCCAGCCAGCATGGCGTCCCATTACCTCCAGGGCGAACACCTTCGTCGAACTACGGCTCATCGACGCCAGGTCAAACGCGGCCTCGCGAAGCGACGTGGCAAGGTACTTCGCCGCTGAGCCAAACCCTGGCGAACAGTCGGTGATCGGTAGGTCATTATCCACTGTCTTTGGGATGCCGACGCAGATGATCGGGTAGTCGAGGTCGGCGCCAATCTGGCTGACTTTGTAGGCGGTGTCTTGCGAGTCACCGCCGCCGTTGTAAAAAAAATATCCGATGTCATGCGCGCTAAAGACTTCGATCAAGCGTTCGTACTGCGCGCGGTGTTCTTGAATCGAGCCAAGCTTGTAGCGACAGGATCCGAACGCGGCGCCTGGCGTGTGTTTTAGCGCCGCGATCGCGTCTTCGGACTCAGCGCTGGTATCGATCAAATCCTCGGTCAGGGCGCCAATTATGCCATTCCGCCCAGCATAGACTTTGCCAATCTCGTCCGAATGTTCGCGCGCAGTTTCCAGTACGCCACAGGCCGAGGCGTTGATTACCGCTGTAACTCCGCCCGACTGGGCATAGAACGCATTCTTTCGGGCCATGACACACTCCCAGAAGACGCCTGCCCTCCTGCCCGTCACGAAAACCCTAAGCGTCTCGTCGTTTTCGCACTCGGGACCATAGCTGTGATTGGCGCCGCTGTCACAGATCTGACACCCGTAGGCCCGATCCTTCTAGGCTGAGCTCCTCTCGGAAGAGCGTCGAGCTCTTTGAGTTCGATCGAATTATCTTGCACATAAACAAGGCTTTATGCGGATCGCGATGCGATGCTGGAGCGCAGCCTTTAGGCGAATGAAGAGGCTGGAACCGCTCGTTGATTTCGGTGGAATACTCCGGATCATACTGTCCGCGAAGCCAATATGAATTGGAACTAGTCTGGCCTAGTTTCGTAGGTTGAGCGGTCGATTGCCGCGTTTGCTCAACGGACGAGCGCTTTTTCGAACAAGGTAATAGTTATTGACGACGATCCTTCTGTCCTGAGGGGGATTGCGCGGGTGTTAAAGATGTCGGCCAAGCAATGGGAGGATCCGCGTGACGAGTCAAAATCTCGAGAGCGTCGCTGAGAGTCTTGTTGCCGACGGAAAAGGGATCCTTGCGGCAGACGAAACCGTCCCAACTTTGACCAAACGATTTGACACTCTCGGCATCAAGTCGAGCGAGGAGACCCGTCGTACCTACCGGGAAATGCTTTTTACCTGCCCTGGTGTCGCCGAATATATCAGCGGAGCGATCATGTATGACGAAACGATCCGTCAGAAGAGTTCGCGGGGCGTGCCCTTCGCCGAGGCTCTTGCAAGCCAAGGTATTCTGCCCGGCATCAAGGTTGACACCGGCGCAAAACCCTTAGCCGGCTCTTCTAGTGAGACCATCACTGAGGGGCTTGACGGACTACGAGATCGTCTTAGGGCATACCACGGCATGGGTGCCCGTTTTGCAAAGTGGCGGGCGGTCTTTCATGTCAGCGACACATTTCCAAGTGCCGCCTGCGTGAGTGCGAACGCACACGCGTTAGCTCGGTACGCCTCGCTTTGTCAGGAACAAGGATTAGTCCCGATCGTCGAGCCTGAAGTGCTCATGGACGGATCGCATTCGATAGCGCGCTGTGAGCATGTCACGAGTGTTGTTCTTCACGCTGTGTTTGATGCTCTCTTTGAGCAAGGTGTCGCGCTGGAGGGAATATTACTCAAGCCCAACATGGTCGTTGCCGGCAAGGAGTGTGGTCACCAGCCTTCCGCGGAGAAGGTCGCGGACGCGACGTTGGATTGCTTGCGCCGGCACGTGCCTGCCGCTTTGCCCGGCATAGTATTCTTGTCGGGCGGTCAATCTGCTCGCTCGGCGACCGTCCATCTCAACGCAATAAACAGGCTCAACAGCAGGAAGCCGTGGAAAATCAGTTTCTCGTACGGGCGGGCGCTTCAGGATCCAGCGCTCGAGGCATGGCATGGACGCTACGAGCGCTTGCCGGCTGGTCAGCAGGCGTTTCGTAACCGAGCTCGCTTAAATGGAGCAGCTACTCTCGGCAAATACACCGACGAGATGGAGGCTGCGTCGCCGAGTGAAGGCGAAACACCACATCGTCCCGACTGGCACGACGATTAAAAATGGCGACCGACCGCGTCAGCAAGTTGAGGACCTTTCAATGACCAAGGAACAGAAGGAGGCGATTATGGCGAAGGCGTTGCCCGACGCGGAGCGAGCCTTGATGGATGCTTATTGGCGCGCCGCCAATTACCTCTCGGTCGGTCAGATTTATCTCTATGACAATCCGCTGCTCAGGCGATCACTCACAAAAGACGATATTAAGCCGCGACTGCTCGGGCATTGGGGAACCACGCCCGGTTTGAATTTCATCTATGTCCACTTGAACCGGGTGATCAACAAGCACGACCTCGACATGATCTATGTCGCCGGTCCTGGGCATGGCGGTCCAGGCCTGGTTGCGAATGCCTATCTCGAAGGAACCTACAGCGAGGTCTATCCGAACATCACGCCCGACGAAGTCGGCATGAAGCGGTTATTTAAACAGTTCTCGTTTCCCGGCGGAATCCCCAGCCATGTAGCACCCGAGACGCCCGGGTCCATCCATGAGGGCGGAGAACTCGGCTACGCGGTTTCGCATGCCTATGGAGCGGCCTTCGACAATCCAGATCTGATTGTCGCCTGCGTCGTTGGCGATGGCGAGGCAGAAACCGGGCCGCTGGCGACGAGCTGGCATTCCAACAAGTTCCTGAACCCCGCAGCGGACGGCGCAGTTCTGCCAATCCTTCATCTCAACGGCTATAAGATCGCCAATCCCACCGTTCTTGCCAGGATCAGTCACGAAGAGCTGGAGCAGTTATTCCGCGGCTATGGCTACACGCCCTATTTCGTTGAGGGGGACGAGCCGCGAAAGATGCATTCCCTGATGGCCGAAACTCTCGACACCATCGTCGGAGAGATTAAGCGCATCAAAACCGAAGCCCGTCGCCATGGTTCTACGAAACGGCCGCGCTGGCCGATGATTGTGCTGCGCACGCCCAAGGGCTGGACCTGCCCCAAAGAGATCGATGGCAAACGCACCGAGGATTACTGGCGATCGCACCAGGTGCCGATGGGAGAGATGCACGAGAACCCGGCGCACGTGCGCCTCCTCGAGGAGTGGATGAAAAGCTACCGGCCGGCGGAGCTATTCGACCAAAACGGCGGGTTGCGGCCTGAGCTGGCAGAGATCGCCCCTCGGGGGCATCGCCGCATGAGTGCCAATCTGCATACTAATGGCGGTCTGCTGTTGCGCGACCTTCGGCTGCCGGATTTCCGCGATTACGCGGTCAAGGTTACCGCGCACGGCGCTGTGTTCGCCGAATCCACTCGGGTGATGGGCAAGTTCCTGCGTGACGTCATGAAGATGAATATGGACGCGCGGAACTTCAGGCTTTTTAGTCCAGACGAGAGCAACTCGAACCGCTGGCAGGATGTCCTCGAGGTGACCAATCGCGCCTGGGTCGCAGAAACCCTTCCGTGGGATGATCATCTCGCGCCTGATGGTCGGGTCATGGAGATGCTTAGCGAGCACCAATGCCAAGGCTGGCTTGAGGGCTATCTCCTGACCGGCCGCCACGGGTTCTTTTCTTGTTATGAGGCCTTCATTCACATCATTGATGCGATGTTCAACCAGCACGCCAAGTGGCTGAAGGTCTGCAACCACATTCCTTGGCGGCGCCCCATCGCCTCGTTGAATTATCTGCTGTCGAGCCACGTGTGGCGGCAGGATCACAACGGGTTCAGTCACCAAGATCCCGGTTTCATCGACCATGTCATGAACAAGAAGGCCGAGGTCGTCCGCATTTACCTGCCACCCGACGCCAACTGCCTGCTGTCAGTCACCGATCACTGCTTGCGCAGCCGCAACTACGTGAACGTGGTCGTCGCCGGTAAGCAGCCAGCACCGCAATGGCTATCGATGGACGAGGCCATCAAGCATTGCGAAGCCGGCCTCGGGATCTGGGAGTGGGCCAGCAGCGATAAGGGTCACGAACCCGACGTCGTGATGGCGTGCTGTGGCGACGTGCCCACATTAGAGACACTCGCTGCTGTCGACCTCCTTCGGCATTATGCCCCTGAGGTAAGGATACGCGTGATCAACGTCGTCAATCTGATGACGCTACAGCCGCACAGTGAGCATCCGCATGGCCTCACTAACCCCGAGTTCGATGTTCTTTTTACGACAGACAAGCCTATCATCTTTGCCTTCCACGGCTACCCGTGGCTGATTCACCGACTTACCTACCGGCGCACCGGCCACGAAAATATTCATGTGCGCGGCTACAAGGAGGAAGGCACCACGACGACACCTTTTGATATGTGCGTGCTCAATGATCTCGATCGTTTCCACTTGGTGAGCGATGTGATCGACCGCGTGCCCAAGCTCGGACCACGGGCCGCGTATGCCAAGCAGGCGATACGCGACAAACTCATCGACCATAGGGAGTTCATTTGCCGGTACGGCGATGACATGCCCGAGATCAAGGGGTGGCGATGGGGACAAGAAGCGGGTTCCACGGCAGTGCATTCCACAGAGGCGGACAACGTCTGACTTTCGAGTGGACGAAGGTGAACGTCTTCGCGATCAGGCACGGTGAGACGGAGTGGAGCCTCAGTGGCAAGCACACCGGGACCACCGACATCCCATTGACCGACCATGGCCGCCGGCTCGCAGAACGGATGCGGCCGGTCCTCGCCAGGAATTTCTCCGGGCTTGCTCTCTGCAGTCCAATGCGACGCGCGCAGCAGACCTGCGAACTGGCAGGCTTCGGCCAAAACATGGTCGTCGACCCTGACTTGGCGGAGTGGGACTACGGCGAATACGAAGGAAAGACGCCCGAGGAGATCCATAGGGTCACACCGGGCTGGCTAGTATTCCGCGACGGATGTCCCGGTGGTGAGACACCCCAGCAAGTGGGCGCGAGGGTCGATCGGGTTATCGCGCGCACGCGTGCGCTCGATCGCGACATATTGCTGTTTGCACACGGGCACGTGCTCCGCGTGCTTGCCGCACGATGGATCGGTTTGCCACCAGAGGGCGGTCAGCACTTTCTTTTAGATACTGGCACCCTGTGCGTTCTGAGCTACTACCGTGATGTGCCGGCGGTGAGGATTTGGAACGGGCCACTCATGGCCTAAACGCGTCGGAGAAGTGCGATGGGCGAAGAGTGCACGCATGTGATCACCCGCGATAGGTATGACGCCGTTCTTTTTGACCTCGACGGAATAATAACCAACACGGCGACAATACACGCCGCATGTTGGAAACAGATGTTCGACGAATATCTGCGGAGGCGCGCAACACAGAGAGGCGACGCGTTTCGCCCGTTTGATCTCGCCAATGACTACCGGCTCTATGTAGACGGAAAGCCGCGTTTTGATGGTGTTCGAGATTTCCTCAGATCGCGCGGTATTGAACTGCCCGAAGGAAGCCGAGACGATCCCGCGGAACTCGAAGCGGTATGCGGACTTGGAAACCAAAAAAAGGAACTGGTCAACAAGGTCATCGAAGACAAAGGGGTGGAGCCCTACCCGGGTAGTACAAAGCTCATCCAACAGCTTCGCGATCAAGGCTTTAAAATCGCCGTCGTCACCTCGAGCCAGAACTGCACAGTTGTCTTAAAGGCGGGCAAACTCGACGCCTTCTTCGACGCGCGAGTCGACGGCGATGTGATGCATGAGCAGCACCTAGCTGGAAAGCCCGCTCCGGACTCCTTCCTGGCGGCCGCGAGGCTTCTTGGATCTGAGCCGGCTCGATCGGTCGTCATCGAGGACGCCCTCGCCGGGGTCGAGGCAGGGGCTAGGGGAAAATTCGGGCTTGTGATCGGCGTCGCGCGCAAGGGTAATGCCAAAGAGCTTGCGCAGCATGGCGCGCATCTGGTGGTGAACGATCTGAGTGAATTGGTCGATTGACATACGCCCCACGCTGCCTTGAGGAGCAGCCCAATGCTTCATCACGAACGTCTGCGACCGCCCTCCCGGGATTACCCAGCCGACGAATGGAATGTCGTTGAAAAAAGATTTCGCCCCGAATTCCTGGCCCAGTCGGAGACCATGATGGCGCTGGGCAATGGCTATCTCGGCATGCGCGGCTGCCCAGAAGAAGGCGGTCCAAACGCCGAGAACAGCACTTTAATCAACGGGTTCTATGAAACCTGGCCGATTGTGTATGGCGAAGATGCCTACGGGTTCGCAAGAACCGGCCAAACAATCTGCAACGTGACAGATAGCAAGATCATCAAGCTGTTCGTGGACGACGAGCCATTTTGGCTGCCTGACGCAAATATCCTTAGCTACGATCGACGGCTCAACATGAAGTCGGGGACGCTTGACCGCAACATCCTGTGGGAAACCCCCACGGGCAAACAGGTGTTAATCAAGTCTCGGCGTCTGGTCTCATTCTCCGACAGGCACGTCGCCGCTATCTCCTATTGCGTGACGCTCCTCAATGCCGAAGCCTTCGTGGTGATTTCGTCGGAGATGGCGATCAACAAGCCAAGCGGCGGCGCCGACGGCAATGATCCGCGATTAGCAAAAGCCTTTTTAGATCGGACGCTCTTTCCGCGGGCCAGCTATTCCAAGGATCGGCGCATCGTACTGTGCCATGCGACCGAAAAAAGCCAGTTGACTGTGGCATGTGCCACTGAGCCCGTGGTGCAGACGACGTGTCTCAGCACCTACAAAGTCGTTCACACTAAGGACTTCGGCCAGGTCGTCTTCACTATCCAGGCGCGACCCAGCGCTCGGATCGAGCTCACCAAATACATGGTCTATCACACCTCACAAACGGCATCAGCTGACGAACTCTGCGGCCGCGCCGACTGGACCATGGATCGCGTAACGGAGCAAGGGTTCCAGAAATTACTCGTCTCCCAAGAACAGTACATGGACGATTTCTGGCGACGTAGCGATGTACAGGTCAGAGACGTCCGCCATGATCGCACCAAGCGAACCACCGTTGAGATTCAGCAAGCGATCCGCTTCAACCTATTTCATATCCTGCAAGCCGCGGCGCGCGCCGAGAACACGGGCGTTCCGGCAAAGGGCCTCACCGGAAAGGCGTACGAGGGGCATTACTTCTGGGACACAGAAATCTACCTGCTGCCATTTCTGACCTACACCTCTCCGCAGATCGCCAGGAATTTACTGATCTTCCGGCACAGGATGCTGCCGCAGGCGCGAGCGCGCGCCACGGAATTGCGCCGTCGCGGAGTCATGTTCCCGTGGCGCACCATCAACGGCGAAGAGGCCTCGGCGTACTACGCCGCCGGAACCGCCCAATACCACATCAATGCGGACATCATGTACGCGCTGCGCAAATATGTGCATGCGACCGGCGACGACCAGTTCCTGTGGGATTTTGGCGCCGAGATGCTTGTGGAGACGGCACGTCTGTGGGTGGACCTGGGTTTCTTTTCGGACGCCAAAGGTGGAAGATTCTGCATCAACTCCGTCACCGGACCGGATGAATACAATACCGTTGTCAACAACAATGCCTACACGAATTTGATGGCGCGGGAAAACCTGCAGTACGCCAGCGACACCGTCGAGGCGATGCGGACCAAAGAACCGGACGCGTACCACGCGCTCGTTGACAAAACGGCGCTCAAGCTCGAGGAGGTAGAAGCGTGGCGCCGCGCGGCCGAGCACATGTACGTGCCGTACGACGAAAAGCTGAAGATCATCCCGCAGGACGACAGTTTTCTGGAGAGACAAGCGTGGGATTTTAAGAATACACCGCCCGACCATTACCCACTATTGCTATTTTACCACCCGCTCGACATCTATCGGAAGGAAGTGATCAAACAGGCGGATGTAATCTTGGCCATGTTTTTGTTGTGCGGTGCTTTTTCAATAGAAGAAAAAAGACGCAACTTTGAATTCTATGACCCCCTAACCACCGGCGACTCGTCGTTGTCATCGTGCGTCGAGGCCATTATCGCTGCACAGATCGGCGATATTGAGAAAGCGATACGCTACGGAATGGCGGCGCTACTGATGGATCTGGCCGACGTGGGCGGAAATGTGCGGGACGGCTGCCATATCGCCTCGATGGGCGGTACTTGGATGACACTAGCGTATGGGTTCGGCGGGATGCGTGACCATGACGGAGCCTTATCATTCTGGCCGCGTCGTGCACCTCAGGATAACGCCATACTTCGCTTTCCTGTGACTTATCGCGACAACATACTGGAGGTCGAAATTGGCGTGCAGAAGGTTGAATACACTTTGCGCGAGGGCGAAAGTCTCGAGATCCGTCACGAAACGGAAGAGATACGGCTCACCCGCGAACGTCCGATGGTGGTCCGATCGGTCAGCAGGAGGTGAGCATATGTTTATCGAGATGTGTCGGATCTCAGCAACAACCGCGCTAACAGGCTACGAGCTCAAACGATAGCATTGCGACGGTCGGGATCCCGGGCCAAGCGCGGGGCGGTACGCCGCTCCAAGCGCAAAAAAGTGCTGGTCATCGACGTGGGTGGCACGTCTGTGAAAATCCTCGCCACCGGGCAGACGGAGAGCCGATCCTTTCGATCCGGACCGACGCTCACTCCCAGCCGGATGGCATCGAGAGTGAAAAAGCTTGCAACGGATTGGGCGTATGACGCTGTCTCGATCGGATACCCTGGCCCAGTTTTAAACGGCCGGCCGTCTGCAGAACCCGTCAACCTGGGACATGGGTCATTCGATTTCGTGCAAGCCTTCGGCCGTCACGTCAGAATCATTAACGACGCCGCAATGCAGGCCCTGGGGAGTTACAAGGATGGCGTGAATTTCCCCTTGCTGAAATGGCCCACTACAGAAAAAACCGCCGCGAAGTTTCCAAGGTGAGGCGAAGATCACGGCCTCGACGCGGCCCATCCATTCAAGCATGCGCAGCTCCGGCGGCAGCTCGGCGAGCTCGAGGTCGAGATTGTCTATCACTCGTGCTCGCCGGCCCATCTCTAGAGCCCGTAGAGCCGGAAGCGCGGGCGGCATATCCATATCTCGGTACTTGAGGGACTCTTGGCTCCCTGGGCTCGGCGATAATTGGTAACCGACATGCCGAGAGATGCCGCCTCACGCCAGCTTCTCGATCTGGCATGGATAACAGCGGTGAGGGGCAGCGCCGCTGACGGGGTCGGCCACCTCGGTGCCGATCGCCAGGTTTATGTTGGCGCCGTCGGAGTCGAGCACATCATAACCAGATAACCCCGGTTCGGGCCAGGACTGCCACCAGCCGCGCCGCGACGATGCCGTCCGCCAACGACGCATTGAGCTGAGCCCGGGTGCGCACCCGGGCGCGCGGCGTCGTGATCGCAAGCCAAATCGCCCTCGCCGATATCGCGGGCGGCAGCGGTCGCTGGACTTAGCTCGGCTACGGGGTCGGGTTCCATTCGGCGTAGCCGAGCGAGGTTGCGGTGCTGACTGTGGCCGAGCGGACTCTTTGCCGACGTCAGGGTCCAGGGGCCAGCAAGGCAAAGGTATGACGCGCGATCATCAGCTCCTCGTCGGTTGGTACGACGTAAACGGGGATCCGGCCGTCGGGCCTTGAGATCAGCGGCCCGCCTTCGGCGTTGGCGGAGGAGTCCAGCGAGACGCCAAGCCAAGCGAGCCGTTCGGCGATGGCGGCGCGCAGCTTCGGCGAATTTTCGCCGATGCCAGCCGTGAAGATGAACCCGTCGACGCCTGCCATGGCGGCGGCCAGCATCCCAGCACTAAGGCCTACGCGGTAGACGAAATAGTCGACGGCAAGTTGCGCCCGCGGGTCGCTCGAGTCCTGCAGTTCCCGCATGTCGTTGCTGATACCGGAAAGACCTTTGAGACCGCAGTCGCGGTAAAGAAAATTCTGGACTTCGGCCGGCGACATGCCCTTTTCTGCAGCGAGATAAAGCACCACTCCGGGATCAATCTGGCCCGGCCGCGTACCCATTGGCAGGCCGTCCAGCGCGGTAAAGCCCATGGTGCTTTCGACGCTGTGCCCGCCCTCGATGGCGCACATCGAGGCGCCGCTTCCAAGATGGGCCACGATCAAGCGCCTGAGCGCGATCTCCGGTGCGATGAAAGGCAGCGCATTGGCGATATACTCGTAGGACAGGCCGTGAAAGCCGTAGCGGCGGACTCCTTCCGCGTAGAGCGCTTCCGGAATCGCGTAGCGGTCGGCGAGTGCGCTGTGGCCACGGTGGAAAGCCGTGTCGAAGCATGCGACCTGCGGAATTTCTGGAAAGCGCGCCAGCACGGAGCGTATCGGCGCAAGATTGAACGGCTGGTGCAGCGGTGCGAGCGGAATGTAACGCTCCAGCCGCTGCAGCACCACCTCGTCGATTCGGACCGGCCGCTCGTAGTCCGGACCGCCATGCACGACCCGATGTCCGATCGCGATCGGACGGATCAGCAGTTCCTCACGCAGCCAGCTTCCGGCGGCAGCAAGCGCGCTGTCAACGTCGGCCACCTCTGGCGCCTGAAACGCGCGGTCGACCAGCACAGTCCGGTCCGCTCCCGTAGCGCGCAGCCGCGGATAGGTCCCGATCCCGTCCACCTGGCCGCGCACCTGGCGATTCAGCGCGCCGTCGCTCTCGACAGCAAAGAGCTGGAATTTCACCGAGGAAGAGCCGGTATTGGCGACGAGAATCGTGTCCATGACGTTGATCCATCAGGCCGCAGGAACGGGATGGTGCCGGCGGCGCGCATCGGCATGCAGCACGGCCATCGCGCAAGACGCCATACGTGCGCGCACGCTGTCGGCGCGCGAGGTCAGCACAATGGGTACCCGCGCGCCCAGCACGATGCCCGCCGCGTCGGCCTTGGCGAGGAAGGTGAGATTCTTAGCCAGCATATTACCCGCTTCGAGATCGGGCACGACCAGGATCTGTGCCCGCCCCGCAACCGGCGAGTTGATGCCCTTGATCCGCGCCGCCTCAGGATCGATCGCGTTGTCGAAGGCGAGCGGGCCGTCCAGGACGCCACCGGTGATCTGGCCTCGGTCCGCCATCTTGCACAGCGCGGCAGCCTCGAGCGTCGATGGGATCTTGGTCGTGACGGTTTCAACCGCTGACAAGAGCGCCACGCGCGGATGCGAACCCAGTCCGATCCCGACAAAGAGGTCGATTGCGTTCTGCACGATGTCGCGCTTGGCTTCCAGGTCCGGAAAGATGTTGATCGCGGCATCCGTGATGAACAGCGTGTCCGCGTGATCCGGCACGCTCATCGCGAAGACGTGGCTGATCCTTCGGCTGGTACGTAGGCCGCTGGCGCCGGCGGTCACGGCTCGCATCAACTCATCGGTGTGCAGGCTACCTTTCATCAGGAGCTCGCCCTTGGCCTCGTGCACCAACGCGACACCCTTGGCGGCGGCCTCGCTATGGGGCGCGTCGACGATGTCGAAGCCTGCGATATTGAGATTGTACTTTGCCGCCGTCCTCTTGATCTTGTCGGCCGGCCCGACCAGGATCGGCTTGATGATCCCGAGCTCGGCGGCCTCGCAAACGCCGGTCAACGACGACTCGTCGCAGGGATGGACAACAATCGTAACCGCCGACGGCACCTGCTGGCTTGCGGCGACCAGGCGATCATATTTGCTTTGCGGCGCGCTCGCCTCGGCTGAAGCTACGCTCATGGCTCGGTCCCTCGTTATGCCGTCTACGTCTAGGAGGCCTTGGCTCTTTCGACATTCCCAACGAAAGGAAGATTGACAGCGCTCGACGGCGGCAACGCCGGTGTGTTCGTCTCGAACAAGGCCGTGACTCTCTTCAGCCGCTCTGCGGCTTCACCAGTGATGTCGCCGGCGGCGCTCAACACCTGGTGAATGGCCGCGAGCGCCCTTTCCCGCTCCTCGACGCCTGGCGGAAGCAACCGCGGGATCGCTGCAAGAGCAGCTTCCGGCTCCAACAGCATGAGGAAATATTGCTCACGGGCCATCCCCTTGAAC
>Ga0123356_10004557_pt1 | contig 14286 bp, 13 predicted proteins | sample TergutEmb28metaG_2_FD_92546 | JGI IMG/M metagenome (GOLD analysis project Ga0123356, IMG submission 92546) | Embiratermes neotenicus P3 segment gut microbial communities from Petit-Saut dam, French Guiana - Emb289 P3 | ecosystem: Host-associated > Arthropoda: Insects > Digestive system > Gut ...
AAGTTCCATAATATATTTGGCGGCGGCAACACCTTCCGGCAAGTATCCTATTTTTCCGATATTTGCCAAAAGATCATCAATATTTTTATAAGGTTCCAGAATATTTTTTTCGATTATTTCCTTGCCAAAACGCCGGTTTCTTCCTAAAGGTGAGCGGCAAGTAACATCCAAATCGCCGATTCCGGAAATTGATGTAAATGTTTCGGGATGAGTTGCGCCCAAAGCTTTGCCAAGAAGCTGTATCTCGTTTAATCCTGCCGCAAGCAAAAGGGATTCTGTTCCGCCTCCAAACATATCTGCTGTTCCGATGGTTTTTAATGCATCCAATATTCCAAATGCGATTGCAATAACGTTTTTCGCTGCTGCCGCTACCTGCACTCCGCGGACATCAAGTGATGAATAGACCAATAACCGCGGGTTTTTTAATAAATTTCTGAAACGGATGGTATTTTTTGCATTTTCACTGGCTGCGATAAGGCCGGTTATTTTTCCGCAGGATACTTCTTCCGCATGGCTTGGACCGGAAATATAAACCAATGATTGACGGAAAAACCCCGGCAGATAATCTTCCATGGTTTCGACAATCAGCCGCGGACCGTTTTCGGCGGGCAAAAACCCCTTTGTTAATACAGCAATTTTTGCTTTCCCTTCCCGGATAGATTTTACGGAAAGGGTCTTTTTTAATGTATCCAGCAAAAACAATGACGGAGCCGCATAAATCAAAAATTGCTTTCCCTCGGCTGCTTCTTCGATATCCGTAGTCGCCTTTAATGTCTCCGGTAAATCAATATTTGGTAAATATCTGGTATTTTGCCTTTTTTGATTGATACTATCTTTGACATCTTCCTCAAAACTCCAAATGAGGACATCTTTTTTCTTTTCGGCTATTATTTTTGCTATTGCCGTTCCCCAGGCGCCTGCTCCCAGTACCGCAACTTGTGTATCCATGATTCATTATGGCTTGAATCTGCTTTTTTCTCAACTGGTGCCTGTCACCACTACCAGTTATAGCGCCGCATAGCGGTGATATGCACCACATCTAGCGTGGGTGTCAGGCACCGGAATACTTTTTTTGAAAGTCAATAATCCGTGAACTAATGGCACTGACTACTGCTGTTTCCACATCTGCTAAAAGTCCATCCTGAAACTGCTTTAAAGCCTCTAAGGGGAAGGTATTCATTGAAAAGAGTTGAGGACTATCAATATCGAGAGCTTTCGCTATACGTTCAAGCATTTCTGGCGAAGGAAATTTGTTTCCAAGCTCAATTTGCCCAATATAATGGGTGCTGGTTTCTACTTTTTCTGCTAATTTTACCTGAGTAATACCCAAAATTCGACGTTGCTCTTTAATATTATGAGCTAATAAAGCACGTAAATTTGTCATAATAATCCAATTTAATTATAAATTTCGACTAATAATTGACAAACTTCCGTAAGGATACTACACTTCTTATTACTTCCTATTAGGAATGCTTTATGTATTTTTATAGATATTAAGGAGCTTTTTATGAAAATTAAATCAAAATTATGGTTAATAGCACTTTTTTCTATTATAGCTGTTGTTTCCTTTTCCCTGACTACCTGCAACGAAGGCACAAGTCGCGGGGGTGGGGGTGGGGGGGGAGGTAGTACTACTACTACCGTCACAGTAATTCCCTACATCATTACAGGCAGCGGAACAACGTTTACGGCAACCAAAAGCGGCGTTACTATTGGAACGGCTAATCAGGCAATCGATAATGTTATTTATGCTATAGCAGACGATGCCGGAGATGGAGCTTCATACGCAATACAATTCGGCAGCGGCGGCTCTGAATTAGATATCGGTGATAGTACTATGTTTTTTTACTGTGGTGGTACGATAACACTTTCTGGCAAAATAACGATAAGTGATTGGGGAAACGCTATATATCTTGACTTTGGAACGTCAATAATCAGTACAGCGGATATAAAACATACCGGCCTTCGGGGTGCGATTACTAACGCTTCAGATGGCACTGTGACCATCAAAGGCGGCACAGTTTCGGCTGCCTACGATACGATTAGGAATGAAGATACCGGTACAGTGAACATCTCGGGCGGTACAGTTTCAGCAACAGATGGTAATGCGATTTTTATTTTATCTTCCGGTACAGTGAACATCTCGGGCGGTACAGTTTCAGCAACCTCCTCTGCTACGATTTATAACAATTCAGATGGTACAGTGAACATCTCTGGCGGCACAGTAAGTAATACATCAACTATTTTTGCTTCGGTTCAGAATAGAGATACCGGTCCAGTGAACATCTCGGGTGGTACAGTTTCGGCAACAACCGGTTCTGCGGTTGAAAATTGGTTTGGTCCAGTGAACATCTCAGGCGGTACAGTTTCGGCAACAACCGGTATTGCGATTTTAAATATTTCCAACAGTAAAATTACCATATCGCAAGCTTCCGGAAAAACAACTTTAATTACTTCGGCAAATACAACCACAGACGAAGGAACGATTGTTTTATGGGGCGGCAGTGGGCACGTACTTCAAATGTCAGGCGGCACGGTAAGAAATACATCAACTGATTCTGCCGTTCGTAATGCGATTTACAATGAAGATAACGGCGAGATAATTATCAACGGCGGCACTGTTCGGACGTTTTCATCAACAGGAAATTACGCGATAAATAATATCGGCGGCGGTGCGTTAACTACCACCGGAGCTACTATTACTGGGAATATTAATAACCCGTAAGAATTAAGAATTCTAACCACGGAAAATAATATCCGTCAACAGAGACAACAAGTCTCCATTGACGGATATTTTTTTTGGCGTTAAAACCCTATCCTTCTTGTTTTTCTGGAGCTTTTTGCGGTCGCAAATTGCGATCTCAAGATACTCCATTCATCTTGTATAAATAAAAATATATATAGGACTGTCTATTTACCTAGTTCTTGTATTGCTTCCAGCTCAAGACCTGTGATTTCTCGTACAAATTCAGGGGTTGAACCTTTAGCTAATAAGTTTCTAACGATTTCTTTATAGATTTCTTCACGTTCTTCTTCCCGGGCAAAAGCGATTGCGTCTTCCATATTCCATTCTTCTAATATCATATTTAATACCTCCGAGCCATGTATTTCTAAATAGTCCTTCATTATATCATGTTTAGAGCAATATTTAACGGCTTCCTTTATCCCTTCTTCAAGATTGCCAAGTTCTTCCCAGAAAGTATGTATCTTGGCGACAAAAGCGCTGTATTCCGCTAGCTTCTTGCAACGGTTTACGACTTCTGCATTTCTGCCTTCATTAATGTTAAACACCTTCGCTTCCAGTTCCAGTAAGGGATAAGGTTTTTTCGGTAAACCTAAATCTTTAGATATTTCAAAAAGATCTGATAGCTTAAAAACAGCTTTATCTGGAAATGGTTCTTTTCCGTTGTACAAAACAAAAAATTCAGGCCTTGGAATTGAGATAGGCTTTTTAGAATATAGCGTTCTGCTATTAATCCTTTTTTCCAGTACACGGGATATGTAGAATAAAAGACGCAGAGCCATGTTTGGGTTAATGGTACTTTGGTGTTCAATTAACACTACTAATTTCCCGCCAATTTCAAATGAAATGTCATTGTAAAAATCTAAAAACAGCACATTTTCAAGTGTGTTGATAGAAACCGGTACATCTGAGGAAAGAGTAACTCCCTCCAGAGCACAGTACAACTCCCGGAGTAGGTCGGGGTCGCTGAATAAGGAAGTAAAAAGACTGTCCTTAAAATTTTTGTTTGTTTTCATAAAAACTCCTGCCTATATATGGCACGAGCGTGCATGGCGCTTGCTCGAAGATACATATATTTCTAAATTTTCCGGAGTTTGGAACAGACTGTTATAAGTACTTTAGTGCTGGACAGGGTGTTTCTGTCATGTTAATCTAGATATTGTGAGGAATTTAGCTAAATTAGCCCTTTTTTTCTGTTCTACCTTCATAATAACATTCCTGGCAGTGACAGCTATCAGGTTCCTGTCTCTAAGGGTTGAGTGGGCAAAAATTCTGCCAGCAAGACCTGAAACTACAATGACAATGATGTTAGCTGCAGCTCATTGGGCTTTGTCGCTGTCGCTGTTATCCTCAATAATTATAGCCGTAAATTATGCTGTAAGAAGAAGCTGCCTGGCTCTGTCAACAATTCTTTGCGTAATGACTCTGTCGTTTTTCTTTTGTTTCGGTATTTCATTTGCCCTGCATCAATGGAAGCCTATTCCATCCGCCGGAAGTCCAGTTACTCAACTGGGAGGCAGGGGTTTAATCCTTACAAACGAGCTTAGTAAAAACGAAACTGCGGTTGTTCTTTTAAGGGGGACAGCTGAACCTCTCGGTCCAAGGGTAATAGCAATACCTGATCAGCCGCTGGTTTATCATCCAATAGCAAGCTCATCCATTACACTGCCGCCTGTTCCTTTTGCGGATGATACCCCCTGGTTTTTAAGAAGCATTTCCATGGATATAAGGCTAAACGCCGAAATATTCCAGCAAAAATTCGCAGAAGGATTTTTTTCCTATTTTATTTATGTAGGTTTATTTATTTTTCTATTATGTTCATTGGGATATGTTGTTAAATTCAGCGTATGGCCATTGGCCAATCTTTTTCTTGCTGCTCTTGTCTTTAGGGGCGTTCTGGCGCTTATAATTTTTTTAAATACTCCGGAGATGCAGGATATTATCGGTTCTTTTTTGAATAATATGGCGCTGGCAGCTTTTGCCCTTCCATTATTATTCGCGGGGTTTGGCTTGCTTGTGAATCTTTATTCGCTTTTGGCTTTTGCTGCAAAAAGGCGGGATGATGATGATTAATACCGGAAAAACAAGCACCCCGCAGTTTATTTTTATTGTTTATATACTGGCTGCTTCCATATTAATAATGATTTTCCGGTTTATTTTTCCGGGATCAGAAGCGCCGTTATTGATTTATTCTATGAACTGGCGGTTAATACAGGGGTTAATGGAAGTATTCAATTTATTTCCTGCGCTGGCTTTTTCTGCGCTTGTAATACCTTTCGGCCTTGCTGTATTTGAAGAACAATACGAAAATTTTTCCGAAGTGCTTTTTAAGCGTCTGTCAGCATCTGTTATTACCGCTATCGCCGCCGCAATTATTTATAGCCTGATTTTCTTTCTTGCTTTTCCGATAGTAAAGAATCATGAAACAAATCTTCGTTTTAGCGGAGCATTGTACAACCTTGCAAAAACAAACGCCCAGGAAAGCAGAGATGCGGGTGAATGGTTCGAAGCTTCCCAATTTCTTGCCATTTGCAGCCGTATTTGGTTCAACAGCCCTGAGCTGGCTGCTCTAAGAGACGAGGTTGCAATTAATCTGGAAGTGCGAATCTCTGAGGAAAGAGACGGTTTATTCCACACACAAACATCGCCTGCCAGAGACCGGCACGACTTTGACTTTTCGCCTTTTTCCGGAGAGCCGCAAGAGGTTAATGCCGCTGAAGCTATAGCCATGAGCAGAACAGCTTTTGATGAAGAGCGTTATTATCATGCACACTGGCTTGCAAATCTTGGCGGACGTCTGGCAGGAAGAGGAAGTGCCGAAGCTGCAAATGCCGCCAGGCTTGCCAGCGAATCCTGGAACATGATTGCTTCTTTAGCGCCGAACCGCGCTGAAATTCGTCTTTCTGAACTTTATAACTTAAAACTTTCCGGCTATCGGGCAATGGAATCTGAAGAGTGGGTAAGCGCATATTACATTTTCCGGGAACTGCTCACTTTTACTCCTGATGATCCTGATGTTAGGAATTTTTTAGCAGTCAGCGAGCAAGCTGCCAAAGAAATTGCCTTTTTTACTGACGAATTGGAATTATCAGTGGGAGAAATATTGAACGGTGCGGTGTTTTCCCTGCCGGACAGAAGCGGGAATTCAGACGGACGGGCGGTACTGCGTTTTTCCAATCTTACATTGTCTGCGGATATCGCCTATGGTTTTGGATTTGAGTATATGAAATTCGATGTTAATGACAACCCGCAGGCAAGCGTAACTTCGCGTTATGCGAAACTTTTGCCGTTTATGTTAAATGAAAAACCGCAAATACTTATTTTAACCCATGCGCTGGATCGTCATAATCAGGATAATTCTTTTCCGGGTGAGTGGCTTATTGGCAGTCCGGCCCCGGGCGGAATACTTTTGGATGTAAGCTTTGAAGATTTTCTGCTTATCTCACGCGTTCGCCGCGGGCTTTCCAGCCTTCAGACAGGTGAACTATTTACTGCCGCAAGCAAGCTGGAAAAAGCCGGGTATATTCATCAGATTTTCCAGGCAGAAATCCTTAACCGCCTGGGTTCCGCTTTATTCTTTTTGCCCGTGGCAATTTTTGTAATTACTATTGCCTGGCGTTATCGCGCCAAACAAAGACCCCGCTATCTTTTTTTCCTTTTACTTCCTGTTCTGCCCATTGTTTTTAATGGTTTTGTTTTTCTGTACCGCTCGGTTTTTAACGCACTGGGTATTTGGCTTGTTTTAAGCATTGGATTTGCTTTGGCTCTTACTGTATATATTGTAATGCTTGCAGTCTCATTGTTTATTTCATTAATAGTACTTTCAGCGCAGCACAGTTAAAACTTTCTCTCTGAAAAATACATTACATATACTATGCTCTTTCATGTTATTAAAAGGTTACAAAATTCAGACAATAATGATAAAAATATTTCATGATTAAAATTGTAACGCATTTATTGATCTTTGGTTTTATATGATGAAACGATATTTGATTATCATGGAGGTTTTTGTGAAGAGACTAATTATTTTTCTAATTATTGCTGTTTTATTTGCCGGAAGCATTTTTGCTCAAGACAAAGGTATCCATCCGCACCGTATGGGAGAAAGATTTTCTTTTGAGCAACGCCAGGAATTTTTTAACCGCATGGGAGAAAGACTTACTCCTGAGCAGTGTCTGGAATTTCAAAACCGGATGAGAGAAAGGTTTAATCCTGAGCAGCGCCAGGAATTTCAAAACCGGATGAGAGAAAGATTTAATCCTGAGCAGCGCCAGGAATTTTTTAACCGTATGGGAGAAAGATTTAATCCTGAGCAGCGCCGCGGAAATGAAAGACAGCAGCGGAATAATCCGGGACGCAGAAATTTCCCCGGCAGGGGCGGCTGCGGATGTGATTGCGGCAAGACGGGCAAACCAGCATAGTACATAAAAAAAAGAAAGTAAACGCTCTGTGAAAACAGAGCGTTTTTTTATATGGGAACCTCTAAATTTTTAATCTGCCCCGGAAACTGCGTGACAATGTAAGTTTATCAATATATTCAATATTTCCGCCTACCGGCATACCGGAAGCAAGACGGGTAATTTCTACAGGATAACTTTTTAGAATTTTTTGCAGGTACAAAGCAGTTGTATCCCCTTCGACCGTGGGATTCAGTGCAAGGATAAGCTCTTTTACTCCGTTAAGACGGCTGATAAGTTTATCAACAGAAAGGTTAGCGGGACTTACCCCTTCCAAAGGCGCTATAAGTCCGCCCAGAACATGATAGACACCGGTAAATTCACGCCCTTCTTCAATAATACGCATATCCTGCGCAGATTCCACAACACAGATAATTGAAGTATCGCGGTTAGGATTGGAACAAACATCACATGGATCAGTTTCTGTAAAACCGCCGCAAATGCTGCAGCGCCGTATAAGCTGATGAAGACCGGAAAGTTCTTTTGCAAGTGCCGCAGCAAGAGCGGGACTTGAGTCCAGAATATGATATGCTATCCGGCTTGCACTTTTTTTTCCAATTCCCGGGAGTTTAGAAAATAGTGATATTAACCTGTCGAGTGCATTCACGAAAGCCTCTCGTTTTATAGTGCGCCTGGAAATCCTGCTAAATTCATACCGGTCATTGTACCGACTTCGCTGCTGATCTCTTCTTTTACTTTTGCCATGCCGTCGGTAAAAGCTGCCATGATTAAATCCTGAAGCATTTCTACATCGTCTAAAGCTTGCGGCGCGATACGTACAGCCAGCACTTCCAGTTTTCCATTAATATCAATTTCTACAAGACCTGCAGCAGCAGCTCCCGTTGCCGAGATCGAACCAAGTTTTTCCTGAAAGCCGCTCATCTGCTCCTGAATCTTTTGCGCATTTTTCAATACATCAAATGGATTTATATTCATATCTTCTCCGTATTTTATGGCACTTCCTGTGCCAGCTTCTAAGGCACAACAGTTCCCGGAATAACCGAAAGTACATTTTCTACCTGCGGCGGATTTCGCACGACGTCCCACATCGGAGGAGCATCATCCGCCATATTCTCTTTCGCGGCAATCATTCGATGAAATTCATCAGACAATGAACGGTTATCATCAAAAACATTCTGACTTGCCGCATCGTTATTTTGAGGTTCAGGAGCTTTCGTTGAAACAGCCGCAGGCCGTGGAGCTCCGTTAAGTATATCTTTTGCTGCGTCTATTGATATTTTAAGTTCTACAGGAGACACCCATTTATTCAGCCAGGTCAGTTTGGAAACGGCAGCTTCAATTTCAAAACGCGGAGACACCGAATAGCGGATATCGCGGTAACAGTCGAGCAAAATATCCAATGCCTGTTCCAGTCGAATTGAATCAAGTGTATCGAGTGTCTTTGCGGAAAACAACGCAGAGCGATAACCTAAAAGGGACTCCCTTGTTACGCCGTTTTTTATCAATAGAAGGCTCCTGTAATATCCTGCAAGATCAATGACAAATTGTTCGATTGCAACGCCGCTGTTTAGAATTTCATCGGTTAGTGCAAAAGCGCCGGGCGCGTCATTTGCTGCGCAGGCTTCCGCAAGGGCGTTTAGTTTTTCTAAACCTATAATGCCAAGTTTTTCGCGGATTAAATCGCTGCGAATATTACCGGCGCTGAAAGAGACAACCTGATCAAACAGAGTAAAGGCATCTCGCATACTGCCGGTAGATTCCCGCGCTATCCAAAAAAGAGCATCATCTTCGGCTGTTATCGAATTTTCTGCGCAGATTTTTTTTAGTATTTCCTGAATTGTCTCGACAGGTATAAGCCGGAAATTGAACTGCTGACAGCGGCTTTTTATCGTTGCGGGAACCTTGTGAAGCTCTGTCGTGGCAAAAATAAAAACGATATATGGCGGCGGCTCTTCTATGGTCTTTAACAGCGCATTAAAAGCGCTTCCCGAGAGCATATGTACTTCGTCAATGATGTAGACCTTGTAACGCCCAGCTTGCGGAGGAAAAAGAACTTCGTCTTTGATTTGCCGTACATCATTGACCGAGTTGTTGGAAGCGCCGTCGATTTCCAGCACGTCCATACTGGCACCCTTGCTAATGGAGCGGCAATTATCGCAATCGCCGCATGGTCCTTTTTCCAGTCCCTTTTCGCAGTTCAGAGAACGTGCCAGAATTCGAGCTGCGCTGGTTTTCCCGCATCCTCTGGGTCCGGAAAAAAGGTAAGCGTGGGCGATATGACCGTTTTTAAGCGAGTTTTTTATGGTAGAAACGACAAATTCCTGCCCTGCCAATTCATCAAATGTTTTGGGTCTGTATTTGGAAGCGGTTACTTCATAGCCTGAGGCTGCCATGAAGGTAGTATAGCATTTTGTTACTGCGGAGAAAAGTGCTCTGCGTCAGGATGACCGCGGCGCAGCAAACATCCGCTTACCGTTGCTTTCTTCCGAACCTGGCGGGGTTGGGCAGCGCCTGCTCGCACGGTTCCTGACACAGAACACTTAATGGTATTACTTTGCATGTGGATTGGTCAAGGCAGATAATCTGTGCTATAATGTATATAGACAATTATTCCATAATAGGAGAAATATATGAAAAAAACAGAAAAAGTCTTGAGCTTATGCGTTTTAATATTTTTATTGACAACAGGTACTGCATTTACAGAAGAGAAAGCTAATTTAAAAGATTTGCATGCTGCTGTGGACTCTTTTTCTACATCAATAGCTAAATCATTACCATTTAATTCAACAATTGGATTGAACTGGTCCGATGCCTATATTGGGCAGCTTGTAGGCATACCTCCCCATTTTGGCTTTGGCACGACATTTGGTATTACAACTCTGGACATAGCTCTCATGAATAACTTATTGAAGCACTTTGAAAGTGAAGTATTATTTGATTTTGAAATACCGGATTGGTTTGGTTTACCTCTTCCGGCAATCACAGCAGATTTTAGAATCGGAGGGTTTATACTTCCATTTGATATCGGGTTTAAAATCGCCTATTTGGATTCTTCAAACTGGGGGCTTTTAAATGAGTTTACGCCATTTGGTCTTGAGTACATGCTCATTGGCGGAGATGTGCGTTATGCCCTGATAGACAGAAGGTTAGTTAAACTCTCTCTTGGATTGGGTTTTAATCATTTAGGCGGCGTATTTTCCATAACTGGTCCTGATGGAGTCAAGCCATTTTATTTTGAAGTAGAAGAAACCGAATATTCCATCTCTGTAAACAACCCGAATGTCAGCCTTGCCTGGCAAACCAATAATATAGAGCTTAAAACTCAGGTTTCTTTTATTCACTTTATTGTCACGCCATACGTTGGTCTTGGTTTAGGTTATGGATGGTCAAAAGCCGGATATAAGGTTAATGGGCGTGTTGACGGCAATACATCTCAGTTTAAAGAGCATTTAAGCAGCCTCGGTATTACTAACTTTACGGAAGCAGTCGGCTTTGAATCGATCATGGACGTTTCGGATTTTAATATGAGAGCTTTTGGAGGATTATCTCTTAACTTGGCTGTTTTTAAATTCGATTTTACGGCGATGTATAATATTTTGGGCAATAATTTTGGAGCTACATTTGGCATGAGATTCCAGCTATAAAAAAAAGAACCCCCCGGGAAAAGGAGGTGAGGAAACCCGGGAGGTACTGATATACGAAGCAGCACAAACCAAAGATGATTGACGGTTTAGATTATTAGCATTGTAAACTGGAAAATGTAAAGTTCATCTAAATCGTATCATCAGTCGTAATTAAAAATAATAATTTTTAGGTTAGTGGTCAAGTAAATTATTCATGCGTTGCCTATTGTGGTTTTTTATGGGATAATTTTTATATGAACAAAGTTTTTAAAACCTTTCATTCCGGCCGCCATGTCTTTTTCCTGATGGTTTTTATCTGCATAGTCGTTGGCGTAGCGGTGTTAAAAATCGCCTCTACTGTTATCTTGCCTTTTTTGATTGCAGCATTACTGGCATTTGTGATGTACCCTTTGATAAAGGCGCTTGATAAAATTCGTTGTCCCCGTTTTGTTTCGATTCTGCTGATACTTATTATAATTGTTACAGGGATGTTCATATTTGGAACGGTACTTTTTCAGGCAGGAATGATGATAGTCGAACAATTTCCGCAATACGAAGATCGTGTTGAAGTTTTATACCTTTGGGTAGCCGATTTGTTTGATCTTCCTAACGATGAAGCGTTGACTATTTGGCAAAATCTCTGGGACCAGGCGGCAATTCGCTCATTTGTCCGCGATTTTACGTTTAGTGTTTCAAATTTTTCTTTCAGATTTGTATCAAGCGCAGTTTTAGTCATCCTCTTTTTAGTGTTTATACTTCTTGAAGCAAGCTATTTTAAATTGAAGTTAATAACAGCATTTGAAAATCGTTTTGAACGGTTAAGCCGCATTGGAAATGAAATAGTAAACCAGGTTACACGGTACCTGGGCGCAAAATTTCTTTTTTCTCTTGCCAACGGTATTATTTACGCAGTTGGGTTTAGTTTTGTCGGCCTGGAATTTGCCATTGTTTGGGGCATTATTCAATTTTTTATGAATTTTATCCCCACGCTTGGAAGCATTGCCACAGGTGTTGCCATTTCCCTGTTTGCATTAATGCAGTTCTGGCCTGATCCCACTCCGGTCATCATTGTAGTTGCAATAATTTTAGTAGTAAATTTGATACTTTCTAATTTTTTAGATCCCAAATTAGTCGGCGAGCATGTTGGGATTTCTCCTTTGGTTGTATTGATCTCACTGTCAATCTGGGGTTATATCTGGGGATTTATTGGAATGCTTCTGGCTGTTCCGTTGACTGTAATTATCAAAATTATATGTGAAAATTTCCCAATGTTGGAACCTGTATCTATATTGCTAGGTTCTAAAAAATCGGTTCTGGCAAAAAAAGCAGAGTATGAGAAAAACGAACAACAGTCATGATCCTGCCTTTTTACCCTGAATTTATCCCTTTAGATATTGGGTTAAATGAAATATTACACCCTCGTCTTTCTCTGACTTTTGACGGTGTTTCGGAATTTACATTTGCAGGTCTTTATCTTTTCAGGGACAGATATGACTATCGCATTTCGCTGACAGGCGAAGATGGCAATTTTATCATTTCAGGGAAACAACCTTTTGGTGAAGGACAAAGCAAGACTTTTTTTATGACTCCATGCGCCGTACCAAACTGGGAAATACTTGAATCCCTGCTTAACACTCATGATTACTGGAAGAACATTTCAGAAACAGTACAAAAACAATGTTTAATATCTCCTGTCAAAGAAAAACTGGAAGAACGCGGCATTGTTATCGAGGAAGACAGAAACAATTTTGATTATCTTTACTATCGTGATGATTTGGCAAAACTATCCGGCAAGAAATATCACAAAAAGAAAAACCATGTTAATAATTTTTTAAATTCCTATCCGGATCACGAACAACGTCCCATGACTTCAGCACTGGTTCCGCAGGCGATTGAAGTTTTGGATCGATGGCGGCAAAATACGGTCTTGCAGAATGACGGCGACTACAAAGCGGCAAAAGAAGCGCTGGAATTGTTTGATTCTTTTTCATTGAAGGGTTCAATATTCTTTGTTGCCGGGAAACCAGCCGCATATTGCCTGGGAGAAAGTATTGCAAGAGGAAAGATGTTCGCAATTCATTTTGAAAAAGCGATTGACGAATACAGGGGCATTTATCAATATGTAAATCAAACATTTGCTTCATCGCTTCCCCGCTTTTTTACTTTAATAAACCGCGAGCAGGATCTTGGAGACGAAGGATTACGTCAGGCAAAGATGACTTATCGTCCCTGTGATTTTGTAAAAAAATATACCGGCATTTATCATAAAACAGAAAAGAGGTTATGATGTATTTAACAGGTTTTCATGCAATAGAAGAAAGAATTAAATCCGGCCGCCCATGCGGTCCCATGCTTATTGCAAAAGCCGGTCCTCGCGCAAAGGAAATTGTCTCGCTTGCAATCAACAACAAGATCCGCCTTGAACGAACGGGCGTTTTTGAGCTGGACAGCATTGCGCCTGACAACCGCGGCATTGCCCTTCAAATAGAAGGCGATGGCAGCCGCGCCGTCAACAGCGATATCAGCCTGGAAGATTTCCTTACCGAACTTGAAAAGCAGGATCAACTTAACGCTCTTGTTCTAATTCTTGATGAAATTACCGATCCGCACAATTATGGCGCCATCCTGCGCTGCTGCGATCAGTTTGCTGTAGATTTGGTAATCAGTTGCAACCGCCGCAGCGCAAAACACGCAGGTGTCATTTCTCAAACTTCGGCAGGCGCCGTGTCCTGGGTTGCGCAGGCAGAAGTTCCCAATCTGGTTCGCGCAGCAGAAGATCTTAAAGAAGCGGGATTTTGGGTTTACGGCGCCGATATGGAGGGTGAAACTGTCTACAATAAAGATTTAAGCGGCAAAATAGCGCTTGTTTTAGGCAGCGAAGGAAGCGGTATTTCACGGTTATTGCGCGAACGCTGCGACGATATGGTTGGAATACCGTCAATGGGAAGGATTGATTCGCTAAATGTGTCAGTAGCTGCTGGAATACTGCTATACGAAGTGGTGCGGCAGAGAACTCCTTGACATAGGTGCATATTTTGTAGAGTATAAGACTTACGGGGCTGTAGCTCAGTTGGCTAGAGCGCTTGAATGGCATTCAAGAGGTCAGGGGTTCAATTCCCCTTAGCTCCAGAAAATTTTCACATAGCAAGAAAATTATCCACTACAATAAAATGATTGAAACTCTTATAATGTAACACGAGCTAAGGGGAATTGAACCCTTTTTGCAAAAAAGGCGGCCTGGACGCCCAGTAATGCACGGCATAGCCGTGTGGGTGAAGAATTCTACATGGCGTGGCGCACAATAAAACAATACAAGATGAAAAAGGCGCGAAAGCTTTAGCTTGAGCAGTGCGCCCAGGTAAGCAGGATGTTTACGGCTTGGAAGGCAATTCCCCTTAGCTCCAGAAAATTTTCACATAGCAAAAAAAACCCTTTAGCTGCAAATAAAATCTTTACATAACAGAGAAAATGATCCACAATAGAATAATAATAAAACTCAAAA
>Ga0123356_10004558_pt1 | contig 14285 bp, 17 predicted proteins | sample TergutEmb28metaG_2_FD_92546 | JGI IMG/M metagenome (GOLD analysis project Ga0123356, IMG submission 92546) | Embiratermes neotenicus P3 segment gut microbial communities from Petit-Saut dam, French Guiana - Emb289 P3 | ecosystem: Host-associated > Arthropoda: Insects > Digestive system > Gut ...
ACCTACCATATAAGTGTGTTATTGTGTTTTAAAAGGTCCGTGTATTGACGTTAAAATTGTAAAATAGCCGCAAATTTCAGATTATTACAACACTATGGGAGGTAAAAACACGGGAATTTCGGAAAATAACTCAATTTTCGCTACCCTTTCTGCCAATACCTAAAATTTTAACACATTTGTTGATAACTGCTACAGAACAACCGCCAAACTATTAATCGCGTACAAAACAACTATCTTAAATGGTCATTAAGTCAAAGATGCCTGCTTTATTTTCATGCATTTATCATGCGAACAGGACTTAACAAACGAGTCAGCGTTTACAAGTTTTTCTTTGTTGTGCTCAAAAAAACGTCGAAAAGAAGTCGTTAACTCATAGGTTTCTACTTCATCTAAGGGAACCCAGCGGAGCTCAACGGCATCACTTGCTGCCGCGATATCGCCACATCTAATCTGCACAAGATAATCGACTATGACATAATGATATTTGATCTTGTTATCTGCATCTAAATCCACCTGGCTTACAACATCTACAAGCAGGGGATTTTCCACATCTAAACAGGTTTCTTCCTTGGCTTCACGGATAACTGCTTCTTCATTGGATTCGCCAAGTTCAACTAAGCCACCTGGAATGGTCCATTTACCTCTGGCCGGCTCATTACCCCGTTTAATAAGTACGATTCTTTGATTTGTCACTATGACAATTCCGACTCCCACAATAGGTTGATCCGGATAGAGTCGCTTCAAGTATATCACCTAGGATTTAATGTCGTTTCCTGTTTAAAGCTTCTCTGGCTCAATTAAAAAAACAAAGCATACGCAAACTGAGCTAACCTCAGTTTCACGCTGTATGGCAATTATTTGTAGTTGGATTAACAAAAATTAAAAAATAGGGGGGGTTTATTCGTATCTTAGGGCGTCTACCGGTTTTAGTTTTGAAGCTCGCCAGGCAGGGTAGAGTGCAAAAATAACGCTAACCCCCACACCAAACGCTAACGCCCCCACAAACACCTCAGGGGTTAACAGAGGCGAAACGGCAAACGTGCCGCTTCCACCGCCTCCGGCTCCAACACTAAACAACCCCGAACCCAACACCTCCGAAACGCCCACAGCCAACCCCCAGCCTAATCCAATACCAACCAAGGCGCCAATTAAACCAATAATTACTGACTCACCCAAAAAAATCGACAATACACCCCCACCCCTCATACCCAGCGCTTTGAGGATCCCAATTTCGCGCGTACGCTCAATCAAGGAAACAATCATGATATTCATAATTCCAATCCCTGCCACTAACAGAGAAATTGCCGCGATCCCAGCCAAAAACAACTGAATCGTACTAAACACAATGCCAATTGTATCAATAATTGTTGTTGCCGCAATAACACTAACCTGACCACTAAAATGTGATTCAATAAGTTTTGAAACATCAGTGATTGTAGTATTATCGCTATGTTTTAAAATAACAACAATCATGCTGCATTGGTCGGTTCCAAAAAAGCTTTGCGCCTTCTCTATGGGAATATACACCCCTGTATCTGAGGGGCCGCTAAAACTAAATCCGCCTAACGGTTCTAATACCCCGGCAACAATCGCCAAATACTGTTCCTTAACGGGTGGCAAAACTGTAGCGTTAACCCAAGAAACATTAACCAATTCGCCTGCACCAAAAAATACTGTTCCATTTCTAACTGATTGACTAACCCGATTGCCTACCACCACTTGAACCTCTACTGGATCAAGGGGTACCGCGCCTGTTTGAGCCTTAAAACTAGGATAAACCTGCGCATATGTAGCAAAATCTACCCCATATAAAGTAGTCGAACGGCTAAAATTGCCCGCTTCAATCGCGCCATTGCGGCTCATAATTGCTATGGAGGTTTCAATGTCGTCTGAGAGAGCATTTATTGTATCGGTATGATTAACCACAAGGCTAAATCCTGAGCCGCTTCCGCCGCCCAGTCCTATGTTGCCGTCTTCATTACCACTACTGGGGGTTACAATTAGGGTGTTGGCTGATAGGCCTTGATTTAGTTGTTCAGTTATGGTAACCTGTAACCCCTGTGTTATGGAGAGTAATGCAACGATGGCTGCTATGCCCACGATTACGCCTAAGGTGGTTAGGGCAGCTCGGAGTTTGCGGAGTTTTATGGCATTAAAGGAATATCCAAATATGTCGCCTATTTTCATGGTTGATTTACCTTGTCAGAGTTTATTTCGCCATCAACTATTTGTACGGTTCGTTTGGCTTGGCGTGCCAATCTTTCGTCGTGGGTGACCATGATGATGCTGACGTGATTGATTTGGTTTAAGTTCTCTATTAAAGTGAGGACTTCGCGGGCAGTTTTGGAGTCTACGTTGCCAGTGGGTTCGTCTAGGAGGAGAAATTTTGGGTTGTTAGCTAGGGCGCGGGCGATGGCTACGCGTTGTTGTTGTCCCCCGCTTAGTTCTGCGGGTTTGTGGTTGATGCGTTCTTTTAGACCTACGGTTTCTAAGAGTTCTATGGCGCGTTTTCGGCGTTCAGATTTGCCCATATCAGCTATGGCCATGGATAATTCTACATTGTCGCGTGCGGTGAGTCTTGGAATTAGGTTAAAGAATTGAAATACGAATCCGATTCGTCGGCGTAGATCGGCGAGTTGATTGTCGTTGAGTCTGCTTATGTCTACACCATCGATGAGCAGAGTGCCCGCGGTGGGTTTATCCAATGCACCAATTAGATTTAGCAGGGTGGATTTGCCGCTTCCTGAGGGTCCAAGAATTGAGACAAAGTCGCCTGGTTCTACTCGAAAGTTTACGCCTCGAAGGGCTTCGACAGGAACCCTTCCTAGCAGGTATGTTTTTTTAACGTTTATTGCTTCTATTACTGGAACAATATTTGCGGCCATATCCATTTCCCTGTTTAACTGTTAAAGAGATGGAAACTAGCGCTTAAATATAAAGACTAGCGAAATCTTTGGTTAGTCTTTGTGAATAAAGCACAAACTTGTTTACTGCAAAATATCGCCAGAGGAGCACCATACGGATAGCGGTTACAACAAGCACAAAGATGTTGGCCAAATCCAAGACTTTGCGAATAACATCGGAACTCAGCTTCATGACAAGGTGCAATCACAGTGTTAAAAGCGCGCAATGACTTGCCAATGGAACTCTGAGTCGAGCTGACCCAAGAGGGTGTTTGACTGTTTTTAGATTGAAAATGATTGAGTATGGCAGTTCAATTTCTAAGGAGTTCAATTGACCTAACACGCTCAGCATGCAGGGTCCTATTTTATGTCTCATCTAGGCGTAGAGTGCCAGTTTTGTTGGGTGTTACATGTTTAGTGGCGTTTAGTCTTTGAAAATTATCACTAGGTGCATCGGCCCATGAAGTGCTTGGGCCCACTTTGCCTGAGGCCTCAAACGGTGTCACGGTGTCCTCATAAACAATCTCAACACTCAACTCGGATTTATTCTCGATTTTACGTGAATACCCAACCACACCCTACTTGGCATATACTTCCTTTGTAATCGTAAATTTCCTCTAAGCCGCTTGCAAGTATATCTATCAAACTAGTCAAGCGCAACACCGGCTAAAAGAGTCAGATTAAAACCGGGTCTGGGCGGCTTTAAGATATATCGCCAAGTCTTGTTCAGAGAACAAAACAAACCGCACCCGATCTAGCTGGTCGTCTTTGGCCAAAAAATCGCCCACAGCTTCAACTGCGACCCTGCTTGCTTCCTCTTTGGGATATCCATAAGCACCTGTACTAATGGAGGGGAAAGCCACTGATTTTAGGCCCTTGACAGTTGCAAGTTTGAGGCTGTTCCAGTATGCCCGTCTCAACAGTTTAGCCTCTTCATGAAGTCCACCATGCCAGATCGGTCCAACGGTATGGATCACATATTTGGCTCTGAGGTTTCCGCCTGTAGTGATAACTGCATTTCCCGTAGGCAACCCATCAGGCCATTCCTTTTCCCTTATCTGCCTGCATTCTTCGAGAATTTTAGGTCCACCCTTGCTATGAATGGCCCCGTCCACACCACCGCCACCCAGAAGCATCGAGTTCGCGGCGTTCACAATCGCATCTACGTCTTGATCTGTAAGATCGCCTTTGATTAACTCTACCGCTACATTTCCAGTCTTAAAGTCCATAGTTATTCTGTACACAACAGCATATTTAACTATACCAGCAATGTCCACAGCGCTGAGCTCATAAAGTAGAAACCAAAACCGATAAACACCGCCGAGCAAAAAACAGTAATTCCAAATCGCACTCGATCATTCCAGAAGCGCTGAGACTTAAAAATCAGAAAAGCCACAGTTGCATACCATGCAAAATCAACAAACCAATGCAACCCCGCAAAGACAGAAAAGCCCAATAACCCAAACAGTTTGGCGTTAAGTATAAGGGTGGTTCCAACGGTAAGCCACCATAAAATAAATCCGGCATTTACAGCTGTGGTATAGATGCCTGCAAATACTGAATCTCTCAGGGGGCCGCCTTGAATTTTTTGTTGTTTATGTCTACCTCGAAAAGAATGTATCCCCATAAAAATCATTAGAGTACCTCCTATTAGGCCCACCGCAACTTGCACCATAACAGGAATTGTAAATTGACTTAGAACAAAAAAAATCAGAATCATCACGGGAAATTCGACAATACCGTGTCCCAGGGCAATTAGAACGCCTGCAATCTTGTTTGTTGAAGCTTTTTTGATTGTGAGGGCAAAAAGTGGACCCGGCATAAGCACCCCTGAGAGCGAAATCAAGAGTACCGATAGAAGAAACACGGGAAAATCGGTGATATATGCCATTGTCTCACTCAAAGATGCCCTTTGCAGGTTCACGCTTTTGAACTTTTAGTAGTTCCTTTTGCATTTCAACTATCTCAGTGCTGTCTTTGGCGGTTATGTAGCTATCTAGCAGTCTTTGGTTTAGCTCAAAGAAGGCGTGTCCCCAGGGAAAAATCTCTAGTATGGTTTTTGACTCATGCTGAAACCCGGTAATGTAGAGGGTTGCAGCAATGGCTTCCGCAGTTGTTAGTTTGGTTAGTTTCCCAAAATTAACCGGGTTACTTGCAATTAGAATGGGTAGACAACGACTGGTGCCCCTAACGTGTTCGCCCATGACTTTTTGGGCGTGTTCCCAACTACAATCCAGACCAACAACACCAAACTGTTCAACCCGCGCCCGATCTGCGGGGGAGAGCGCGATTTCGCTAAACGGATTGAGTACAATTGCTCGTTTAGGCAAAAATTTAAGTTTGGTGACTATGCGCGCAAATCCTCGTCGACTAAGGCGCAGGGCAGTGTTCTTTTTGGGGTCATCTTGAGCTGCATGATAAATGTTTATCTTAACCAAAAATGCCGGTGGCACCTGAACTGGATCTTCAGAGCTCATTTGGCTTTTTCACCTTCAAATGATCCATCGGAACTTCGAGAACTCGGGGTATCCACTTGATAGTGTCTGTGGCAACCATGTGATAACCCCGTTTGGAGGCAACAAAATCTCCGGCGGCGCCATTTACAAATGCGCCGGCAACCGCGGCTTCAAAGGGGTCTGCATGCAGTGCCATCAAGCCTGCAACGATTCCCACTAAAACATCCCCTGTTCCACCCACAGTCATGCCCGCGTTACCTGTGAAATTAAGTTTGGAGCGTTTGGAGTCGCAGATGATATCAACCTTGCCTTTTAGAAGTAGAGTGGCGTTTAATTGTTTAGCTGTTTTTTGAACCGCCAACACGCGTTCTTCTAACTGTTCAGGGAGGGGGTTGTCTGCGAGTAGGGCATATTCGCCTCCATGGGGCGTTAGTACCAGGGGAACTTTGAGGGTACGTTTGAATTTAGCAAACGCCTTCAAGCCGTCAGCATCAAGAACCAACGGTTTTTCAGCGGCCTCCACTTCCTCAATACAGGCTTTGACGAATGCTTGAGTTTTAGAATCTAAACCCAGGCCCGGACCCATAGCAACGATATCGACGCGTTTGATGAATGATTTGAGTGTTTCAAGGTTAGCCGGGTTTAGGTTGTCTCCTTCTAGTTTAATTGTGATTAGGTCTGGGGAGATTGAGGTGATTTCGTAGGCGTTTTTTTGGGGGGTGGCTAAATAAACCAAGTCAACACCGGTACGCATAGCTGCCAACGAAACCAGCACCGGTGCACCTGCGTAAATTTCACTTCCGCCGATAACCAATAAACGTCCAAAATCGCCCTTGTGAGCGGTTAGACTGCGGGGTTTGCGGGCTAACGCTACGTCCCCTGGACCTACAAACCGCTCTAGCTCCAAGGGCAACCCAATGTCACCTACGACAACGTTACCGGTGTAGGTTTGGGCGTTTTCTAAGCCGCGCTTAGCTTTATGGAACGTTACCGTCAAATCCGCTTGAACAGCAGTGCCCAGCACTTCGCCAGTGTCTGAGTCGATTCCAGTTGGAACATCAACGGCAAGTTTGAAGCCTTGTGCGGCGTTTATGGCATCTACAACCTGGTTTATGGGGGCGCGAAGTTTTCCCTTAGTTCCGGTTCCAAGCAGAGCATCGATAACTACATCGGCAACTATGGGGGGGATTGTGGTGCTGTCGCTAATTTCGATTATAGGAATTTTGGTTTGCAGAGTTTGGAGGATTGTATAATTTCTTTGTGTTGCTTTATGGGTTATGTCGCGTGCGCGGCCAACTATAAGCACGGTAATTTGGAAGCCTGCTGAGAGGAGATGTCGGGCGGCTACAAAGCCATCGCCGCCATTGCCGCCCAGGCCACAGACAATTACAATTTGTTTACCTTTGGGGAATCGAGCGATGATTTCTTGCGAAATGTTTTTTCCTGCTAGTTCCATGAGTTGTAGTAGACTAATGCCGAAGTATTCGGCGTTAACTTCTAAGGCGCGCATTTCGCGGCTAAGGAGGCGATTATTTTGGTTTTGCATATGACGCCACTTTTATCATTAGTTTCATGGACAGATAAGGCTATCTCTTTTTGTATACAAAAGCATCTCCCAACACACTTTTTTAGATCTAAACTTTTTTAAATTTCTAAAACCGAGAAACTTTGCCCCTGGAGACCCTTTGTTCGAAAAACTTCGAAGCATATATAATCATGCTTGGCTAATAACGGCTTAAAAGTCCTGAGTCGAATTTTTTAACTAAACACACAGCCACCGGGAAGTGAGGAAAGCTTTGATGACAGTTTGCATGGGGCTTGAACTGTTCTAAACCCGTGTTGAGGCCAAAAATGCTCACAAAAACCTCCAAAATCCACACCCAAACTATAAACCAAAAACCAAAATTTGAGTAAACGACCCAAAACTTTTGTCCCACCTCTCTATTCACCCTATTTTTGGCTAGCGGGCCTTGTAAAATTCATTTGTTAGCTCTTGGTTGGTCCTAAGGTTATGCAAATAGCCGTTTGTTGGCTTTTTGCCTCCTGTTTATTTTCTGTATGGGGGACGTTTTTGGCAAAGTTTCGTTTGGCATTTCGAAGGGGGTTCGAAAAAAATTCGAACTGTCACTTTTTACATTAAACAGTTAAAAAATTATTAACAGAAAAAGCCTAATTGTATTAAACAGTTAACTTTTTCCATGGGTACCATAAAAAATGCCGCTACGACTACCGAAAACCAATTTTCAAACGCCGATTTTTTTGTAGATTTGGCGGCCTTGGCAATTTCCCATGGAAAGAAGGAAAAGATTATTTTTGCAGCTTTACGTAAAATTCCCATTAGGCGTTAGCATTGAGCGGCAAATTTGAAATTTGGTTAAAACTGTGTTTTGGCGATGCTTCTGTATACCAACCAGCTCCATCAACCAATCCAAATCATAAATGCACCGATTTTTGCCGCCACACTGTAAATTCTTTGAGGTCCGTTTATGAGTTTTGAGCGCAACATGTTAATATCGACACTAAAATTAACAACAAACGGCTCAGCTTTAATTAAAGATGTCAATACTGAAGCAAAACTACCCTCAACAGTATGTATGAAATTGCTACAAAAACTACAAAACGAAAACCTCATAAAACTCAATAACAACACAATAGAAATTGAAAACCAAAACCGCATAAAACTCGCCATCAAAGCAACAACCCTGGGCGCAGACATACAACACATAAGCACCCTTATGCACTGGCAAGAATTCGAAGAACTCACCGCAACAGCACTCAAATACAACGGATACAGCATCCACAACAACATACGCTTCAAACACGAAAACCGACGATACGAAATAGACGTAGTAGGTTGCCGCAAACCCATAGTCATCTGCATTGACTGCAAACACTGGGCCCACACAATCACAACCTCCGCCCTACAAAAAATCGTAGAACAACAAACCCAACGAACAAAAGCCCTAGCCAACACACTACCCAACACCAAACTAAACCTCGAATGCATCCAATGGGAAAAAGCAAAATTCATACCCACCGTCCTCTCACTAATGCCAAACGCCTACAAATTCTACTACCAAGTCCCCATAGTTCCCATCTTCTCACTACAAGACTTCATAAACCAACTACCCCTACACACAGAAAACATCACCACCTACCCCAAAAACTTTACAAAAACTAACACACAACAATCAAATGTATAGCCCCAAATAGGTTACTAAATGCACCTAAATCACAAGGTTAGCTCAAAAAGCTAAAGCATAACACCAGGGTTACCGGAAACTACATAGCGATGATAGATTATAATGGCAGGGGTTTAGATTTGAATAAAAATATTTTTTTCATCTTACTCCTCTTTTTGGCAGGAGCCGTCTTTTTAGTTGAGTTTAACACTGTTTTAGCAACACCTTTAGTTGAGGATTCTTGGTATTCAAAGACCCAAATGGGTCAAGCACGAACTAATTTAGGGGTGATTGCTGTAGAGGGAAAAATCCATGCGATTGGAGGCGCTATAGCCCTCGAAGCTTATCCAGGCGTAATTGTAGACACCCATGAGGTGTACGATCCCCTAACAGATACCTGGACCACTATAACCCCCATTCCTACCCCCCGAAGCCATTTCGCCATAACAACATATCAAAACAAGATTTACTGCATAGGCGGCAGAGCCGGCGTAGTCGACAACCTCATCTACAATACAGTATGGTCATATTCGTATACCTTAACCAATGCGGTTGAGGTTTATGATACAACCACAAAGAGCTGGTCAACGGTAGCTCCCATGCCCTATAACGCATCAAACATAAAAGCCGCCACAATAGAGGCGCACATTTTTGTTTTGCTTGGTCCTCATCTGCTCAAATATGATCCGTTGACTGATTTATGGGAGGAGAAAACCCAAATGCCCAACAGACCCCAAAGTTCCAGCTCAGCACAGGGACCATATCCAGTCTTATTTGTTATAGATGACAAACTCATAGTTACAAGTGAATTCAATTCAGGACCAAAAGTTATGGTTTATGATCCCAAAAAAGATGCTTGGCAAGAGGAAACTGTGGGACCGATGATTTATTGTGATGGCGTGGGGTTGGTGACCTCGGGGATTTATGCCCCGCAGAGCGTCTATTTCTTAGGACCAGCACCCGGAAGTATTTTTCGAGAAATATTGACTAATCAGGCCTATGACTTTGCAAATGATACTTGGCTAATTGGCAAGGCTATGCCCAATCTTCGACTGGGATTTGGTGCCGCAATAGTAGATGACATCATATATGTAATCGGAGGCTACACCGGAGGATACACCTATGGAGCAATTACCCAAATAGAGCGCAGTGCGCTAAATGAGGCGTATGTACCGTTTGGTTATCGATCAGTGCCTACAATTGGCCTAGTAACACCGCTAAATCAGCCGTATAATATCTCAGAGGTGAGTTTAGAGTTTGTTGTAGACCGCCCGACTAGTTTGCTATATTATTGTATTGATGGAGGGGCTAATGTAACAATTTGGGGAAATACTACTATATCCGGTTTATCAAACGGGGCCTATACTGTAACAGTTTTTGCAGAGGACCATTTTGGCAACACAGGCGTTTCAGAAACAAGACTTTTTACAGTTGCCTCAAACCCTGAACCCAAATTAAGCACCCCCATTATAGAAACATTAGGTGTACTGTCTGGATTAATTGCAATTACCACATTATTTTTATATCTTAAGCGTCGGCACACAACCCAACCACCCCGGCAACACGAAACTAACAGTATGTCCAAAAAATAACGCATGTTGTGGTAGCTGAAGAATCAAAATCATCGCGATATGTTTTGGGTTGTTTGAAGGGTTATGATGTTTAGAGATGCGTCTAGTTTGCAATTTTGAGAATGCCCATTTTTGATAGTCTAATTGCGGGGTAGAGGCTTAAGAGAAACATGACAGCCAAGGGGACAATTAGCCAAATAGAGATCACAACTATCGTTGTAGCCGATACAATGGGATTGGTTATCAAAATCAGCAAAGTGATAATCACACCAAAAGATAAGCCTACCCCAAAACTCGATAGCAACACAATAGCACTCTCAAACACGGCTAACTTTATGATTAGTTTAGGCCTTGCACCCACAGCACGCAACACAAAAAACTCGCGCCGCTGCTCATCTACAACCAGCATCATATAGCTAACCAAACAGACAGCAGCTGAAGCCAAACTAAACAAAGGTATAAACATAATAGTCTGCCAGGTAGCACCCAAAAACACCCTATTTGCCTCCAAGGTCACCTCTAAGTCAAAGACTTCCAGATTAGCATCAATCGATTTAACGATATGACTCAACTCAGCAATAGTTGCCGCTCGATCAGCTGAGTCCGCAGGAGTCACTAAAAGCAAATTTGACTCCATACCGGCGGCATTTATCAAGGTTTTTAGAGGAACATAGACAACCGCACCATTATTTATCGGATCGATGCAAACACCCACAATCTTAAAGGTTCTATCCGCCACTTGGATACTTTGCAACAAGGGATCAGCTGTGTGGATATTTTTGCTTGCATCCCGCGCATACATAGTATGAGCAATTGAATCCCCTATAACCGCTTCTAGAGCACCCGTCGCCCCTAGACTTTGGCCTATAGACGAAAAATCTGCCACCATAAAACTAGGATCTAGACCAATCACAAGCGAGGTTCCCTCTCTGGCACCACCAAAACTGGTATAGACCCCCTCAACTACAGTAAAATTACTAACCTCAAAAATATCCATATACAAAACCAAACGTGCATCAACCAAACCTATACCTTCCACACGGTTTAGCCGCTCAACAACTGCCTCTGAGAGAGCAAAATCAGGGTTGGTATAATCAAAATCACCCCTCACCGCTACCCCGCTAAAGGTTGAGAGCAACAATTCATACTGCCTGCCCAGGTCTTGATGGGCAATAGCGATAAGCCCCGTCTCGGCTGAGGTTTGCTCTATCCACCCCGTTGTTGTGTCTTTAGCAATTATACCCCCACAAACTGAGATCGTAAGTAAAACAAAAACAACAGATAACAAAACAACAATACGCCCAACCGAGGATAGCCGTCTAACCATACTGCGTGAAGCAATCCGCCAAGCCAACCCTGAATGCGAAAGCGACTTGTGACTATCCACAAACGCTAATCCATAATAATTCGCTGAAGAGAGCGCATCAAGTGCAGTCATTTTTGTTGCTCTCAAAAGGGGCTGCAAACCAAAAAACAACGCCAACCCGAAAAAAACAACAAAAACAACCGGTGCAAACCACCAATTACCCAAAACATAACTCCCAAAAACAACATTTGTTGTAATAAAATCCGCAAAAAGACCTAAACCAAGGCCCAAAATACAACTCAAACCCACTACACACAACAGCTCAGTCATAAAATAGCCCCCAACCAAACTATTGGGACAACCCGCCGCTTTGATTAAACCAAAATCCCGCGTGCGCTGAACCATCATCAAAGAAACAATAAACGAAGTCAAAATCGCACCAACCAAAAAAACCAAAATACCCATAAAGAGCATAAATTGCCCAAACACAGATATTAAACCAAGCGTGAATACATTTGACGACGCAGTTAATCCAACACCCACTCGACTACTAAACAAAAGCAAAAACAACGTCGAAGCGACACTCAACGTTAACGTAACAACCACAAGCCCACTCTGAAGACGCCTGCGAAGTAAATCATTTATCGGAAAACCCGCACCCCTACTCATCAGAACTCGCCAATCTACCATCTTTTAGAGCAATGACTTGATCTGCAAGAGATCGAATTTGAAGATCATGCGTAGACACAAGAACGGTCTTACCATGCTCTTTTAGTAAACCCAAAACTTGGAGAATTTTCTCAGCATTCTTCACATCCAAATTCCCGGTGGGTTCATCAGCTAAAATCAAATCAGGATCATTTGCCAAAGCCCGGGCAAACGCCACACGTTGCTGCTCACCCCCACTTAACTGAGCAGGAAAATGCGTCATTCTATGCTCCAACCCAACAAGCCCAAGCAAATCCAAAGTACGCTCCTCAATTTCATCGGCAGGTTTTCGCTGCCACTCCATAGGAAACGCAACATTTTCAGCCACCGTCAAAGTAGAAACTAGATTGTAGGCTTGAAAAACAAACCCCACCTGACTACAACGAAAATCAGAGAGAAAATCCTCTGACTGCCCCACCAAAGACTGCCCCCCAACAAAAATCTCGCCACTACTTGGACGATCAATACCCCCTATTAGATTTAACAACGTCGTTTTTCCCGAACCTGAGGGACCACACAAAACTACAAAGGTGGCCTTAGGTATAGCCACACATAGATCTTTTAGAACATCAACACTCCCCGTTCCTACGCGATAGGTTTTTGAGATGTTTTGGGTCAATATCATCCAATTATCTGCTTCGCGGCTAGCCATCTATTTCCCTCCCAACAGGGAGAGCCAATAACTAAATAATGCTTGAGGTACACTTCTTTACATATCGCTCTGATAACAAGTGTCGATGTTGAGATTGCCGCGGTCACGCTTTAAAATCCGCACCTTCTCAGGCAACTTGTCTTTTTCCCAATCTATCCAACTGACTTCTCGAAACAACCACCGCTTCCCCAGATGCGCCGCAACCACCGCATGCTTTTCTGCATGACCCGAGGGGATGAACTGATCCAAAAAACGAAAGAGCTTATCAATTTGGGCTTTTGGATAATACGCATAGTAGGTAGCATTTTTGACCTCAAACGCATAAAGATGAGGCCCACGACGGGCGATAACATCTGGAAGCGGATTGAGACTGGGGTTACTCACCGGCACCCGAACCGCGTTGTAACCCTTCTTTTGCAACAATTTAACCAGAGCTGTTTCACTATAGAACCCTCTTTTACGCCAGCGCCGAAGCCGGATACGATCAAGTTCAGTACTCACAGATCTCCTCTTCTTCTACACCTACTGGGCGCTGGCTCAACATAAAAATTATTGCACCCAACAACGCAAAAACTGTGTTGGGCGATGCTTTTGTATACAAACCCCAACTAACCTGCAAACCTGGTGATCACTGGTGACCATGTATGCCGAAAGTAATACAGACTCAACTACAATCACCCAACAGTGATTGGTTAACATCCACACATGTAAAATATGGGCGCTATATGCAATACTAACAGTCACAAAAGTGTTCATGCTCCAACATACAAAAAACCCGGGTTACACTAAATTTGAGAAAACTCGTTAAACATATGCTAAATCACCCGTACTCGTAACAATTTGGCGGGCGGCAAAAAATTGTGTGTAGCATGCAGAGTTTGCTTTTTGTTTGGGGGTGTTGTTTGTTGGGTTTTTTGGGCGAAGGGGTTTCGAATTTTGGGTGGTTTGCTTGGTCCATGGATTTTCATCAGTACTTATATGAGGCCCCGATATTCTCCATGCCAGTTCTCTCTTACCTCGGTGAATGGGTGTGTTTTGGGGTGGGTTTGGTGTTTGGGGGGTGTTTTGGGGTTTTGATATTGGTGTTTGGTGTTGGGGGTTGGGTACGTTTTTTGTCTTTGGGGTTTCGTGATTAAACAGGGTTGTTTGTTGGTGTTTTGTGTGTTAGGGGCGTGTTTTGGTGTTTGTTGGTTGAAAGGTGGTGGGCGGTGGGGCGTTGTTTTTGGGTTTGGGGGGTTTTGTGTTTTTTTGAGGGTTTGGTGAGATTTGGTTGGTTGGGTGTGTGTGGCGGGGTTGTTTAAAAGTTGGCGTGATTTTTTTGGGGGTTGTAGTTTAGGTTGGTGGGTTGGTGGGTTGGGTTGTGGTTTTTTTGGTTTTTGTTGGTGAGGTGGGGTTGATTGGGTGTGTTTGTTGGTTGTTATTTTTGGTGGTTTGGTAGTGTTGTTTGGAGTTTTTTTCGGGTTATTTTTGATGCTTTGGTTGGGTGTTTGCGATAGCCTCTACAAAA